>JGI24022J15233_10009672_pt1 | contig 10871 bp, 5 predicted proteins | sample Ectturendosymbi2_FD_15233 | JGI IMG/M metagenome (IMG submission 15233)
GTCTGATTTTATCAACCTGCGTTCTGCAGAGTGTGTGTGTTCATACTATGGACTTCGTGTCTGCTAACAAACAAATAAATTAAATTAAATTAAATTAGCCAGGCAATACTTCTTGAGCAGGCAACATTAGTAAGCGAAGAAATTTAAAAATAGTACCAGATTCAGCATTACAACAGCTTCAAGGTAGAAAAATTCGGAATGAAGACACGCCACAGATCGCACTTGAAGGTAAATTGACACAGTATTAGTGGATACGAAATTTCTGTTGGACCTGAAGATCGCAATTTAGACACTGCAAGAGTGAATATCACGAGTATGACACACAGAGTACCGCGCAATAGCAAAAACACTGAAGAAATTCGCACTGAAGCCAACATTGGTCTTGACTATAATACAACCACTCACAAGTCGAGTTACGCCATATCACTGAACAGAAAGTTCCATCTTAACACAAAATTACACGAACAACACATGGAGCGTTGGTACAGAAAAAGGTCAAACAGATTAAAACACATCACAAATGCCCTTCAAGTGGACAACGTCTCTCATCAGCACTGCATTGGCCGTTCTCACGCGAACTCTGCGCACAAAATCGCTCTTATCGGGAAAGCGCTCTTCCACCAGCGCTTTCGGCCAACAGCCGCGTGGCGTTTTGCTGTCACACAGCAAAACGAGAGCTCCAGGCTCTAAGTTTAGCGATGCCGTATTTGTGTCAATAACAATAAAATAGGCTACTGAATTTCGGGTGAGAGCGATGTATCTAGCGACGGTGAGTGAACTAGACATATGCACAGAAAGACGAAGAAAATAGAAAACAATACTCAGCAAGCGCTGCATTTGATAGCATAACATAAAAAAGTACATTCTTTCCTGTGTATACTGGTTTATGTCATTTTTCAGAAACTGGGACATCGACAAACCGTAAGGTTTTCTAGTCAAGATGTCCTACTAAATGTGTCTTACAAGATTAATAGATATATAGTACTGTAATATAACACAAACTCACACGTTCCAAATCAGAAAAAATTACAGAAACAAAACACAAGAAATGAAAGTGATACTTTATGAAGTTTAATAGGAGCCAACAATCATGAAATTTTGTTTTACTTACTTTATACCGCGAGAACAGAAGGACAACATGGTTCGCAATGTTGCCTACAACTTCGTGCTATGTATGGAATACTCTACATTCATTGTTTTACTACGGTGTTCAGCTTGCTGTTGAACAAAGCAAACAACCAACAAATTATTTTGCAGCTTTCCCAAGCATTTTTCTCTGTTGGACAATTGTCCATGCCACCGCTCAGACGTCCATTTTTTCTGCAAATGCCAATAACCAATAAGCTTCCAAAGGCTGTGAATTCCACAACATGGAAACACATTTTAGAAAAACACAGGTGCAGAGGTGGAAGGTATAATCTGTTCTGGAATAATATTGCTTGCAGAAAGCTTGAAGTTTACATCAACCAAAGTACATAATTGTGCAGATTTTTTTAAATTTCTTTCATTTGAAAGGCCATTTCATTTGAAATGCCAATATCGTTAGCATTTTTTTGATTGTCGACATTTTGATGAATATTTCTTCCGTTTTCAGATTTTTGAAGCACAAATGACTGATAACAACAACCCACACCATGAGGGTTTTCCACATTGATGTAGCTCTTCATTTAAACACCACAACCGTTCTGATGATATATTTGTGTCTGTTGCTGCTAATGACAATGTTTGCCGTGGTCTTCTCCATGATCTTTTGACCCGAAAGTCGTCTTTTCATTATCAAGTGGTGTTTTCATTGCACTGTTGTTCTTCCGCGTTTGGTTTCAAAAGAGCTTGAGTAAACCAACCTTTGTGGCGATAACTGGTGTTTCACTTCGATAAGAACGTTTGTCATCCCCAAACTGTTTCAAAGCTTGTATCGGTGAGTTTATTCCTGTTCACAATATGTAAACAAAACGTTTCTCACCAATTAAAGCTAATTTCAATGTTTTTCGATACCAGCAATTGCAGACGGAAAAGAAAGGAAATTTGGGATGGCTGACGACTGTTTGGCGATTGCGACTCTCAAAAAATTCAATCATTTTTAAGTTTTCAGGAAAACTTACGCAAACTCCCCTTTCTGTAGCTTTAGCGTATTCTGTAAAATGATGTTGCTGCGAATTATAACTTTTTCTTATAAGGAGCGACAGTACACCTTACACCACTCTCAAACTTATGGTATACTACGGCGCTGAGGTTACGAACCCAAATGCTGAATTCTCTGAACATATTTGAAAAATTAAGCGTTGCAAAATTTGGATTGATTTGAAATTCGTCACATGTGCACATTTCCAAGTATTTTTTCATGATTGTTTTGATGCAATCGGCGATTTTTTCACGTTCAGAACCTGATCGAGCGGGAAATCTCTGTTGTCTAGCCAGCCCGTTGTACTAGTGGAAATAGCGTTCCTTCCGTTGCGCGTTCGAATCTCTCATGAAAAGCTACAACTAAAAATTCTCTTCCGATTATCGTATGGTATATAGGGTATTGCATAACGTCATCACGCCCCACACAACGCAGCAAACCTTAGCATGCCTGGCAGTAACAAGGAACACACAAATAGATGAAAGGACACAAAGATAGATATGCGGCGGTGGTAGTAGAAAAGTATACGCTTGATGGCGTTATATACAACAGCTATACTTCATGATTCGACTATTTTCATAGTTGTTATCACGCCCTTAGCTATCCGTACGTGACCCAACACTCACCTTGCGATAGAACTCAGCCCAACAGAATCATTAGTGGTTGCTGTTTTGTTATGATTAGAGTGTTGAAATTTCAAGATAGCGCTCGAAATATCACATTTTACAATTAAATTGAGGCACTCTTAAAATCAAATAAAAAGCAGCTTTCAACGAAGAACGCTCAAGAAACATTTAAGCGTCAAAAAAGTTAATAACTATGAAAAACAACCGTTACGCTTACACTTTGAATTGCCTTTGTTGCATAATAATCAATTCATATACGCCTGAACCACATCCAGCACCTTGTCATGTATAGGCACGTGACGTTGAATCAGCACTGCGGGGTTATCATTTTTAAAGCAAAGGTTTTGTTTAACGTCCTGGAGTTTTTTCTATTGATNATCACGAAACCGCAGTAGCACAATACCGCCAATCCTTCACAGTCCCTGATTTTAATAACCNGGCTTCCCCTTACCTCTCATGTTTGACTTGACCAGAANGTGTTGTCTGTNCTCAACAACAGCAACGGATTCATGTGCTCTCACGGGTTTGCCGCAGTGTGGTAAACTGTGTGGAATGGCAAAATCACCCAAATATTGTTCGATGTTCGTTTGCGACAAATGTTACGCTTCAGCATCAGTCACATATACTTAGAAATCACTAAACAATTCTCTGTTAGTGCGTTAAGTGCAACCTACCATTCGTGCACATCAAGTAAAAATTCTCTGAACAATTAAACGAGAAAATTGGGTGTGGACGACAATCAGAATTACCCAAATTGGTTTAGACCTGCCAAAACAACTTTTGATCTTTTTTGTATCTAGACTGATTTAAAAAAAATTATAGGAAACGTTTTGCATAGTCCAAACCGGCCAACATACACCTGGAGGTTTATATAGATATAAGGGCGAGGCACATTGCTTCCCACTGGCAATTCAAAAATCGTTCTTGCAGGAAATGCTGAGCTGGCAGCCAAGCAGCATCGTGATAATTGCAATTTCNCCATGCTTCTTAAAATAGTCAAATCGTGTCGCAATCTTTGTTGGCAAAAATGTGACATTTGCCAAACAAGTGAAATATCTTGGTNTCTTCCTTCACGCGTCGCTGAAGGTTGAAGATGACACTCAGAAACAAGTGAAATATGTTGCGCAGCAAACAAGCCTAAAGGCACCTTTCCTCAGTGCTCTACTCCTGATAAAAACGCTGCTCGTGCTTATTGCATGCTACTGTATGCCTGCCAATTATAATGCAAGTAGATACTGACATAGTATTAAACGCCCCCGTCTTACTTACAGTAATGCCTATGGAATTTTGCATTACATCCACAGGAATGTAAATGTTCGCCTACATCAGTGGTTCCCAATCTTGTTCGAGCCGTTACCCAAATCAAGATTTGTGATTATGTTGTATTACCCTCAATACTTTGCGTCGTAAAAAAGCAAGCAGTTATAATACAGAACAACACTGTGGTTTTCGTTCCGCTTTACCCCCCGAAGAATCGCATATTACCCCCAGAGGGTAATTTAGCCTAACCCCAGTTTGGGTACCACTGGCCTATATCAACTTACCTATTTTGTCGCGAATTTTGATGTCATGATTAGATACCTTTGTTCAAGTATGCGCAACTTCATCCAACTTTTTATCCCCTAACTTCAACTGTCTGATGCTTTTCACATATCTCCATTTTTATCGCACTATCTAACGCTCATGTATGACGATCTCCGAATAGATGCTGTTGATGCTTTGCTTTAGTGTTTGCTCTTCTCCTGTATTGAATATGTGCACCAACTAACAACTATCTTGTGATGCGTTGTGCCTGATCATCTTTGTACCTTTGTTTTGTGTTCTTTTGACTGCCTCCATGTGTCTAAACCAGACTTAAATAAAATAAAGTTTGTGAAGTACGCATTTCAACGCTTCCTAATGTCCGAACTGGTGGTTAGACTTACGCCTTAGCTGTAAAAACAACTGTATAACTCAGACGAGTAGGAATTTGTTTGCCTTTCTCTGGCAAAGCAAAATCACATTGGTCTCGAATGGTTTCAAAACGTGTTCAATAACATATTGATTTGCATAAAACTGTTAACAGACAGGACAGTTAATCGTGCGTTTTGTACCGGTCATTATTTGCACAAGTGGGCTTTTGTTTTTCGATAATTTAATTTACGCCGAAGAAAACACTTTCACTATGCAGGTTTTTGGGGACTAGTCTTGACTCGCATTTCCGAAGCACGAGCTCAACCACGGACCAGGTTTATTACATACAAACATTTACAACAGTTACATGAAAACAAAATCACGACAGCATTTTTTGAACAGCAGCTGCCGTGTAGATCTATTCATCTGTGAAAGTGCGACAAATAGCTTGACAGTGCTTAAACTATGTCTTTGGTTTTAACCATGCAGGAAATTCTGGAAGGTGAAATACATCTCGTCTGAGACTAAAGCCCGGTTCAACCTGAATGTATAGGTATTATTTGCCAAAATGATCAAAAAACGTTACATCATTTTTCAAAGACTCACAATTTTCTCAAGCTCATCTGACCCGTAAAAACAAACTTTTGTATTATGAAATGTATTTTTTTTAAAAAACAAACGTGTTTTCACTCCAAAAATGTGGGAGGTATGCAAAGTACCCCTAGGCAAAATGGAAAAATTCCTTTTACAGGTTAAGTATGAACAACGGAGGTTAACCACGAGCCGCATGCGTCGAATCAGTTTGTCTTATCAGCGAATTCCCCCTTGGGACACAGTTACGAAGCTTGTGCCAAACTTCTTCATGCAAAAATGACATTAGAGACCTCACGCACAGTTTTTGTTTACACACGTTAGGTACGCACTGATATTTTGGCAGCAACCCCTTCCCCCTTTCTGAATATATACAAAAGTTGTGCATATTTCGATGGGACTGTTTGACAGATGGCTTGGAAAAAGAGAGTTGCTGAATAAAATTTTGTTGAAAACTGAATTACGCATGTTGTCAGAAGTCACCTGAGCCAGGTACAAAATATTTATTCGGCGTGGGAAGCGCAATCACAACATTCTAGGCAAACCTCATCATAGTGTGGTAGATGTTTGTTATTTAATTTTTAAGCAAAGAAGGAAATAAACGTTATTGAAATAAGCTTGAAAATAGCCTTTTACAGATATGCATTCGCAAACTGTAGAAAAGTTTGACTTTGCCATTTAGTCACATCGATGTCAAATGCATACACAGCGAAGTTATAGAACAGTCTAACCAACTTTGTGATTGCCAGCCGATGTTCAGAGAGCAAACTTTAGAAAAGATGGTAATCTGCAACCATGGCCGTCCTCAGGGGGGAGAAAAACGGGCATTTGCCACCTGGAAATTGGGCTAAGGAACAAAAATTTCTAGAAATCCAGAAGTGAGTAGCTTAATTTCGATTGATTGGTTTACTTCTTTCACTGACAGTATATTTTCCGGTATGACACTCACACTACACAAGAGCCAGGTTAACTGTTCTGGTGTCATGCAGTGATGAGCTTGCAGGCAACTAATGTCCGCTCACTTGCCTGCAGAGTGAGGTTGCAAAACTTGCGGAATGATTTCCGTTGGTCTTTATTGCGTAATAATAACATGGCCAACAATCTTCGAAGGTTCGTTTCACTTTACCGTAGTCGGCGTTTTGCCGCATTTTACTGTTGAGGTTCTAAGACTACAGCCACCAGGACAACAGCCACCTGTGACATTGCACCTAAGATAACTGCCACCCGGACAACTGCCACTTATGACTATCGCCACCCAGGACAACTTCCGCCTAGGACAACGCGGGAAATACTTTACGAAACAAAAATAAAATTCGCTCGCCGCTGCGCTTCGTCAAAGTAACGAAAATACGGTTTGTTGGAAGGCGCATGTTTCACTTGACAAAGCACGAAGTTGAACTGCAAGAAAGTGGAACTGAATTATTTTCATTTATTTTCATTAAACAAGATGTTGAAACTTGTAAAAAAACGGAATCGCGGAAAGTTTTGATCTCAACAAAATTGAAGTTATCTGCATCAGCGTGGAAAATCTGTATTGCGGGACGTTCAAGTTGGGCAAAAACTGGTGGAAAGCAGAGACGAAAGAAGGGCCCCACGTACCCCCGGCCCCTGGCAAAAAGAGGCCCCAACATCTGAGTGAGGACCTTTGTTACGGCATTTGCAGGGTCTCAAACTCAAATTGCTCTGAGGGCCAAATAAGGACTTTAAAGTTACCCGAGAGCCGCATTATGACTATACCTGGGGGCCGCATTGTGAAGCTGACCCAACAATGAGTGTACCTGAACCTAATTAGAAACAGCTTGTACACCTTATTTTTTGCGAAAGGTATCGTGAGTTATAGGCAGAACCATTTCTGTCAGTCTCTACGTTCGTTTAGAATTAACTCGTTCACTCGTTGGTCGAGCACTTGCACTTTCAACCACCGGTGAAAAAACTAAAAACTTGAATGTTAAATATTTTAAAATTCCCATAAAACATCGCAGGCCACCCAAAATGCCATCGCGGGCCACATGTGGCCGGCGGGCCGCGTGTTTGAGACCCCTGGCATATTGACACGCCAGAACTGAACTCACCAAGAACTGATTTCACACATTTCCCATTTCAACATTCACATTTATTTAATACATCAAAAAGGTTGATCTTACCACGACCCATATGTTCCCGTTATCTAAACTAACCATTGCGAAATGCATTGTGAATAGCTTCGTTGTCAGCGTTCGCCTTGGTAATCTGGTAGTTGTGTAGGTAACGTTGCTGAATCCACGTTGATTGTAAGCATTTTTAGTATAGTCTAGTAAGAAATTATTTGAGGAAAATTAAGTTGAATAGGCCTACCAGTAGCATAACTAGAGGTTTCAGCCAGGGTGGGAGACGTAGCTGAAGGAAGCCCACTAGCCACGGTAGGGGGGTCACGTGCTTGTTGAATTGCTTGCACACCACTCGGTTTATTCTATTATCGATCGCTATTTACAACATACATTCACACCATTTACTACTTGACCTCACATAGTACCGTTTTGTGCATTTTTCTGTGCAGACTTTACTCTATTTTATTGCGTTGTTTTACATTGTAACCTCTCGGTGTTTTCAATTTTGCACTTCTCAACTTCCACATTCGCTGTCGCATACTGTCACTCATTTCCTATTGCGTGAAGGTCGGTTGATCGGTTTTGCTCTTTTTGTCTTTGTACGTCCCACTGCTCCTTGCTTTTTGTTAGTGGTAAATTGCCTGTTGTGTGGTTAAGAGCATTGTCCTGAGGAAGTTTTGGATAGGTGGGCAAAACGTCCGCTAATTAAGTAATGAACATAATCGCCAGGGAAGAACGAATTTATCTGCTCGCAAAATACTGCTGCTCGCTTAAATTCAAAAGATTTGCCCCGCCCAAAATTTTGTGCTGGCTACGCCACTGAGTGAAAGAATTATATGTTTTGCGTTCCTGCCCGTTTCCTTTCTCGAGGCGCGTTAATTCCGAAGAGCAGCAGAAATTCGCTAAAAATTTTCAAATGACGATCATCTTGAAACACATTTAGTAAAAATGAAGAAGTCTCCGCATCTTCATTTTTTTCAAAAAATTCGGGCAAGAAACATGTTCTCATCAGTTGGACCAATAGCAATGTACTATTTCAGACATTGTGAGATTTTCTTCGGAATTAACGTTATCTGCTAAAACAGTCGCATTTGTAGAGATCACGCGTCAGACTTATTGTTCATACGCAGTAGCATTTCTTTTCTCAAAAGCCACGAAATTTGATTTTCTCCTGTGATTGTTTCGGCTAAAGCAAAAGACATTTTTTCTTTTCTCTTCTTTCATTTTTCAGTTAAAAACTGAAACTGTTGTGGGGCCTCGATAAAGGAAACGGACAGGAACGCAAAACATATAATTCTTTCACTTGGTCTAAATCAGGGCTTCTCAAACTATGGGTGGTGACCCCAATTGGGTCGCGAACTGTAATTTTGGGGTCGCGAAACACATTGGCTTGACAAATCAGATACAGAAGTTTTTGTAAACTTTACAAGAAAATTCAAAGTAGGCCTGCAGTGAATCTATTTCTACTGCATTTTTAGGGGGATATGTCGTGTTTCATGCTGTCAGTTCTTTACTAGGATGTCTGCCTGCGCTATCAAATCATAATAATCAACCAAGCACAACAAGTTATGCGTTGTTACGTCATGACTTTTTTAACGTAGGCTACTGACCAATATTGACTTTGCTGCATTCATTCCGACACGAAGACCTACTTGTGTTTAGAACTATGCGTCTAGTCCAGAAACTAGGTTAGCTGCGTTGAAAGCACACCGAGTAGTGTTAAACTAAAGTAAAACTTTTATACTCACTTTCAGAAGTAGCCTCCTGTGGAATTTGATTCTGAAAAAAGTTGGATCCGCAAACCACACACAATTGAAATTTAAGGAGACCGCACACCTGCCATGCCCAGGATGAGTTTGTAGAGTTATTAAACGACAAAAGTTTGCAACCGGACTTTTCAAACCAGAGTTTGTGATTTTGGGAAAAGAATAACAAATGAATACCCAGTCATTTCTGATCTAGCTGTTCAAAAACTCTCACAAAACATATTTGTGTGAAGAGGCATTCGCAAGATTGATATATAATCACCAAATCCAAAAACCGACCCTTTTTGACAAATGTTGAGAATGTCTTTCGTCCTACGTTGTTTTGTACCACTCTACAAATGGATGATTTGTGTAAGAATCAAGTCCATCCATCCCATTAGTTGTGCTTGATAAAAAAGTTACTGTTTCCATTGCGTGGTTCTTTTATAAGTGTATGTTTACTCTTCGCGGATTACGTGAATTTGTATGATTTCGCCGTGGACAAAAATGCCCCTTGGTATTTGTAATGGGACGTTTACACGCATCATTAACATCTAGGCGATCCATGAAGCGGTCGCACCTTTTTCAAAATGGGGCCGCAGAACAAAAAAGTTTGTGACGTCCTGGTCTAAATGACATTTCAGAGGTGCAACGCTCCTTTCCAAACCAGAGGTATGAAGCGTTTCCTGGTCTCTGCGGTGTTTTAAAATGCGAGTGCATGTACAACCCAGCGTGAGTTATCATGGACACGGAAGGGTGTAACCTTGCAAAACTTCAAATGAATAGTCACCTTGCAAAACTTCAGGTCTCCCGCAACGAAGTGGAAGGTAGATCAGAAAAATCTGTTACACAGTAAATCAAAAGAGCTTCACTTTAACATGGCGTAAAATGAGTGTGATCTGAAATGAATGTGGTCTCACATGAAAAAGTCTCATGTAAATGTGGTCTCAAATGAATTGGTCTCAATAGTCATGGAACCGTACAACCAGGGATGTGGAAGCGGAAGCTGGAAGCGGTGGAAGCGGTCCTTTTTCTGTGGAAGCAGAAGCGGAAGTGCGAAAATCCTACCGCTTCCGCTTCCACACAGGTTATTTGACTTTGAGAGTAACTTGGCGAAAAAGTTTTGTCTATTTCCCAATGTGGATTTAAGCGGTGAAGTTGCACTATAAGTCTGAATGAACGTGCGATATCAGCAGCGCGAGAGAACGAGATAAAGCATAACTAGCATCCATGGCATTCTTCCTAGAAGGCCAAGTCATCGTGCAACTTACCGATTTTATCGGAGGCTAACTTTCAAACCTAGCTGCTGTCTACTACAATGGTAACAGTTTGAAAGCACAGCAATCTCCCGGTTATGTTCACAACTTGAATCTGAGCTGTTTGTGCGAACTTATGTGGTAGGTGCGAACTCAGCAGTTGTGCTTTTAACTGCCTTAGCAAAGAGATGTTGATCATTAGGGCTAATGTTTGGAGACTGATTGATGCTTTGACTGAAGCTAACTATTGTGGCAGTCCTCTCCTAAAGAAGCCCACAACACATTCAGGACAACCCCGCGAGAGCACTGGTGAATTTAGCCGGAGTGTCCAAGGCAAGCCCAAGTTAACAATTAAGAAACTTAGACCTGCCTATTACGTTCGACTTCATGCTCAGTTTTGCTATCAGACGAATTTGTATTCACTCATGGTTGTATTATTATAGCTTCAAGCACTGCGAGGTTACGAGAATGTATTCCGAAACAACAGGGGTTATACATGCATTAAAATGCGTAATCAACGTTACTGTAAACAACATGGGTAAATGCGAATT
>JGI24022J15233_10009673_pt1 | contig 10871 bp, 8 predicted proteins | sample Ectturendosymbi2_FD_15233 | JGI IMG/M metagenome (IMG submission 15233)
GGGGGGTTTACCCCCCCCCCCCTTGTGTACGCCCTTGCTCCCTAACAACAGGTTCTATCATTATCACTTGGGAATCCTTGACTTAAGCCAGCAAGTGGTTCGCTGGATTAAAGAAATTTCAAGAACAGGTTCTTGCGAACCGGTCCAATCCCACCATTATGTAAAGTGTATTTTTTCCACATATAGTTTGGTATGGTTCAACATCAGAAACAGCTTGGATGCAGAGAAGGCAGAAAAGCTCATTAAAAAATGTCAATTTCACAGAGCTGAAGAAGATAACCAGTAGACTTTACTCAAACTGTTCGAATTCTTCTCTTTATTTCAAGTCTTTCAAATTTCGTTGCTTTTCGTTTTGTTTCATAAAAAACAAATTTACAGTTAACTGTACAAGTGTGCTGCCTATTTTACTTTTTACTTCATAGTATTTTTTTAAAGGAAAAGAAAAGAGTGGGATTTTTGGTGGGTTTTATTGTGTTTTTCAGTGGGATTTTTGAAAAAAACGGGTGTGTTGTTGGTTGGGTTTAATTACATCAACCCTGAAGAAAATTATGGATACTTAATTGTTTTTCTGAGCATAATTTCAAAACTGTCCTATTCAACTAGCTTGACTTAGTTGATTTCATGATACATCGCACTAGTTTCCCGTGTCGTTTTCTGTGTTAATACAGTCGCACACCTGTGCTTGCAATATGTGCAGCATTCGAGCTTCGTCATAAATTAGCAGGTCAGGCAGATTGATCACAACGGCTCACATAAGCCGCATCTACACTTACCCTTCGATAATTGTATATATTAAGTAACTTCCACATCATAAAAAACGAAAAACGATTTGCGTACTTTATGCGCATTCTAAATACTTGTTTAGCTTACAAGTTTCAAAACCCTGGGTGTCAGCCATTCCCGCCGCATACCTTCTGATTGACTGCTAGTCGACAAGACATTCGTACAGCCTTGTATTTTTGCAGTTGCCAACTGCGCTGACGCAGCTTTGAGTGTGTTCTACTCCCTGTTTTAACGCGTTGCCGGATTTTTCTGCAGTTACAATCTGCTCTGTCTTAGGAGACCGCTGGTAATTTGTGTTCATTACGGTGACGCATAATGCAACAACGAGTAAAGAGAATGCGTGTAGAATAATATGCACAGGGACGCCTGGCAATGGAGGCATGGCGGGGGCATTGTCCCCTCTGCCCTTTCAAAAGGCGGGCAATGGTTCAGAGGTGCCTTTTCATAACAGCATCATAGGTAATTTCATTGTTTATCAAGATCGACTAAAATAAATTTATTGCAGCTATTCGGGCAACTAGAAAATTCAGAATGATTTTCTATAATTTCTGTTATTATTTTTGAGGTCAACATTGGTGACGAACAGCAAGAAACATAATTTGTAACGATTTTTTTTATACGTTTCCACTGCCCTGAACTCTTTTACTGCTCTCACTGCCCTACCGCTGCACCGGCGTCCCTAAATATGCATGTTATGTCAACAAACTTGGCTAAAACGTTGGTTTCCAAACGTGAATATAAAATCATTTTGTGACGTCACAAACAATGTATAGCCAGTAACAATGAATACCATGCGCCACTGCTCAATACTACAATTTGGAAGTGGGGCATCCAGTCAAGCAGTCGCCCCGGGCATCACCAGACCTCTGCACGCCACTGTGCAGGAGGACACATTCTCAACACTTTCTGTGCATGCAAAATTGAAAGTCAAAGTAGAACAATAAACTGACTTTAAAAAAGGAAATTTAAGGTGAAAATCGAGGGTGCTGCATGCAGTTCCGCAGTGCTCACACACGCGCCGCCACTGCGTACACCTTTATTCAGCCCGCTGTCAAAAATTATTGCGTGTTTTTTAGTTAGGTGGTGTTGCTGGTCATGTGATGATTACATTCACATTTTCAAAGAATTGTGGCTTGGTGCGAGTGCAGTGCTGATTATACTGGTAGTGGAATCAAGTGCTCCGGGATGGATGAATGCAAGCTTGCCGTGTACGAACGCGATATGCATGAACAACGTTAAAAGCATTGGAAGCCCCAAATTACTGTTGTGGTAGATTCAAGCAGAAAAAGACGTCTTTTCTTCCCTATTAATAATTCGAGTTAGAAACTGCTCATCTAATTTCCTGCCGATGGCAGATGCAAAATGGGATGATTTTATTGCCTTTCTGTTTGTCCATCCCTAACAGAAATGCGACATAACATGGAAATGTGAAAGAAAGTGTCAGGTTAGATCAGTTACACCCACTTTTGCCGTCGTCATATTCTCAACAATTTATGCTAATCTTCAAACATGTTAGTACAGCAGAATTTGCCTCATTCGTCACGTCAAGAGGATTAGAAAAAAGTGACTAAATATGCAATCACGTGAAAACTCTATCACAGAAGCTCGTATAATTTATCATGGGAACTCGTATGCATAGTGCTCTTATTTGCAGTAAAATACAAGTTTATGACGTTATGGTTGAATACAACAATTAATTCCACTGCTCTGTTTCGACTCCTCCATTTAATCAAGCACATTTTAAATCCTTAGTGAGCTTTTCCGCGTTCTCTCAATGGGGAGTCGGATCGCACTTCGAACCTCGTGTGGCAATTCGATAAACAAATTGCGAGGTGCAACAATTCTCAGATAAAGATCCTTAATTTGTTCGAATTCCCATACATACTAGCTGCTGAGACATTTAAAGCGAAACTGCAAATGAAGAATTACGCGAACAAAACGCTTCTCAGGGATAGAAAGAGGTGACGAATTAAGCAAATTGATGAATTAGACGAGGACGAATGTACACAAAAGATGGGGATTCTGCCGGGACCGACGAAAAAGTGATGAATTAAGCGAATTGACGAATCAGACGATGACGAATTAGACGAGTTCTACTGTACTTTGGTTATATCAGTAAATAAACGACCCGGGATTTTGTTTTACAACATTTTTAAAAGCCATGTTGTATCTACAAGTCTTTTTGCACAGATGCGTTTGCAACGCTGGTTTTTTTGGAAATGGAACCACATGCAACGACATCAATGAATGCGGCAACGTGACTTTCCCCTGTCATCAGGATGCCCAGTGTACAAACACACCTGGTAGCTTCGCGTGCACATGCTTGCCTGGGTTTGTTGGAGACGGAGTGACCAAGTGTGAATGTGAGTAGTTGTTATTCATGCAGAGCAAGTAGCCATTGATATTTGAGCATAGCAAGTCTGGTTTATTCATTTGCGATCAATAGTGACTACTTGCGTCTATAAAACACGAGACAAAGTCGCTGTTACGAAAGAAAAAGGATATTACTCCTGTTCAGAAAAATTCCCGAGACAGAAGATGAAATGTACGAACGTCGGTATCGTTTGAGCCCAGTCACGTGACTTTCACACCATGCCTTTTTTCTCCTTACGTCGATCGCGCAGAGAAATGTGTGACGACACGATCGCTGTTTCATGCTTGCTTGAAAGTTGCCCTTGGTCTGCTTACCGTCACTGTTAGGTCCCGGTAAGCAAACCGGAATTGATTTATTCGTATTTCTTTGTTTAGCCGAAAAATTATATTAAATTCGTTTTCTGTTTCTTGTTACAAGATAGTTGCTTTGTGCTCAGTGCCACCATGATCTACATGGGCTGTTTCCCTTGGCATTCCTAACGAGCCACCCCCGAGCTACTCTTACTTTCAGGCGATACATTATTTGACCAAGATAAATTAAAAATATGAAGTGAAACTGAAAGATCCGCGTACTGTTGTTGCAAACCTTTTGATACATCGTTAAATGAAACATTTCAAAAATTGCATTATTCAATTTATTTTCTGGTCACATGCATGCCTTACCAATTCAAAATCAAATGAAACCACATGAAGAAATGCGTACAATTCCTGGTACAAGTTGTCAACGCATAAGAACGTCCTCTTATTCTTCCGTCAGTTTGTGGTCATTGATTGTTTCATTGACCACCGTCGGCAACCTCAATTTACGTACCACACTCTATAGTACATTTGTTAAACGCATACGTTTTGTACTTTTGATAAACGCAGCAAAAGTGGCCCATTGCCACTGTTTTGGAGATGCGAATTATAAAACAAATGTGCATTGTAGACATCGCAAAATATTATGACTCACTTGCACCACTTGAATATTCGCGAGGTCTAGCTTACAGTCACGATGTAAATAAAAGTTTTATCCATATTCATAGCACCAGCTTGTCAGTCTCTGCACTGGCGCCAAAACAGCTCCCCGCCAAATAGCCGGCGCCAAACAGTTGTTGGCAAAACGGCGGCGCCAAAAAGAACCTCTACCCGACCGATTAAACCACATGACGAAATGCGTGCAATTCCCGATGCAATTTATCAACACATAGGAACGTCACCACTTTTGACCGTACATTTTCGGTCATTGATATCTGTATTGTCCAACATGCGGCGATCTCACTTTTGGTGGCACACTGTAACGAACAACCGTGCATACATTTCTAGCTGAAACAACGAAACAATGTATGATAACTAACTAGGAAATTTACCAGTCTTTTTTTGCACGCCTGTTGAGCATGTTTCAAAATGTCTTCGTTCAGTTACCCACCTTGACAAACATGCTCAGCAGACTTTTCTGAAATTCAACAGCTATATTTACATGCAAACAACCAAGAGACCAGGCGAAAAAGAAAGTGTCATTTTTGTGTCTCTGACCTGTAGCGTTTTGATGTAGAGCAAACAGTATCATCAGATATTTTTCACAATAGTAGGTGTACCTACCCAGGCCCACATCAAGAGAACCATAAAATTCGGTGATGCACGTTACGACTCTATTCTTACAAGCCCACAAAACGTGGTCAAAAAAAACGTTGCTCACAAAACGTGGCAAACGAAAATTATGGGAAGCAGCCTTGTGCTGCGAGGACCTTATGTCCATTTCAGAAATAGCCTTATGCTATAGCAGCCTTGTGCTGCAGAGACTTAAAAATTTGTTTGTCTTTCCAAAAATAGCCTTTTGCTGTAGGGCAGCCTTGTGCTGCAGAGACGCAAATCTCTTTTGTCCTTCAACAGACTAACCTTCACGGTCCCGGTAATGCTCAGAATAGTTTGTTTGTTTGTTTGTTTTGGGAGGTTTTGGCACTGTGCAGCGCGTGGGCTACGTAGTGCCAGGACAGAGTTTGCAAAGTTATATTATATTGTTTGCCCTGTTTTGTTTGTGTAGGTCAGGATATAACGTTGCGCTCTAGGCTGGATTGAGTTGGCAGTGGCCAGTACACAGACAGAAGATATTAGGAGGGAGTGTTGTAGTGTTCTGTCGATATTTCGGAAAAGAACTTTGTAGTGCTTTGCTTCATTGGAAGCTGTATGCTGGTCATTCCATAGTTGCCAGCAATGATTTGAGATTGACGAGGTGGAGAGTCGCGCCAACGCATCTGCTGTGTCATTGCCTGGGACGTCCCGGTGCGCTGGGATCCATAAATAAACAACTCGGGTTCCTCTGTGAAGGACGTGATTTAAGCAGACGATTTTGTTGACAAGAGCATGTTTGTTCCAAGTAGCGTGGCGGATGGAATTTATGACCCTAAGACTATCGGAAATGAGCGCCCCGCGTATGTTTGAAAGAGTCAGCCAATGGAGAGCAGAGAGAATCGCTCTGAGGTGAGGACAGATGAGTGACGATTTATCTCGATTGTTTTCTTTATATTATATTGCGGTATGTAGATTCCACTTCCTGTCCGGTGTGCCATTTTGGAATCATCTGTGTACACTTGGACGAAATCAGAATAGTGGTCATGGAAATGAGAAAGTACAGTTGTTGCGGTGATGTGCAGATTTTGTAAAAGCGGGAGGTGGGTCTGGAGAGATCGAAGGGTGCCCTGTGGATGAGCCAAAGTGGTTTGTGTGAGGCAGCCATGACATTTAGATTGAGACATTCCTGCAGGATTGTGTGCTTGGTGTACAAGTTGAAACTTTGGAAAGCTGGAGCGTCAGGATGCACTTCATGCTACGAATCTGAAATCAAGGGTAAGGTGGTGTGTAAGAACGTTAGCAGGCGGGCCTTGTATTTTAAGCAAAGCATCTTGTGTTTGATATGGAGCGGTAGCTCGTGACAGTAATGGAGAAGACAGAGGGAAGGTGTACTTTTCATTGCCCTTGTACACAAGCGCAGTGCGTCAACTTGGATTTTGTTGAGTTTGTCGAAGGAAAATGCAGATGAAAAAAATGTGCTTCCATACCATAGTCTAACACTGAGCGAACAAGGGCTCAGTAAATGTGAAGAAGCGGCGTTTTGGCAGCACTCTAAGTTGTACCAGTCAGCATCCGTAAAAGATTCAGCCGCTTCAAACATTCAGAGTGCACATTCTCGATGTGATTGTGGTAGGTGCCATTTCTCTGGATGGTAATGCCTAGAAACTTGTATTCGTTTCGTACGTTTATGGAGTGTTGCTGAAGTTTTAGACTGATAGGTGGGACGTTTCGTTAATTGGTGAAACGAACTGCTGCTTATTTTGATTGTGAAAGTTAAAAGCCCCATTTATCACACCATTTTTCTACTTTAGTCAGATTCCTGGCAAAAGCCATTTAGTTGTCTGATGCACGATCCGCTCTTATAAAAGGGAAAATCATCTGCACATAGTGCAGTTCGTGATCTAATGCCATCCGGAAGATCGTTTATGAGAATGGAAAATAGGACTGGACTTAAAACACTTCTCTGGGGAATGCCATTGGCAGGATATTTTACCTGTGAGAGAGTATAACCAACCCGGACCTGAAATCTCCAGTTGGAGAGAAAGGAGCGGGTGAAGGAGAACGAGAACATGTTTCCATTTATGCCATTCATGAGGAGTTTGGGGAGTAGAGCGTCTTTAGAAACCTCATCATATGCTTTCTCAATGTCCATGAATGCTGCCAGAACGTGATGTTGATTGGCTAGTGACTTGGTCACAATGTCATGGAGGCGCATGAGGTGGTCTGTTGCTTTTCTTCTGTGACGAAACCCAGATCGAACATTATTGTTGAGGCTGCAAAATTCCAAATACCATTTAAGTCGGTTGACCACCATTTTTCCATTATTTTTCAGGCGTTGCTAATTAGTAAAATTGGTCTATACGAGGAAGGGACGTTGGAAGGTTTGCCAGGTTTGTAAATTAGAATGACGATGGAATGGAGCCAAGATTGTGGGACTACACCCGTGGACCAGAGTTGGACAAGTGCCTAAACATTTCATACCAAAGTTGGTCATGGCCTGGTGCAGTATTTTTGGTTTCAGAAATGGCTGTTTTCAGTTCATCCATTGAGAAGAAAGCATTGATTCGTGGGTCGCGTGGCCCAGTCGCAAGGGTGGCTGTGCAAAGGTTTCCATGCAAGGTCGGGAGGTTTCTTGTGAAGGCTTGGGATAGTCTGATGAGGAGCTCACAGCCTGGAATTGGTTGCCCAGAACGTTTGCTTTGTGTTGGTTGTTGTTTGCCCTTATTCCGTTCTGTTCAAGCTGTGGAATACGAGTGAAGGTGGGAGAACCCGAGAATTTTGTTATTGTGCGCCAAACCATAGGAAGTGTCGTGTTGTTATTCATGGAGGTACAGTAGTGACGGCACGACTGCTGTTTAGCAGCCAGGATGACCTTTTTGGCGATGGCTCTGTGTCGTTTGAAGATAAGTATGTCATGAGGTCTTCTTGTGCGCCGCATGCGATTAAACGCATGCTTTTTTTACTGCAAGCTCGTAGTCTTCATTCCACCATGGAAGGAACATTTTGTGAGAATTTTTAGATTGCGGGATAGACGCCTTTGCGGCCTCGCGCATGCAATCTTCAAATGCAGAGTACATCTCACTGACCGACAGATAATTTAGTCTATCCGAAAATTTACTTTCACAAAGACGAAAGTCGCTTCAGTTTGCCTTAGAGAGGAGCCATCCAGGCAGGAAGTTGTCCAAAGCAGGTTGCACATAAATTGTTTTTATGCTTGTAATGGAATGGTCACTTCCCAGGAATTCGTTTGTTATTTCAGTGGAGCAATTACAGGTCATGGGACGGGAAGCGATGACGAGATCTAAAATGCCCCACATGTTTGACCGGGTGAAAGAAAAGTGGGTAGGGGTGGAAGTGTTAAAGACGACGAAATCATGGTTTTCAGTAAAGGAGAACAAAAATCGTCCGGCAGCGTTGGAAGTGGGACTGCCCCACAGGCTGTGATGGCTATTAAAATCCACCTATGATGTATTTCCTGTATCCTGTCAATTGGTTAAAAATCGTTGATCCAGGTTAGTGCCTGGTGGGATGTAGATGTTGAAAAGATACAGGTCTATTAATTTTATATCCATGGCTTCCATAGCTGTGTTAGTTACAGTGGAAACTTCAGAGTATGCTATTGAAGTCTTTACAGCTATACATAATTTCCACCTTTTCCTAGGTGAGGAGGTCTGTCTTTGCGTAACATGGTGTAACCCAGGAGAGAAGGCTGATATTTCGGGGTGAAATGGGTTTCTTGCAGGCAAATAATATCGGGTAGAGTGTGGACCTTAAACAGTAATTGTTTAAACTGTGGAAGTTTCCTGCAGATTGATCGACAATTCCACTGTAAAACTCCGACCGCCATTTATGAGAAAAGGGCTTTCATCTGATGGGCCTCAACAGGCAGCCCCATACGACCACTGGCTGCATCGGTGATGATTGTAAACAGATCGATAGGTTCAAAGGTCCTGCACAGTGCACGGGCAGCGATAGCACTTTTGTCGCAGCAGCGGCCAGTCGAAACAGTAGGTGGTGTCATAGGTTTGTTTACCTTAAATTGGAGTAATTTTTTTCAACCGAAATTTTTGTGGACAAATTTGCTTCCCTTGTGGTGAATGCGACAGTATAGCAGTACAGTTATGTGCTTCGAATTTTTTTGCACATAGCCCTGAAAACTCAATTTAACACCAGGTTCATCATGCAAGCGCCGTTTGTGGCGGTTATCTGGTCTGTGTCTGCATAGCCAACTAGATGTTGGTAGAAAATCGTTGGTAAATCTGTTTGAAACATTGTCCTTTGCTTCATGCCATTAAAGGTGAGAAGCAGTTCGAAACAGATTTTATTACGGTTTGCCCTTCTGGGATTACAAGTTACCAGTAACTCAACCCGGTTAATCCACTGTTTATGTCAGCACCTTATTTCAAACCTTCAGCTGGATTGCTAAACTGTACGATAGCATTGCTTTATTGAAAAAGAACTATGCAATTTGTGAACGGTGCAATGCAGCGATTGTCACGATTTTATCGGCACATGCAAAAGTATTTGATGTGTAATTACAATGTTCATGTTATGTTCACTGTTTGAAACCTTTTGCTTTCAGATTATAACTCTGCGACAAATCTGCCGCCAACATCAAACTCTACTGACTTCTCAGACTTGACAAACGTTACGCTACACAGAGGTAAGCCTATAAAACCAATCTCGGGTATATTTTTATATAAAACTTGCCGGACATACAGCAATGACATAGCTGCTTTGGTATCTTGGGTAGGCTAGATATGTCTCGGGATAAGCACCTTAGTAAGCATTTGCAAGAAATCTTTGGCTTCATGTAGTAGAAGCAAAGTATTCAGCGTGGATTTTGCTCCTCGTTTTGGACTCGAAGCAAACCAACGCACTTAAAAATCCTTTTCTTCAAAATCGTTGATATCAAACAATTCGAGTTGAACTCGCAAACTATCAACAATCTTCAAATTTCGGCTTTTTCTCTTAGAACCTGGATTGCATTGGGTTGAACGTACTACAATTGTTCATATCTCTATTGCCGAGCGCACAGTGACTGGAGTTCGAAATCCTAAAATGTATTGAAAGACTTTTGTTAAATCAGTTTTTTTAAGGAAATTGTTAGGTACCTTGTATGGACCTGTAAGGACCCGAAAAATTTTGATTTTCAGATCTAGGGACCAGATTCGGGTCTCTAAAACACTTAAAAAACCCTGGTTAAATTTTAAGTAATGATTTATTTTAAGTCGCAATGAAATCCTTTATGAAATCTAAAAGTTTGTTAGAAGAAGCCATTCCTAACTTTTCCAATATTTATTGACTGCTCGAAGTCGACTAATGGGCGCAACACCCATTTAAAAAATATCTTTCGTTGCCGCAACTTAATTTCCGATTTTTTTTTCTGTAAATCCCTATTGTGATGTGGCATCAGGAGTCCTACGTTTTTGTTGAAAGTGGCTAAAAACACACCTGAAAGCATGCAGTGAAAGTATTAGAAATAAGCAAAATTAAAGCTATGCTTCTCCTTCTTTTGAGCTAGTGCTTCTGACCACTGCTTGGCCCCTAATATCGGGGCAGGTGTTGAAATAGCCATTCGATTATCTCATCGTCCAGAGCCGTCAGGCAATGCGGTCCATGGGGAGATCGATGAATTGGACACTGGAGGACAATATGGTCTACGGTTTGGTCTTCTGCGCCACACTCGCGGGCCGCAGATGAAGACATACCCCATTTGTACAAACAGAAGCAGAAACGCCCAACACCAGTGAGCAGGTAGTTAAGCTGGTCCCAGGCTTTGTTTGGGAGGTTCTCTCCCCGGGGAATGGGTGCCGATGTCAGGACTTAAAATGGAGAGTCTTGTGAGGTTGTCCGCCAACTCCACATTCCATTGGTGATCCGCCCAATCCGCTGCACGTATGTTGTTGTTGTCTTCAGAAAAACTGATGAGTTGATGTGCGGCGGGTACAAATGGGTGTCTCGATTTGATGCGCTGTGCATGTGCACTCGGTGGACGGGTGAGCGTTGAGTGGAGCAGATGTCCAGGCTCCATGGCACGGCGGGCTAGAGATAGTGTGGCTCGAATGCGACGAACCTCAGTAAGTTGGATGCCTGCGAGGATGGGAAGGTCGTCCGTTGGTGTGCAACGCAGGCATCCAGAGACAATTCCCAAGGCGTCGATG
>JGI24022J15233_10009674_pt1 | contig 10871 bp, 6 predicted proteins | sample Ectturendosymbi2_FD_15233 | JGI IMG/M metagenome (IMG submission 15233)
GCTATGGTTGATCACTGCAAGCGCTGACCGTATTGGCTAAATTATCAATTTCTGTAGCATGATAGAACTGTTGCACCAGCTCAAAAATAGCAATTGTTGACGCAAAAGCATTCAGGCATTTGATGAAGTCTCTTCGGGGAAAAAGAAAAACTAAACGTTTGCTGGACTTTTATACATAACCAAAAAATGGAAGATTTCTTGCGTACTTTATGCACATTCTCAATTCTTGTGTAGTTTAGCAAGATTCGATCTTGCAAACAGGGGTGTGCTCCAGCCAGTCCAGCCGTACACCTTCTACNNTCGTCTGCTCGTATTCGACGAGACATTACTGCAGTCGTATTTTGCAGTTGTAAATTCCTCTGATTTAGTGAGTAATGTGTTTTACTTCCCTGTTTTATCGCGCAGTTTGATATTTTTGCAATTATGAAAAGCTGTGTCGTAGCGTTGACTGTATTTTCCTCCGATATCCTAACTTGGAGCGCTGTTAGTTTATATTCAGTGCAATGACACATAAAATAGAGTGCGTGTGGAAGAATATTCATATTGTGTCAATAAACTTCGCCAAAACGTAGGTTTGGAAACATGATTGTGACATCAAATTGTGAACAGCGCACACCAAATACAAATAACCACCATATGTCACTGAATAACCCCCGAAATAATAACAGCAGCGAAGTTGTGGGCAGTGATGCGCAATGTAGTACAAATGTAAGAGGCAATCCACGAAAGTAACTATAATACAGTAATAAAATAACCACGAAATACTGTAGAAGCAGCAAAAGCGAATAAAAAATCAACAAAAAACAATTCAATTTATAAATGATATAATGAACAACTAATGAGATGGATGTGCTTGGTGATTTCACACAGATTATGCATTCGTGGATTGAAACATGACAACGCTTGACAAAGATAATCCTGAATCTTCTTCAAAGAGGATCGTTTTTTTTATTAATGTATGTCAATTTTGAGAATTCCGCTTCACGCAAATATGTTGTGCAAAAGAACAAGAGTTTATGAAGGGCTGGTTCGGAAAGGGTTGGGTATTCATTGCTTGCTCTTATCCAAAATCACATAAAGTCTGCTTTGAAAATTCCATCACATACGTTCTGTTTTGAAAAATTGTAAACGTTTGCTCTCTCCTAAGCTTTTGTCGATTGATAGCTTCGCAAATTCTTCCTGGGCTTGTATCGGCAGGTGTGTGGCACCTGAAAGTTCAATCGCAGGGCCGCAACCCGCTGAAATTTCAGGATGGAGCAAACTGATTGAAACTTGTTGTTTTGCCTTTCAACTAAAAAAGTAATTATAATTCCGTTGCATTCTCTATATTTGCAGCATCCGCCGTTCAACTTGGTGGTGCTTTTATCACAATAATCACTTTTAACCTTATGCTTTAAATGCTTCTCCAATCTGATGACTTTCTGGTTCTTGCTGTCTGATTTTTTGAAGTTATTCAATGCATACGTCTGTTTGGTAGTCACGCTTGCCGATAGCGTATTCTACTACCTGGCAATAAAACTTACTATGATGCTAATAATATTTATAACAGAGAAACCCTAAGTAACACTGTGCCACCTGAACCATTTTTAACAAGACACACTTTTTGCAACTGCTTCCACAAAAAACCTAACATTGTTAACGTGAAGCATGAAAGGACAATGTTTGCTTCCAAGCGATGGGTGGCATTGTTTGTTACGGCACAGTCAACACTGCATGGGAAATCTTGAGTTAGTGTCGAAATGCAAATAATAATTTGGAGAAAAGAGCTTGTGGCGTCAGTTTCTTGTGTCTGCCTCTGTTGTTGGACAGTGGGATAAAGCAACGGTTGTTGCTCCTCGAGCAGCATGTCTCTTTAGTGTTGCCCGATCTGCGGCGTTTCTCAGTCACCTCAGTTGTTCATTAAATTAAAGGTGGTTTGTAATAATTCTTACTGGGGCCGTGGAGCCGGAGCTCAAATGTCAGGCCCCGCTCTGGGTCCAGACATGTAATTTTTGGCTCCAGCTCTGACTCTGGTACGAACATTCAAAAGTTTTTGGCTCCGGCCCAACACGATTTGGTCCATTAAAAACATAAAACCATTGGATTATCCATTTATCCGTACAATTCGCCCCACAGACTAGGGTTCTGGAATCGGAATCCAAATTTCAGGCTCTGGTCTCAGCTCCACCATCTAAAATTTTTGTCACCGGCTCCAGCCACCCAAAATTGCTTGGGCTCGGGCTACGGCTCCAGAGCCCTGTTTTTTGCTGATGAAGATCAAATCTCGCTTGCTGATTTCAAAAGTTTTTAAAGATATTACGGAAAGATATGCGCAAACACCGCAGACATTTAACATGACAACGAATGTTCATAAATAAATGAAAGTAGTACGATGACAGGAGAAACATTTTTTACACAGCTGGCGTACTGAGCACTTTTAAGCTAAAGTATTTCAAAAGCATAAATTTTGATTAATGCTCAAGTTGCTGTCCAATCTATAAATACGCAGTTCTTGGAAAGTAAGTAACATAAAATATACGTTCTACACAAAGCTGCCAAGGACCGGGTTTAAGGGGGGGACGGGTGGACATGTCCCCACAACTTTTGGACAGGTGGCGACATAATATCTGTTGTCTCCCTCAACATTTCGTGATAAAAAGTAATGTAGTTGTGCAAATTTCATGGTTACATTACTGTTGGAAACGTTTCCCCAACATAAAGCCAGAGAATAAATAAGAAAATTGAACATTATCACGGGATTATCTGTAGACACACTATACACATTTACTATGTAAATTGAATTGCCATGATTGTTGATAACTGCGTTGGTTAATTTGAATTACCAAATCGGTACACACATAAANTTCGCTCCATCACGAATTCCTGCGTTGGTCTGTAGCCTCCAATCTGAACAACGTGGCCACCAGACNTGCAGCCAGAGGGGGCACTGTCCCCTCCAATTCCAAAGTTTTCAGAAAGAAATACTTCAGTGCAAATCAATGAAACCTCCTCATATATCCTGCTTCAGCTTTTAGTCGAATACAAACTTATATCTGACCTTTGCAATCAATGGCCACAAGTAAAAACAATTGGAGTAGCGCTATCGCAGCTGTGTTTTGCGCAACAGCTTGCTGTATCTCACCTAATGGTTATGCGAGCTTAATTTCAAGACCATCGCAAATTTCTCTCTGGTAACCGTGGTTGTGACAACATAACCCACCCTTGTTTCCAGTGTCAGCGTTTAAATCAACATCGTAGATTTTTGTTATGCACACTTCTAAAACTACATGCGTGAATACGCCGGTGATAAACATTTTATATGTCTTGAAGCTCAAACTTTGGCCAAGAAACGATGCCGTTTCAAAGTCTTCTTCATTGCGCCATACTCAATGTTCGAACAACAATAAGCATTCATTCTAGATATTTATTTGTGATGACATGTATTGTGACGGTTCAATCACAATTATGTGGAGCCTTAACGTTTTCATCATTGGTTTCCCTTTGACTTGCCGGCGAGTAAAAAATTAGTCTTGTCACGATATTAGACCCTGACCTATTGTTCCTAAGCTCAGTGTTTCAACTTTGATCTGATGTTGCCACCCTTTCCTACAGTAAATAATTTGAGATCATTTCACTGCAACGAGAAGAGTCACCAGCAAAATCTAACGTTGTTTATGGTGAATTCATCGCTCAAAAATTAAATGACAACAGGATCCACTTCTTATATGCGCGAAAGTTTTGCAGAAGGCCTACTTCGGAAGTCAGTGCCTCAGAGCAAAGCCTTTGCTCGACTTCGATTGAAAATGCTGTGTTGTGTACATTCAAAATGTTAAATACAGAATAAAAAGCAGGCCCGTAACCAGCTTGGGACAAAAGGAGGGGCGAAAAGTTTTCTGATAGGGGTCCAAATTTTTTGAATTATGTCCAATAGTTTTAAACGATGTCCAACACATTTTTCCACAGAGGGGCGAAAAATTTTCTAGGGGGGCTGCCCCCCTGTGCCCCCCTGGTTACTGGCCTGATAAGAAGCTCAATAGTAATACAGTATTGGCCGCGATGACTTCTTTGTCAACTACAATCTTGGCTGCAAAAAGCATACTGCAGAACGTGCGCTTATAGCATTGAGAGGTTTACTAGCGCTTTTGCAGGAAAGGTTTATGAGCAAATGGTGGCATTGATCCAAAGCAGAAGCTTGGAACTTCACTATCAAAACTATTAAAACTTGTCAATGCAATGAAAGCAAACTTTTTGTTTGTCGGCTTTAATCTGAACACAATGGTTCAGGAGAAAACACCAGAAACATGCATGCACGTATTATGGATGATGCTCTAAAAACAAGGAGCATTTAAAATATTTAAATGTTGAAACTTGGTTCTTGTTTGCCCTCCCTATTAAAATTTCTGGCTACCCGCCAGGTTGCCACTGCTAGTATTTACCAAAAGGTCTTGTGGTTTTTAGCATTTCAGTAGCAGTGCATTTTATTTCGGAACTGACCAAACTTGAATTGATTATCACAATTTTGAGCACAATTATGTCTATTTGAGCCCAACTCTCAGGATTAATGTGTTTTCATAGTAAATGCAGTGCTAAGTGCTAGACATAGCACTTTTCACCACTATGGACGTAGCCAGGGCAGGAACGTGGGCCATGGTCACCAGAATATATAAATTCCATAATGTGTACCCCATTTTGCCAATATTACAAAAAGGTCGTACTACGGTTGAGTGAACATGGTGACGCCATCCAAACACAATAAAGGTTTGTATCCCCCAAAGATTTTTAGCAAACTCGGTCCCTGAAAACTGCTATTGCGAATAAACTGAAGTATGTAGAAATAAGGAGTTAAGCTTACAATACAAGTACAGTTACTCTGTCAATGCTTTATTCAGTTTTTTTTTTAGACGAAATACAGATCAAACTAACAATACAAAATGATGCACGGTAATTTCGGGGAGGGGGCAACGGATTCGGGCCTGTTCAATTGTGTATGGTTTGCGGATCCACCTTTCTTTTCCTGAATCAAAGTCCATGGGAAAATACTTCTGAAACTGTGTGTGTAGGCAATTCAAATGATCAACTATAACCTTGACAATCAAGTGATTGGAGATGTTTATGTCTGCTAAGAAATCTGCAGTTGTATAAATTTCATTGACTTTAATGAATGTATCTTCACCTTTGGCGTGGCTTTCCAAAGGGCGACAAAAATTAATTCTTCTTCAATGCTTTCTTCATGAACATACCGCACGTATAGTAGCACCTGTGCCATTTTTTCATTTTATGATAAAAGTCTTTTCGTCGAGCTGAATTACAATCTTTGGATTCTTCTTAAGTCGAATGATTAACTGCTGGAATTGATCATCACTAGATAAAAGAATTTAGCGAATTTTATCAAGGTACTTATTTTCCGTGTGCTTTTTCTGACATTTTAACAGTGGCAGACAAAACGAGATCTTCACCAACAGCGAAAGTTTTGGAGGATTTTGCTATCAAATAACTGACTTCATAAGACGCGAGCATATATCTTTCATTCACAGTGAAAGATTTTTCTGTAAAGTGCTTATTCTTCGATGGGATCTTCAAAAGTCCTCCTAAATATTCTATTGGTTTGTCGGAATATTTCGCATGCTTGTTGGGAAAATGCCTTTTTGGAGGTTTCATGCTTTCCGCAGCCCAAGTTTCGTTACAAATTAAGCGAAGGGTTTTCTCCGCTCCATAATTATCATTACAAGTAAATCCATACTGCAAAAATGTTTCATCATATTTTCTTTTTCTTTTTGACTTTTAAACTTTTTTCCGTGCGCTTCCAATATTTCCGCACGAGTCTAAACCAAGCCAATTGTCCATAATGATGTCAACACTTAATGCTCGTAAACTGTAGTCTAAAACTATTTTGCGTATTCTCAAAGCAGTTGGCATAGGCTTAGAGTTCTAGAACCAGGTGTGCCCTCCTGTCGGAATGAATGCAACAAGGTCAATATCATTCAGTACATTACAGTACTACAGTGATGACATAAAAATGCATAACTTGTGATTGATTGATTAATATCATTCAATAACTAAGGCAGACATCCCAGTAAACAACTGATCGCGTGAAATACGGAGTTGCCTCTAAAAGTGCAGTAGAAATAATGCAACTTCAGGCTTACTTTCAATTTTCGTGGGACGTTTGCAAAAACATGCATCACTGATTTATCAAGCCAAATTGTTTCGTTCCCCAAAATTACATTTCCCACTACAAATGGGGTCATGACCAGAGTTTGAAAAGCGCTGGTTAAGAGTATTTTGGGGTTTTAGGGGTCCGCAAAATAAACATACGACTTAAGGGTCCACGAAATGGAAACGTTTGAGAAACACTGCATTAGACAGAATAAATATGACACACAATGTTTTTGTCAATGTGTTGATTGTTGTGATTTTTGCTGCTGCGATCGAACAAATTAAGTCAAGACAATTGCAAAAAATATAAGCACTAACAGTCTGAAAGACCTGTTTCGTTCAAAAATGTTTGTAAAAAATCATCTTCACGAAATATTTAGGTAGCAAAACACAGCTGGGCTTACTTTTCGTGGGTTACACCAAATATTAATAGAGCATCAGACCATTGTACCAAATCAGTGGTTCATAATCTTTTCTCCACCACTTCCCCCAAAGTATTTTTTGTCTCACGCCCCCCTGACTTTAAATAGGTTCTAATAACAAATGTATATATTTGGTAATTTTATTTAATGTTTTTAATTTAAAGGTTTTTGTAACAGAAACGAAGTCCGTACGGTACAAACACGGACAGTGTGCACAATGCAGATTGATAAAAACAGACACAATCGAACGATTAATAGGAGTTTGGAGGTAGAACAACGGTGTTACAGACACTTTCTTGACACTTGTTCGCTACCTCGTAACACTTGTTGTAACACTATACATCCAGAATAGGACAATGAATCCAGGCCTAATCAAGGCCAGGTAAAGTACGAAAGTATTGCGGCATGCACACGACCTCAAACAAACACTGTAACGTCCGAGCACTCAGTCGCAAAGTAAAATGCGGTTGTAGTATTCAAAGAATAGGGATGGATATAAAAAAAACTTGACTGAATCAAAGCGCTCAACCATACGTCGTTGGACTTTCTGCATCTTTCATGAAAGAGGTAAGCTACATATTTTTTCTCAATAAGATCTCAAAGGTAAGAATGTTGCATTGAACCTGATGACTACTAGCACTCAATCGCCACGGTAGGTTGCATAAAGTCCTGCACACAAAATTATAGGCCACTGATTACTTGAGAGTATTTGGCCAATATGTGGTGCAACATTATTGTGGAGCATTAGATGAAAAACGCAACATTATTTTGCAGCAAAACGAAAACGTGACTTTGCGTAAGATTTACCGGTACTCACAGATATGCATGTTCCCACAAGCGTACGGGCAGGCATTTTACTGGGTGGACAGAAAAAATTTGCTCTGAAAGTAACAATTTGCCCTGAAATTAACTTTTTTAGTTTAATCCGCATAAAGCCTAAAACCTCTTGTAAATCTGTTCTATACAGTTGATATCGTCTATAACGGCTTCGTCTGTAACGTCAATTCGTCTATAACGCTACTTTTTGTTCGGTCCCGATGGCATCTTTTACATGCATTTCAATTCGCTTATAACGTCAATTCGGCAATAACGTTCTTTATGCAATCTCCTATAGATGGCGTTATAGGCAAATTCTGTATTTAACTTGCTTGTTAACTCAAGGGGGTGAAGTGCCTTGCATTTTGTGTTCTCCCAGACAAGAAACTTTACGGTAATTGACTTTGGTGATGCAAATATGTTCCCCATTTCAATGGCGCAACGCAAAGGTTAAAAGTGACGCTTCCGGATCGAAGGGTCTAACAATCTGCACCTGCCTGTGTTATCGTTGCTGTGCGCTTGAGCAAGGCACTTAAAGACGCGCATGGCGCACTCAAAGGGGTCAAGCAATCTGCACGTCCGTGCGGCCCACTTCTTCCAGAGTTTGCACCTCGGGAAATGAAATACGCACTTAAAATGCATGTGCCAGTGTGCCTATCCGTGTTGTTTCGCATTCGTGTGCTGTGACTGTACCATGGACAGTACTGTAAGATGTTCCTATAAATATAGCCTATAAAACACTTCCGAAGTACTTTGTACAAGTATTGTCATTTGTAATATTGGTCCATGTTACACAAACCGCCACAAGGGTTGGTCCAAATTACACACTGCATTCACAGAACTAACTCCAAATTTTCCCTACCTCAGCCAGTCACCTAAGATTTGATGTTAAGATCAATGCTGCAACAGATAACAGAAAAGTTTCAAAAAAGCACAAAAAACCTGGTATAAATAAACGAGAGTTTGGTCCTGAACAAAGTCATTATAACCAGTCATGACTTTGGTCCAGATTTCACACTACAATAGTCCAAATTATACGGATCATCCCCAAGTGAATATACACTGAATACACTCTATTGAAAATATTGTCACTGTTCAGGATTTTTGAGCAACTTGCGCTTGCCCTGAAAAACAGAGTTTGTCCTAAAATGTTTCACTGCATTGAATTATTTTTTATCTTTCAGGATATTTGAGTGACTTGTGCTTGCCCTGAAAATAGAATGTGCCCTGAATTCACTGTATTGAATATATATTTTTTATCGTTCAGAATTTTGAACAACTTGCGCTTGCCCTGAAAAACAGAGTTTGCCCTAAACGTTTTCACTGTATTGAAATATTATTTATCTTTCAGGATTTTTGAGCAACTTGTGCTTGTCCTTACAACAGAGCTCCCCCTGAATTTTTCAAGCCCGGGGGTCGGCAGCCTACCGCCTAGCACGCCACTGCATGTTCCCACCGCATTGCGTTGCAAGTGCTTGTTCTAGATTTGTGCGAACTTTTGCAAATTCTTTGTTTGTTTTATTCACTCTTCATAGCTTTGCGACCGCACACTACTTCGCAGAGTTAATACAGATTACTCCGACTAATTGCATATTGGTTAAACGCCATAACCGCTTTTTCGCATAAAATTCCAGACTTTCAAACAGAATCATTCATGCGTGAAAAAAATAGTAGTTAATCGCATAAACCTGATATTCCAATTTCCAGTTGAAATGTTTTTATTTGTAGACTTAAACACTTAATCTGCGCCGCTTAGTGTGAGTGCAAGACACGGTTCCAAGATTAAGCAACTGAATGTCGCGATTGCAATTGGCCAGAACGCAAAGTAACTATCTTTCTTTGGCCGAAAAGTCGACATCGCCTGGTTCCCTGCAGCTGCTAAGCAGCATTTAACCCTACTCAGGTCTATTTTGCCCGTATATGGCAAATGAACTTGAGGTTTGATGCAAGCATACGACAAATGACCTTTTCAAAGTGAGCTTTCCATCCAACAGCTGATTTTTTGATGTGGTTTTTCAAGCAGCATTCTCAAAATCTGCGTACGTTTTGTGTATATGAAGTTAGGGGAGGGAGTTTGTCAGGAACGGGCAAAGTACACCTGAAATGTTCCAACAAGAACTAATCAAAGATAACTTTACCAGTCTGCGGCAAATACGTTTTGACATGTTCAACCTTTCTCTTCAGTATTTTCCCTTGGGAAGGAGGCCAGCTGAGTATTCACTGCAAAGCTTGTGATCTATTTGTATAAGAAACTTGTTCCAGTTGTTGTCATTCAACACCGCGGAATTTTGAAAAGCGCNAGAGTCTACATTTTGAAAAACGCCCCAGCCTGCAACCATTTNCAAAGGTTTTCAAATGCACAGGTCTGTGCAGCAGTTTTCATTCTTAAAAATGAAGTGAAATATCTCGCTGTGACCAAAGCAACATGGCGTAGCAAAGCAACGGATGCTGCCTCCCCCATGCGGTCCACCATCTAACAGTAGGCCAACATTTCGTGAATTGACATCAGCGATAACCGGCGCAAGTCCATGAACCACTGACGGTACGAAAATGCTGCCAAATTTGCAGTTCACTGCACTGAAAGAAGTCGAGTTTCGTGTGCCGGAAGTGTGGAGCTCCTGTGGAACACTTTTGAATTTTCTGCTCAAAACTGCTGAAAAGAAAGTGTTACATGTGCTTTGGTTTTTGTTGTACAGCACACTTCAACGTTGCTACTGTGTGAAAGACGTTTGTCTGCAAGCATTGCGGTTGTGCGTACAAGTACTTAGCCCAGTAACGCTTGTGAGATAATTCAATAGCACAATAGTCTGTCATTAAAAATCTTGTTGTTACTTTTTAAAAGGTGCGTTAACTCAAAGCAAGTTTTGCAGCTACTACGTGTTTGAAATCATTTTGTTTTTCTTTCTTTTTATCGACTCTGTGCAGCAGATTGCCAGATATTATCGTAAAGGAGTTTGTCCAGTTTGGGTCAAACACACCTCATTGGCAAGAATTCACTACAATATCACAGAAATATTCAGTTGACCCTGTTGTGACTTTGCAAAGGGTGTGTTAACTCAAAAGAAGCATTGCCGCCACTACATGTTTGAAATCATTTTGTTTTTCCTTTTTTCGATCGATTCTGTGCAACAGATTGCCAGATATTAATGTAAACGAATTTTTCCAGTTTGTGCAAAACACACCATAAGGCCTAGAATTTACTAACATTTCATAAAAATAAAAAATTTTCATGTTTCAACCTAATTTACTTTTTTTGCATGTACTTCCACCAGCTTCGAACACATCATGCTATGGGTCTTTAACAGACCATCAATTAAGGTCACTGGCGGAATTTCGGATTTTTTCGGGTATTTTTCGTGCCGTTTGGAACTGTACTACCCGCGTTTTTTGGAGAGGGGGATGCGCTTTGTTTTGATATAATAAAAATTTACCGACATGCAACAACTTTCTTTTTTAGGGTGAGATGAGCAGGGGGCGTAACGACGGGGGGCCAAGGGG
>JGI24022J15233_10009678_pt1 | contig 10869 bp, 3 predicted proteins | sample Ectturendosymbi2_FD_15233 | JGI IMG/M metagenome (IMG submission 15233)
GATGCGTAATTTTACGTGAAATCGATTTCCTATTAAAAATTTGCTGATCGATTCCTTGCTTACACCCATCGTGGAAAGTACATACTTGAAAAATACTGGGTGATGATGAAATATAGCAACATAATAAATAGAGTAAAACTTACATAGAAATGCACAAAAACGGTTATATATCGTGAAAGTATGGGTTAAAATAAGGAACAAATAAATAAAGTGTAAGGCTTGCGTGGTGAGAGTTGGCAAATTTACAGGCACAAAGGAGGTCAATAAAAATACAAGCTCAAAGAAGCCCGGTAACTGATAAGCTTCGCTTATGTTTTAAAACATTGTAATAGATAGCCGGAAAGTTTGCGCTTTTATCATTGACAGTGTTAGTTTTTAAATTAGCGTACAAAAATTCTAAGAAAATGCGTTTATGGTACCTATTTACATGATGTAGAACATGGGCTCAAGTCATACTGCTCATTGTTTCTAGTTATTAGAAAGTTGCATGTTTTATGTGATTAAAAAAAATTGCCCTGAGGAAGCCCTCTTGAAAAGGTGGGCGAACGTCGGCTACTAATAAAATAATCGCCAGAAGAGCTAATTTATCTGTTTTATCGGGCTCTGTTTATAGATTCTGGAATTTCCTGGTACAGCACTTTTCCTATTGCGTGGGTGCTTGGTATCAATGACTATTATATTTCTCACCGCCATTTTGTACATTTTGTGTTAAGTGTAGTGTTATAAACGTTTAATCAAATAACTTCGTGGAACAAGGTGATAAGCGGTTACAGTACAGGAACCGGAAGTGGTAGGCGTTCAGAAGAAGGTTGAGGACCAGTGTTTTAAGGGCTTCGCTCGTTGCTGACTTGCACCCACCCATAGGTCAGGTCGGATTGGGGCGAAACAGAATTGAAGTTTGTTTCATTTTGCATTTAAACGCATTAGCACAGCTACATGACCTGATCGACCGACATGGACAAAACGCATATTTTCCTGGAAAACGTGCATTTCATTTATTCAGAGGAGTTTTTAAAGTTTACACACAGGCCAATTTTTTAACCTTCACTTTTACTGTATTGTCCATCAAATTGAATTCATCGACAAAAACACAACGCATGGAGATAATCACGTGATCAATGATTTATAGAGACAGGAACGCAGAAAAATTTGACACGTCAAGGGTCAAAACTTGATATTCGTGGTCATACGCTTTGCTGCCGGTAAAGGCTCCATCCTGTGGATATCATTTCTAATACACACATGCGTGGATTATTACAGTCGCGGTATACGTTTTCTATAATTGGACGATTTGTGGAAATATTTTCGAGCTTAAATACATGACGCTGTAAGTAGGTGATCATTCGTCTAGATAAGACTAACGACGGCTTGCTAGGCTTCTTGTCAGATAAACTTCACTCGGGCTTAAAGCTGTCTGCAATTCAGAGTTCAGACCCTCCATGCGACAGTAAGACTTTTGCAACTCAGAAATTACGACATCGTTGAATGTGCACTATGCTACAGGGAAAATATTCAGAGAATACATCAGAAACCAAATAATGCTATTATTTGTTGGATAGTTCACCCTCTTTTGATTGCCATTCTATATGTGCTGTGATTGGTTTTACGACCGGTTTGGCCGAATATCTGGAAGAAAGATGTTCTGAAACGCACTGGTGGTGGACAAAATTGTTTTTCTACTAAATTGTTTTCTACTCTTGTTTTTCAAGAGTCGAAGACTCGAATTTACAACTTCGGATTTCCCGATGAAGGAAGCGCTGTGACTACTCTCGCGTGTGTGACAAAATAAACCGACCATCCACAAAAAAAGTTTGATCATCCTTGGTAACGTTCGAAAACAAGCTTACAACACTAGTAAAACGGAGTCGCTTGATTGAAACAAATCGTGCAGCGTCTTTTCAATTTGTCGGTGTTCAGTACACAATGGCAGACATTATGCGCCTTTGCCTTCAATGGACAAGAAAAGTGAATGATTTTTTACAAATTTTTTAAAGCAAAGAAAATTTGCTGATATGAAGGCAAAACAAGCAACTTACCTGCTTCAAACGTTTAATGTCAATTCTACGAAAATGAGCTCTGACTCCAGCTTCTAAGCAAAGAACTCTACTGTCTACAAACTTTAGGAACGTCGCTTTTCGGTGGGCGCATTTAATGTCCTTTATAGCGATAGCTTAGTTCTCTTCTAGGCCAAACTTGCTGTCACAAAGAAGAAAATTTCGCGATGTTTGGTCAAGACCAAGCACGCTGATGCTGTACGACATTAAAGAATCGTAGCATAAACAAGTAAACTACTTTTGGACAAATATCGGGCGTTCTCACTATAAGCAGTAACCAGGTTATGTGGTTCCTGGTTTCGCCCCAGCTCAGCGATACGTGCAATCTCAAGATTGCAATAAAATACGAGTTTAAAGCGTAGTCGTAGGGTTATTCCACCTTGAGTAAAACATACTCACATTTCTGGTAGTATGCAACCAAAGATTTGGCGAGCGCTTGTCGTATGGCTGAAACAAAAATAATGAAGTCTAAAAACTGCCACCAACGCTTCTGTAAGTGCTCAATACAAGACTCGGATCGCTGTGACAACTGTTTGAAGCTCGTTACTGTCACCATTTTACAACTTTCAGCAAACCTATTCAAAAGCATGCACTGCATGAAATAAGTTGTCTGCCAGCATCATGCGAAAAACGCGTTTTCTGTAAAATGATGAAAACATGCTCCACCGCAAATAAAAATATATTGTGTCTTACAACAAAAAACACTACTGCAAAGCAAAGTTTTTTAAGCTAAGTGAAGTTCAGAAAAATCACACTTTAAGTAGGTTTAGTATCGCAACACCATGACAGTGGAAGAATTCAAGAATGTACGTTGCAGCAGCAACAGGAGTTCCTGCACTCTTTGTATAAACTCGTTCTGGAATTTTTTTAATCAAGTCAAATCAGTTCACCGATTGCACGGCTGACAACATCGTTAAGGTAAATGTTTTTTATTCATACCATGGCACTTCAACGTTCCAACCTTTTCTTGCTTTTTGGGTTTGCAAGTCCAAACCCTTGTAGACATGACAGTACATCGAAATTACAAAAGAACATTCACAAGTTGTGTGCAACGTATTTGTGACAGTAAAAAGCCATTTCCATATAAAAATGGGGCAATCAAGTAATGAATTGCCCAGAAAAGGTTGAAAACTACTTTTAAAAGACTTGTAATATAGTATGTACAGGAACCAATGCATAAAAGCCATTTTCAATTTTTTTCGAAAAAAAGGTCTGTAGCAGGTACAAAAATATAAGCTGCTGCAGACGGGCACTCAACCACTTAGCTCAGGTGCTACCCAAACATACTATCCTCACCATAAACTTGAGCCACTCTTCCACCTCCTTTCACTCTTATTCTAATATCCACACCATCAAAACGCGACTTTCCAAGTAACAACACTGGTTCTTGAATCTGAAAAAACAATGCAGTCCATGTAAGAATGCAGTACACATAAAAGCCTGAAATGTGCTACAGGTCTGTCATTATCATATTTGCTCATTTTTTTTTATTTAACAGATGTTGGCAGCAAGTCTCAGAGAGTGCTATAATTCAACCAGCATAGTAACATACATAGTAATCGCCAGCACAATATAGTTGAGAGCAGGCAGTGGAAGATGGCTTTCCCTTGACTTTGAAAAAATATTTTCCACAGTACGAAACAAGCATACACTATACTTCAAAAAACGAATATTTTTGAAAAATAAATTAAGATATTTGAAACTCAGAGTCAAAGACAAGTAATGAGATGATGCCACTGTGCAAGCAGTAAAAAAATTAAAGCTTTATTTTAATAAAACTTCCAAATAAAATTCAACCATTGTATGCTTTGTCAAAATTTCAGCACCTGTCCCCTTACTAAATATAGGCAAAAATCTGAACTGTTCCACATGCTTCAGTCAAAAATTGCAGCTGATGGAAATCAACATTTCACATTTCAACCAGTGACAAAACTCTGTCAACATTCCTTTCACTTATGCAAATAATGTCTCACGTATTTGTGATTTAAGTCTTGCTGGTTATTCTCTTAAGCTGGATAATCTTGCTATAGCACACACATAAAATCTAATTCAACAAGAGCCAACTGTAGACAAATTTACTAAAATTTTCAGTAGCTGTATTTTCAGGCTGTTTTAGGACATGTTGCTCAAAACTCATTCATGTGCACATTGTGGGTTGCCATGAGGAAATGACCTTAGGTAACTTCATAAATCATTTGAATAGTTTCACAAACAAAAAACAAAATGTTTTTTTTTTTTGCATCACTGCAGATTTTATACGTTTGTGGATTGAAGTGGAAAATGTGATGTCATAAACATTTGGCAAAATTATTGTTGAACAACACTGTCATGCACGCTGTACAAAACAACAATTGATGCAAAAAACAGAACTTAGATTGTTTTTCACCTTGTAACGCAATGTTTCTGGTTCCACAACATCAATTGGCCTTCCATTAACTCGAATTAGTCCATTTCCTCTCTTGCAGTGGGCAACAGCAGTTGCTGTTTTCTGAAATAATAGTTACATATTAAAACATAGCCTCTATATACACATTGTCGATTGTGCATTAACATGTTTATCATGGCATGAAAACACCAGAACACCTTTGTGAGAAAACCCAACATCCAATACTGTGTGCTCTATGAGAAGTAAAAGATGAAAGCGAAAAGAGTCAGGAACTGTGAATGAAAACCATAGTGCAACCAATGAAAGTAAAAATAAACTATAATTATTTAAAAAACATATGTGAAACTAATTACCATATGTACTCACTTACTAGCCGCACTTTTTTTACCTGGAATATGGCCTGTATTTTGCCTGTGGCTCATACACGCAACTACCCAGAGGGACAAGTTGTCGCATGAGCTATCACTGAATTTCAGTCATCCAGTCGAACTGCAAGTGCCATTTGGCAATGGGCGAAAGTAGGGCGCTATCATGTCTCTGTCAAAATTCGACATGAACTCGCAGGATAAAATCGTACAGACAAGTACGAACTTCCTTCTTCCGATGAAGAAGATTTTTTTAGGTTTTGAACAATATGATTGACTTTCATTACATTTGCCTGTAAAAATCAGCATTTTGTGGTTGATTGATTGCGCAGGGTCTTTACCGGTGAAAAGGTAAACTGACCTGCAGCTTATTCGTGAATTACCCTTGATTCTCAGTATATGGCTAAAATTTCTGCTGCGGCTTATCTGCGGATGCGGCTAATAAGCGAGTATATACAGTAACCCTAAATAACAAAGCTGAAAGTGATAGAGCAACACAACAGATATAGAATGAAACTTCAGCAATACTAATGTTAACACTTTGAGAGCCGGTCTACGAATATATTGTACCTGGATTTCGGCCTAAGACCAGCAGTTTTCAGTTGCCTAACCAACGCCATAGCTCCTCCGCCGATTGCGCTAGAAAGTTGTTCAGGGCTTAAACAGATCAGCCAGTCTTCTAGTCTGCACTCGAAAAAAATTGTTTTGATTGGTGGTTGCAGATTTTTTTGAGTGATGTCATAAGTGAAGTAGTTTTTGGGCCACTTTGGCTCATGTTACCTGGCCTAGGGCCCAACCGCTAGGCCAAAGTATTTCATTGAAGTTTTCATTGGAAACTAAGCTCGAGTCTTTTGAGCCTTTGATCGACTTTCTAGCATTTCTGGTTCAAAAGTTATGATCTAAAATAAATAAATTAACTATCTAATTAACTAATTAATCAAATATTTTTATTACTTTATATCATAACTTTTGAACCCGAAACCCTATTCCAATAAAAACTTCTGCTAAATACTACCATCTAACGGTTTGGGCCCAGGGTTAGGTGAAGTGGGCCAATGTGGCCTAAAAGTCCTCCACTTATGACGTCACTCACAAAAAAATCCACACCCACCAAACAAAAAATTTTTCAAGTGAAGACTTGCGGCATCTGAGCATTTGAACAGCTCTCTAAGTACCGCTTGCGGCGCCAGAATTATGCTCACGCAAAGCCATGTGCGTTTTGGTGGGAAAATTCCCAAATCCTACTGGATGTCAAAGTGTTAAGGGAGAAAATTAGCTAGACATTCAATCCTATAGATCTAACACTATTTTTAAAGTCCATTTCAATGCTAGCTGAAACAGACTGCTTGAACAATCACAAATCGAATGGAGCAAGTCAACTCCTCACTATCTGGCACCTTATTTTGCTTGCACCACTCTCTCTGAGCTGGTCAAAAATAGTGAGGATAATGGAAAACAGTACTTAAACGGCATGACAAAGACCAAGCTTTAACATACTAAAGAAAATTACATGAAATTCTTGTCGTCAAATAGCATATATTGATGATGGTTCCCTGTAACCCCATTTTATCCCCTATTAAAAAAAATTTGCCATGATATGATGAATGTCAGTCTGGGAAAAATAACATGTATCCTCAATTAGGGCCACAATTGAGGAGCCTGCTAGCTAAATTTTTAAGCTGCAGGTTTACAAACCCATATGAAACTTCTTGAACAATAATTAACACGTTCACTGCCGATGTATAAATATATTATACCTAGAATTCGTGCATGAACTCCTATTTTCACGCCACTTTGCAACTCCGTAAGTCGCCAGTTGATTGTGCTAAGAGAGCTGTTCAAACCCTAAACATCTGCAATGAAAAAATTTTGGTTTTGGGTTTTTTATGGAAGACGTCAGAAGTGGGGCAGGTTTTTGGCCATTTTGGCTCAGGTTACCTGGCACTGGGTCCAACCANAAGAGGAAAGTAATTTGCTCAAGTTTTTATTAGAAATAGGCTAGAATCTGAGTCTTTTGAGCCTTTGATTGACTTTCTAGCATTTCTGGTTCAAAAGTTATGGCCTAAAACAACAATTATCTAATTAGGGGATTAATTAATTACTCTGTTTTCAGGCCGCAACTTTTGAACCTGGAACCCTAAAAAGTCAAATGAAAGGCTAAAGAGACTCAGATTCTAGCCTAGTTTGCAATAAAAACTTTACCGAAATACTTCCATCTAGCGGTTTGGACCCAGGACCAGGTAACCTGAGCCAAAATGGCCAAAAACTTATCCCACTTGTGACGTCACTCACAAAAAACTGGAATGTGAAACCAAAAATTTCTTCTCAGTGCTGACTTGAAGACTCGCCAAGTCTTTTGAGAATTTAACAGATCTGTAGTAGAGATCAACCGCAATGGCTTTTTTGGGGCCGATTCGACATATCGGCCACACACGAACTGATAGCCGATAACTGATATTTCTAAAATTTTTAAATCTTGATTTCTGCTTCATTATCACAAATACATAATTTATCTATGCTTTACCTTTTTTCAAAACTTAAAAAATCATGAATACTGAGCTAAAATTTTTTAAATTGCAGCAATTTCAAATTTTGCTATGATTTTTAGTTAATCTGATTAACACTTTGAGAGCTAGGGTACAATATATTCATACTTCAATTTCGACCTAAAACCAGCAGTTGTCAGTTGCTATACCAACGCTCTAGCTCCTCTGCCGATTGCGCGAGAGAGCTGTTCAATGGCTCAAACGGATCAGACAGTCTTCTAGATTGCACTCGAAAAAAATTATTTTGGTTGGGGGTTGGTGATTTCTTGTGAGTGACATCATAAGTGAAGTAGTTTTTGGGCCGTTTTGGCTCATGTTGCCTGGACTAGGGCCCAACCACTAGGCCAAAGTATTTCGCTGAAGTTTTCATTGGAAACTAGGCTTGAGTCCAAGTCTTTTGAGCTTTTGATCGACTATCTAGCATTTCTGGTTCAAAAGTTATGATCTTAAATAAACAAATGAATTAATTATCTAATTACTCAAAAAGTTTTACTAACTTCGATCATAACTTTTGAACCCGAAACCCCAGCAGGTCATCCAATGTATCAAAAGACTCGGATTGTAGCCTAGAATCCAATAAAAACTTCAGCGAAATACTACCACCTAACGGTTGGTGCCCAGGACTAGGCAAAGTGGGCCAAGGTGGCCTAAAAGACCTCCACTTATGAAGTCACTCGCAAAAACCCCGCACCCCCCAAGTAAAAAAACTTTTTTTTGAGTGCAAACTACAAGACTTGCCACGTCTTTTGACACTTCAACCAGGTCCTTAACCCGTGCAGGAGCGGAGATATTCCTGTGCAAAGCCACGTGCGAATCAGCTGTTTTTTGCGAAAAGCTTGAATTAACCCGGACGTCAAAGTGTTAATAATGATGCTTTTGTTTCGGCTGCAACGGTCGATGCGTGCTCCATGGTTCATCTTGTCTGCTAGTTCATGAAAACGCTCCTGCTAGGGCCGCTGCAAAATAACTGTCTTGACTTGGTTCATTGTGCTTTCTTGTGAAGTTGTCTGCATTCGTGAGGAATATACTTAAAAGCACTAGTGTTTCTGTATGCTTTTGAGGAATCAGTCGACAGCCATCTGCTTTCGTCTTTTTGCGATGATTCAAACTTGCACATATCTCTATTCACGTATGTACTTTCCACGATGGGTGTAAGCAAGGAATCGATCGCAAAAAAAATTTGCTGATCGATTCCTTGCTTACACCATCGTGGAAAGTACATATGTGAGGAATATAGTGTTTTGTCAATATCTACTGAGACCTATTGGCCATTTTGGCTGATACCGATATATCTGTAAAACCCAAATATCGGCCGATATATTGGTCTATCTCTAATCTCTAGCACAATCACCAAGTGAGTTATAAAGTTGTTAAGCCATGCTAGAAACCAGAGATTTACGTAAAACTACCAGCAGCGAAGGTGTTAAGGTACCAAATCATTTTCTGCTCCAAGGTTATTCAGCTACATCCAGCTTGTTTATTTTGCATATGTACCCTAAAATGTATTTGGTATTTTGTTTGCAGCTTGGATTATAACTGGAAGCACAGTGGTCAATAAAATTTGGAGCATGTTGCTGCCACTATGGCAACACTAATCCTTTTCAGCAAATGTATGGAAAGGTGAAAGATCATGGGAGTGGTAAACAGAGTGTTAATTCAAAATAAGTCACTCTTCCTCATAGTTGATAAAGGTAGATTTTAGGATAAAATCAACTGAATTTGCGGTCCGCCAGTGATAATAATTAGATTCTCAACCCCTAGCAATAGAATGGAAAAATTATATTTATATTTCATCTATTTCCAAATATACATATATCAGTGAATATTATTGTCAAAAATAATTATACACTTATTGTTAAATATATCTATAATTTTAGGGGTACATGCTCATCTATCTAAGGGGTGCATGGCCAGAGAAAGGTTGGAAACCCTGCTTTAGAAAATACAGACATCAGTTTTATTTAACACTTTTTTCACCACAGTTTAAAATTGTTGAGAAGTTATAAAGATTGAATATATTTTTATTTTCGGCAATACCAAGTTTGTAAATAAAGATAAATGAGTTTTATGTGACAGTAGTAGCTTTAAACATTTTTTGCATGCAGAAGTGGATGTAGTTACCGTCTTCTTGGAATATATAACATAAATAAGTAGACCAGGTAGAGTGATTAACAGGTACAAGATGAATTTTGTGGCAGTGTGTCAGCGAACGGCAGTATGCTTTAGTGGAACAGCAGCAGCAGCTTAAAATCATTTAAAATGCAAAATATTAACTGCATACAGTTAAGGCCAATCTGCACTGGTAGTCACCAGGGGTAGCCGCGCACGATTCTTTGTTTGTCTTATTGCACCCAGGAGTTGCCGTGCCGGGCCATGCATAAGCGCAGAATTACCTGATGCAACAAACAAAGAATCGTGCATGGCTGCTCCTCAGTGTAGATTGGCCTTTATACATGGCTCAGTCATCTTATGGGTCATGGACATATTACTTAATTTAATCTTAACAACTTAGGTGCCAGGTGGATTTAACTAAAGGCCTGCATGAGCCACTTTTCTTGCATCACTTTGCAACTCCATGACTCGTTAACCAATTGAGCTTGATAGCTGTTCAATCCCTTGAAAGATGCAGCAAGTCTTCTTGTTTGGATTAAAAACAATTGAAAAGTTTTGATTTCAGGTTTTTGTGGGTGACGTCATAAGTTGGGTAGGTTTAGGCATTTTTGGCTGAAACTAAGCTATGCTTTATTGTGTCTTTTGGGCTTGCCACTCACATTGGTTGAATTGGTCACATGAAAATTTTGTCTTGTATGTTATATTTAGTCCAACTTTTTTCGTTTATTTTTTGTAATCTGTTACTTGTGACTTTGGTTACTTTTGCATGCATTTACTGTCTGATTGTATCATTTGGCCTGACTTGAATTTTTCACCTTGTGTTGCTTTTGGCTTGTTCCATACCATGTTCATTTGCATGTCATGTTGTGAAATTTTCACCATCCTTTTGTATTTGCTAGAAGGCTATACTCCGAGTCTTCAGAACCCTTGATTGGCTTTTTAGCGTTCTGGTTTAAAAGCCTAAAATCAACAAATTAATTAAACAATTGTCGATTTTTTGCCATAACTTTCAAACCACAAACACTAGATGGCTAATCAAAGACTCAAAAATTTCATAGCCTACTGTAGTTTCCACTAAAAACTTAGTCAAAAAATTGGCTCATGGTGTTGACGCCCAGTAATCTGGGCCAAAAATGCCTAAACCTACCCTTATTATAACATCACTCACAAAAAAAAACAAAATCCAAAACTTTATAATTTTTCTTTAAATCCAAAGTAGAAGACTTGATGCATCTTTAACACGTTGAGAGCCGGTCTACGGTATATTCGTACTTCGATTTCGGCCTAAAAAACAGCAATTTTCGATTGCCTTACCAACGCCCTAGCTCCTCTGCCGATTGCGCTAGAGAGCTGTTCAACGGCTCAGCCAGACTAGTAGATTGCACTCGAAAAAAAATTTTTTTCCT
>JGI24022J15233_10009680_pt1 | contig 10868 bp, 6 predicted proteins | sample Ectturendosymbi2_FD_15233 | JGI IMG/M metagenome (IMG submission 15233)
TTTATGATGCTTCTGCTTGTTGGCTGAGTCATATGAAACAATAAACCATTGACCATGAGAGAAGTACAAACTTGCACAAGTACTCAATGGCAATCTGATTTCTGAATGACTTTGTTAAAGAAACTTAAAATGGAAAAAAGCACATCTACAATACCAAACGAGCTTTACGAAATAGACAAGCTAACAAAACTGCTGCATTGCTCAGAAGAAGCAACTATGTTTTCATTGTAGGGTACTGCTGCGAGTCCTACGCGTAGCTCTTATCTGCTTTACAAGCTCAAGCTTTAATCAGGTGCAGTGGTGTAAAGCCAAGAGTGGGGGGGAATTTAGATGAAGGGATCTCACTGGCTAACACTCTGAAAAAGGTTGAGAAATNATAGTGAATCAGGATGTTGACGCTANACAAAAACCACAAATCACCGGNAAAAAAACCTACTCCGAAAAAGGTAAAAAAACAACAAACTACTNAAAACCAAAAGACTAGTAAATGCCAAAATGCAAGCTAGGTGTGGGGACCCGATTTTTACATTTAGCTTGCCAGGGGGAAGTTCGCACCCTTGCTTCCCGTCAGTTGCACCACTGATCAGGTGCATTTCAAACATGAACAGCCACAAGTTCTTTCGCATGATTCACACGTAACACAAGTGGCACGATTCGGCAAACGCAGGACGCAATCAGCGTGCTTTGAGTATATCGGCACAATAGTCGGCATGCGGCTTGACCAACCGTCATACTGATAGTCATGGAAACTCGTCGGAAGACTCTGGCGTTATCACCACGAAATCTTATATGTTGAATAAAACTAAATTTCATGAATAATTAAGACATAAATTTTGACGAACATTTATCGAGCTAATGATATACCGGAAAATGAATCTATGCGTACCACAGTTTGTTAGAGGACCCCTTGGATCTTGAGGCCCTAGGCTTAAGCCTATATAGCCTATTGGTAAATCCGGCCCTGACTAGCACCAATTGTCGTGTTGAATCATCTGTTGTCGCGGGTCGACACCGAAGCATAGACAGACAGACAGACAATGCTTGTTTATTTTACATGGTCAACGAAAGGACCCGGACCATGGATCGTTAGGCATGAACTAATGTACGGCAATAATAAACATATTGACAGTTAACTGTGGAGGTGTGTCATTGGATTGACTCAGTTCGAAAGTAGACATCAGAAAACCACAGATTTTTCCATGGGACGCCTTTCCTGTCCCATTGGCTTCTCACGAAACTAGTTACGACGACATGTGCATGTCTAATGTCTAGCCTAATGGTTCTCAAACAGGAGCCGCCTGGCTCGCAAACGAAATTTGTTCCAGGGAGGAGCTGGGGAAGAAAAGCTGTGGATGAAAAACCTTAGCTTTTATTATTTGTTTATTCAACACATAAAAAAGCTCCACAACGAGGTTGGTTTAGATGTGAATGTCTACAGTACGCAAGGACAACTGCTTTAACGGCAGTGACTCACGCTATGAAAGAGTCTGTTTGGTTCATGATCGTCTATTGCAGGGGTGGCCAACATGTGGCTCTTTGCCGGGTTTCATGCGGCTGTTACGTAGTTACCAGAGGTCCCACTAAATACCATGCATAAAAATAAATGACTTGTAAAGTTATGTCATTGTCATGTTGGTGTGTGATATCTACAACAAATGTAGATGGCAAAGGTATGTGTTTGAGTGAGGAAGAGATGCGGTGATGTTCATGTGTGCCCATCCATGTGTATGATGTGGCTCTTTGCGGTAATACGGTAAGAAATGTGGCTCTTGTTCTCTGACTAGTTGGCCACCCTGGTCTATTGTATCTCCACAGTAGGTAGTGTGATACTTTTTGCAAAAATCTTTTTTGTGGTTTTTGTTGGGGAGGAGGTGTTCGGTTTGTAGGAAACTTGGGTGACCCGTTTTTTAATTATCATCCAGAAAAGGCCACAGCTTGTTTTCGGGAGCCTCGCACCACTACGCCAAAGCACTGAGTCCCTACGTCAAATATTGTGCTGCGAGTATATCTCAACAATATTCAACTATCAAAAATCCTGCTATGTGTTTCAGCTGACTGTATCACCTTGAACTGCTGAGGTAATCACAAGAGAAAGATGGTGATTCGAGGCATTTTAAACTAACAGGAAAGCAACCAACAGCAATAGAGTTCACCCGAGTAAATCAGATCACTCTGCTGATACTAGGTTGCACTACCATTATATAGGGCAGGGGTTCTCACCCTTTTACCCGTTAAGTACCCCCGAGTCACAAAACAATCAACCCGAACCCCCAAGTTGGCTGGAAAAGACGCGAATTTCACACTGTTGCATCACAACAACGCAAGATCAGGCAAAATCTTCATGGAGTTTTCAACCGGCACGCATTCTCCTCTAGTATAGGATATTAAAAAAGAGCAATACATGAAAACTCAACTGCCATCCAAGTACCCCTGGAAATCTTTCCGTTAACCCATAGGGTTTGCGAACCCCAGGTTGAGAACCACTGATATAGAGATAAGTCAATTACGATAATTCGTTTGTGGTGACCACCACAGTGACTTGTTGCTTATGGGCACCATCTACCGGTGACCATTTATTGACATGTGGCGCCATCTCCAGGCCGCCACAGATGTTAAAATTACTTACGATGGCACAAGTCCACTGTTCCATCCCAGTGCCGGATTACAGGATAGCCAGGTTGGCCCTTTTGGGGCCAAATTTAAGAAATTTGGTCCCAAATAACACTTGCTGGCCCCAAAATTTTCGTTTGGCCCTTTGGCTCTTTTTTGGCCCTTTTCCAGGATAGGCTGGCCTCTTGAGAGGATTAAATCTGACCACCCTGGTAGAGATGGCACGGACCGCTAACAGTCCAGTCTTCGGGCTGCCCACTAAAGGTTTTGAAACAGTCCGTTAACAACTTTTTTAGCGGTGACGTCATTCCGGACGGCTACGGGCCGCTGCGGTCTGCTCGCCAACAAGGCGAAATTTTTGTTTTTTGCAAAGTTTCAAAATCGAACAATGAAATTGTTTGCTGCTCTGCTGTTCTTTCTCTTTCACCGTTCTCCTCATATTCCGTTTCACTTGTTTCCATGCAAATCAGTGAACCATGTAAAGAATCAATCAAAGCAACAAACTTTCATTTATAGTCTGTCGCTGTTGCCCAGGTTTAGGTTTAGGACAGGTGTTCCCATACTTTCTCTGGCCATGTACCCCTTCAATATTTCGATAGATGAGCATGTACCACTAAAATTTCTTATAACANAAAGGTTGAGGAAAATAACAAAAATATATTTACAAATAAGCATGATTTTGAAAATAATATTCACAGATGAATGTATAAATATTTCGAAATGANATAGCCTATATGTAAATATATTTTTCCCTTAAATTGCTAACGTTAAATGTGCCCCTTCAGATAGAAAAGGTAGCCCTAAGGGTACATGCATCCCAGTTTGGGAACCCCTAGTTTAGGATTAGAGGTTAAGTTTAGGTTAGGGTTTAACTAAGGATTAGATTTAGGGTTTAGGTTTAGCATGTTAATACTAGCAATTGTAGTGCAGCTCAGCGCACACTTGTCGTGTGTTACACGTTACAGTCAGCAGACGAATAAGTTTTCAAAAGTGAAGGTCCCATGGCCGACGTATAGCTACTGCCTTAAGACTACATGGTTTTAATGTCCAAACTAAAGGACAATGAACTGAAAACTAAGTGTTGTTACTTGGAAGTGGCTACGGAACCACCCATGGATATTCCTATTTCGAAACGTATTCGACCATACCGCCTCGCATGACGTGGTTCGAATAAAGCGGTCCCTTTGTCACTCAACCGGCGTTGATCCGGTAGCCTAACAGATACTTCCCAAGTCTGCCATGCCAATGGTTGAGGGTTCGCCTCTTGACTTGGCGCCTTACGTTTTCGTAAGTGAATTCTTGCACGTTTCAATTTGTGGAAGCAGTTTTTCTTCACTTTTTTCAAATTTCCAAACTTTTCCTTCAGGGTGGAAGTTTAGCGGTTAGCGTTAGATTAGTATTACGTTAGCGCGTTAGCTTAGCAGAGCTGACTGAGAACTTGACCCAAGTGGTCTTTCGCCAACCCTTTTTGGTTCAACATGTTAAAACACGATTTCTAAGCTGCGAAACATGACATTTCTTATTTTTTATATTTTTTCATCACCATATCATTTTGAATCGCAAAAAAGCAAGATTAAATCATACCATACCTTAGCGTTACCTTAGGGTTAGGTTAGCATTAGCTTAGGGTTAGGCTAAGGTTAGGTTAGGGTTAAGGTTAGGGTTCGGTTTACTTTTTGTGTTTACTATGTTTCTACAAAGCCTACTGCATTCTCCTCGTGCGTTACTGTCACGTTACAGGAGGTGGTTGAATAAGGTTTCAAATTTCAAGATCCATCGATAGTTCTGTAGCCACTGCCTTGTTACTTGGCTTTTGAGGTTACCTTATATTACGGGCTGGTCCGGGCTGGAAAATAATTTGTGGTTTAGCATAAACAGGCCGGGCGGTTTCTTGTTACCTCCGGGCGGGCCTGGCTGCAAAAGTGCTGGCCCGTGCTATCTCTACACTCTGGGTCCTGTCTGAGAAACCATATTTTTTCACTTTTTTGACTAATTCAATACAGATTTTCGCTAAATTCCTATATTTTGAAGGTGTTTGATTACAAATTTTATTAGAATCCTTGGAGTTTCTGAGTTATGTGGAAGTAAGTTCATCAGAATACCTGTTACTTGCTGCAGTTGTAGAGGTAGCAGTGAGAATTGCTACGTTACATAACTTACTGTTTTCAGGTGGTGCACGTGTTTGTTGGTTTTGTTCAGATTGTTGTTGCATTAGCACTTATCGAAGGGTGGTAAATTTATCTCAGTTTATGGCTACACACGGAAATTAAGTTGTTCTCTTACGATCTTTCATCACATACTTGTTTTGCTGTTGCGATACAATTGTGATTGAGGAACATTGCCATTGAATAAGTTGCTAAGTATGGGTTCATATGACTTTGTACCTGCTGATAAATTTGGAAAAAATGGTTGGCCCTTTTTTGGCCCCTTGTCTTAGAATTTGGCTCTTTTTTGGCTCTTTCTAGACTAGATTTGGCCCCTTGGCAAAAAGTAGATCTGGCAACCCTGCCGGATTAAGGTAGTGCGGGCCTGTAGCATTTCAAGAGCGCGTGGCCCCAAGTTAAAAAAAAACATCATGACGTTTGCGGGAAAGGCATCCGTGTTACTGGCTTTACTCTCAACATGCTCTCTCCACTTCGCATCGTGACATGACAGTCTGTCTATCGTGCTGACCGTCAGTATTGCCAGATGGTTGTAAACTAAATTCACTAAATGGTGTCACAAAAACTGCTAGATTTCACTAAAAGTCTTGTCACAATTTTTCAGCTAAAATCTGCTAAAAGCAGTGAAATTCTGTTAAAAATCTGCTATTTGAAAGATGAAGAAAGAAACCTATAAACTTATACAGTGTATTAATTTTTCGTCTTGCACTCGCTCCCAATGAGCATCGGCTGAAAACGCNGCTATTGNCCACCATAAATAAGATTTATTACAGAAGACCGCGGGGCTTCCAAAATCGCGGGGCCGTAGCAATTGCTACATTTGCTACTATTNTTAATCCGGCACTGTTCAATCCCTTCCCATAGGCATGCCTGAAAAATCACCTCGATTCAGTCATTTACTGGCAAGCTATATTCAAATCAGGTGGCCCTTTGCTTTCAGTGAGAATTTTTAGGTTGGGTTTTTTTGGTCATAGACCGAAAGGTTTTTGAAATGACCGAAAAAAATTTAGTCATTTCGGTCAGAATGTCTGAAAATACAGGCTAATGAACACTGTTATGGGAAGTTTTGATAGAACCGTGAGATAAATGACCGAAATATTTCAGTGACCAAAATGTTTCAGCAAAAAAATGAATGAAATGTTTCAACGAAAAAAAAACGGTTTTCAGGTGTAGTCAGGCCCCACGAGAGGGGGAGCAGCCGGGCCGCCGTCCCGGGGCCCACAAGGGTCTAGGGGGCCCATGAACCTCAGAGTTCAAAAACGAAATGCGCAATTATGCATAAAGTTTTTATTATTATAGTTTTATTTATACAGTCTTGTGCAAATTAATTGACTGAAGTTGCTTTTTCAGTCGTTATGCAATGTATCGCCATTTCTTTTGGTGCGCATTTGGGAAAATCTCAATTGCTGCTGTTGCATTGCTAGCCCAATGCACTGAGTACAGCGTGACGTGTCGGTACATTCGAAAATACGCTTTATGACGCCACATACGATTTTATTCCGCTGAATAGTGTTACAGAATGAAGCCAGTTCTTTCTGCTGGGTGTGGTTGAGACTGAGAGTTACACATGTTAGAATTTCTGTGATTTTTAATGCCAAATGTCCCACCTAAGAAGTGGAGTCCCATTATTATGCTTGCGCAACACTAAGACTATAACCAAACAACCCTTGAAAATTGCAAAAAGTGTGCACGGAAGACGAGTTTGGATTTACAGAAGGATTTGATGTATGCTGGAGTTCACTTATGCTCAAGTACAATGCGACGCCGCCCGCTGGAGGCTGGGGCTAAGAAACCACTAAAAAGCAGCTTCTAACTTTAAAAAATGAAGAAGGAAAGATAATAACGGACAANAAACACAAAAATTGGATTGTAGAAAACTGGAAAAGAAGTGTTGCTTTCAGATGAAAGNGATTTCTTCGTTCAAAGGAGGCACAGCAGATTTGTCAGGATCAGAAAGGGTGAGCTGTTAAATCCTGCCNATTTCAATGAGTAATGTAAAACATCCCCAAAAAGATGTTCTGGGGCAGTTTTAGGTTTTCTGGAACATGTTCACTTAAAAGCCAGTGGTTCCCAAACTTTTTCTGATCGGGTACCATTTGTAGGTCCCGTACTATTACCACTTACCACCTCGTTCCAGAAAAACTCAATCTACCAAATACCATTCGATCACAAAAGTTTGGAAAACCAAAATTGACGCAAATGCGACATGAGAAAAATGACTGTGAGAAATTGTAATGGCCATTTTCAAAAACCAACAGGGGAATTACACAAAAATTAAGGAGTTTATTAACAGAACCTGATAAGTAAAAACTATAGATGTGAATATATTTTTTGTGAAGGAAAACAGAAAGTAGGCCTTTCGCGTACCACCTTGAAAGCCTTCGCGTACCACTGCTGCTGGTACACTTATCACAGTTTGGGAACCACTGACTTAAGCCAATTAAGGTATGACGCATTCAGACAAATGCATTGACGTAACTGAAAGAAAAGTAATTATACAGATATGAAAAGGGCATTTCCTGACAGTGAAGGCAATGTTCAGGAAACACAAATTATATGTGTTAGATTGGTCTAGAAACTCGCTGGATCTTAACTCCATTGAAACTTTGTGACCAATAACAAAATCTCGGTTAAAATATTGGATTGCGACACCATGACCAAGTTAATAGAGGCCACCATTCAGGTACGGTATCGGGACAGTAAATAAAAAAACTGCCAAAAAATAGTAGAACCCATGCCAAAGCGTGCACAGGAAATGCTGAAAAGTACAACAGATCATATCAATTACTAAAACTTGAGTTTTGTGAAGTTTAATGTTTAGAAGTTATCAGGAATGGAGCGTATTTTCCTTCTTTTCCAATAGGTGTACTGAAGTTCAGAAACAATGCAGAACAGCATACCCGAGACTGGCTTGTCTGGAGTCAGCATAGTTTTAATAAAGTCAGTCTATTTACTAACTACTAAGTGTAATATTATTTGTATATTTTCTGCAGGCTGTAGCGTTCATGAAACAGGGTTATTAGCGTATACATTCTGTGTAAAAAATTGCGCACACAATCATCCAGAAAATTTGCCGGGAAAACATTGCACACAAGCATAGTTTTAATACTTTGGGAATCTNCGTGCNTGATTTGTAAGAGCTTGCGCAGGCTCGTTTCGAAAGCTAATACACAAGATTTTTTTATAATGCCACGAAAACNGGACCAGTTGCTATACAGACCTGTATGCATGGGCTTTCGATATGTTCGAATTACGAATACCAATACCAGATTCGCAAAGGTCAACGAACCTCAAGGAAGGGCATGCAGCCATTAGTTTCTAATTCCATGATGAAGCTAATATTTATCATACACGGCGTTTATTTGGGAAAAAACTCTCTCTAGTTCCCCTGTTGGACATGCAGCAAGTGTGAACTGTGATTAAGGTGTAGTTTTTAATAAATTCTTCTCCTATTACTGTACTAGGGTTATAGAATTATTAAAATTGCTTGCAAGTGAGTATAGCTGTAGTGTAGCCTACCACTAATGTTAAATTTGATGTATATTTGTGAAATTCGGAGAGCAACTGTGTTATGTGCATTTTTTTAGATTAGCCTGAGACATTTTGAAATTAACTAATTACAGTGGTGAATGGTTATAATGTAAAATAATGAAGAAAGCATATAATTTTTTAGTCATAATACTGAAAAGCTTATGAAGCTCTCAATCAATAATAATGTACAAGGGGCCCAAAGCAAGTCTCGTACCAGCACATATTTTTCCTCTCAAGGGCCCTGGGTGTAGTATACCTTTGTACTACGTACGTACGGTGGCTATTGGGACTACCTTAAAATTGCTTATCTCTTAGATTATGGGATTAAAACTCCTGCTTTCCAAGGGCAAGCATCATGGTTGCTCTTTTAGGACCAGCTCCAACTGTTAGACAGTACTTATAAATATGTACAAAGTTTGAAGTAAAACACCACCAACACTTCTGAGGCCCTAAGAAGATCTGTGGCAGATGTAACGATTTACAAAAACCCAATGAATGCACAGCCTACCACAGGGCGCAAAGTACACCCAACACATGTGAGATGGTTTGATTACACTACACTTTCTAGAGGTGGGAAGTCGGCAGTTAGCTCGTAAGATACATTATTTGTGAAAGATGTGGTTTATGGTCAATGTGGCCTGAAAAGCAGCATAGACTTCAGTCGCAAGACGACTGACATTGATCAAGTGGACGTAATGGTGTTCAAAAAATCATTCATATATTTAGAAAGCAAGAGTCGAGTGGTCGGTCATTTGTATCATCCCTGCACGTCGGAGATATGTACAAACAACTGCACGACAGCAAAGAATCGTGCGATTCAGATAAATCGACTGGACACTATTTCTGTTGCGCTCTTTTCTGCAAACAAATCGAGATTGTACTTCTGTTAATATAGATGCAAGCTTTACACATGTGCTGCATTTCGACGAAATCAGGCAAAAGATTTCAGATTTCGCGCAGTTACCTTTCCTCACTGTTTACCAGAGACACCAAACAGATGATGTTTAAACTTATTTGTCCAGAAACCTGGGAATCCTTGGCGCCGGTTTGATGGGTGCCGGTATCGCTCAAGTGAGTGTAGACAAAGGCTACGGAACGATCCTGAAGGATTTTTTCGCTCCAGGTCTTGCTCGAGGCCAGGACCAAATATCCAATGGTTTCAACACCTTGGTCGAAAAGGAGAAAATCACGTCGTAAATTCTTTCATTAATTGCTGTGTTCTCCGTCTGAACCGAAGCTGCGACACTTTGGTTGAACCCTTTTTCGTCGACAGTGAATTAATTATGTTTGTGATAAGATTTAAGCANTTNCGCTGACTCTAACCTTCCCTTGGNTCAGTTGCTTGACAGTTTGGCATTTGTAGCCGCAAGGTTGCTCTGCTGAGTAAACTTCTTGAACCTCGCGTTTTCAGTTTCGAACGCCATCGGCTGGACATGACGCTGTCTTACGACGAACTGAAAAACCCCGACATGGTGATCGAAGCTGTTTTCGAAGACATCAAAGTCAAACACAACGTTGTCAAAGAAACAGAAGCGGTGAGCAAATTTTAATGCAAGCCTTGTTTGCACAAGCAGCTGTAGCAATTCGGAATAAACGAAAATGTCTTCTTCGTGTGGCTGGCATAGGTCAAGGTTTCTCAACCGGGAACCCCCTTGGAGGCCACGGAGGGTTCTCCAGGGGCCACGAGCAGAAGCCTTTATTAAACAGCACTGCCATGATATTGCAAAACCCAACTGCAACAACTTTAATTATTCGCCAGTGGAAGGGAGCCCTCAAATCATGAAAGGTTGAGAACCACTGGCATATGTGGAAGAACAGACAATGCGCAGTTCTCGCTTTGCCGTGGTGTTAGTTGATGTCANATTCCCTATCTCGGTTAATGCCAAGATCTGGTGAAAAAATGATCTTATATAAAGAACATGGGCGTCCGCGGGGGGGGCAAAACGGGCATTTNCCCCCCCTGGAAATTGAGATTAAGGGTCAAAAATTTCTAGAAATCCTGAAATCANCAGCTTAATTCCAAATAATTGATTTGATTCTTGCATTGACAGTTTATTTGCCGGTATGACACTAACACCGCACAAGCGCCAGGTTCACAGTTATGGTGTCGTNCAGNGATGAGCTTGCAATTCACTCATGTCCCCTCCTTTGCCTGCAGAGGCAGGTTGCNAACGGATGTTCTGCTGTTGGTCTTTATTGCGTAACAACAACATGGCAACAAATTTTCAAAGGTTCACNTCGTGTTACGGTAGCAGGCGTTTTGCGTGTATGTGACTGTTGAACGTAGACATGTCAGGCAATGCAGCGAGACAGTGACTGCTGATAGTGGTAAGCCACGCGCATCCATAACTTTTTGAAAATAAGCATGAGTGAATCTGTAGCAATGTTTCCAACAAGTTTGAAATATCGATTGTTAGTGCGATGTGACCAGTGGCGTAGCTGGAGGTTTGAAGTAACACTTAGCTGAAGGGAGCCCACTGGCGATTGTAGGGGGCCCACTAGCCAACACTCAGAAAAAATGTAAGAACTGATAGCGAATCCCGATGTGGATGGCTATACTAAAAC
>JGI24022J15233_10009681_pt1 | contig 10868 bp, 9 predicted proteins | sample Ectturendosymbi2_FD_15233 | JGI IMG/M metagenome (IMG submission 15233)
CGACTTGTTTCATGCCCCGCGCGCCATCTAACCTCGTTACGCCCCTGCACACAACTAAGTCTAAAATGGACTTGAACTATCAACAACTACGTTTGCGGTTCTCTCATCAGTCTATGCTGGTTGAACAGAACTCACTTGAAATCTTTTGTCTGAATTGTTTTCTACACTTCAGCTATCAGAAATGTTTTTTCGTTTCATAAACTTCCTACTATCAATTTTTGCGGGCACTTTCTACAAATAAGTCATAAAGAACAATCAACGATCAGATAAACATTAGCGGTGAAAAAACAAAAAAAGTTAGACGCTCTCGCAAAACTGTTTCTAACAATGAGAAATAGACCTGTATCTTAACACGACTAATAGTCGTCGACTATCGGACAACTTAAGAACTTACGAAATTAGATCACCACACAGGGGCAAAAACTGAGCAGAATAATTATGAAAACTCGCCACAGCAAATACAGCTTCTCATTTAATACTCGCGCAAATATTAGAATTAAGCCTTAAGGATTAAGACGTATTCCCACAAGCCTTTCATAGAGGTATTTCTAACAAGCCACGTAGCTTTATACTGTGAGAAAAGAAACCTGCATAAGCGTAGATTGATTAAGCTGTTCACTCAGGCACATTGTTCACACTCACAGTTTCACACTAAAATGGATTTTTCAAACTTGTGGAAGCGGAAACATTGCTACAGATTCACTCCTNCTTCTTTTCACACAGTATAAAACAACGTGTCTTACTGTTATCAGCAGTCACTGTCTCGCTGCATCACCTGTCAAAGATGTCTGAGGCAGTGCCGGATTAACAGTAGTAGCAAATGTAGCAATTGCTACGAGACCCGCGGTCTTTTTTGTTAAATTAGTTCTTTGTTATATGCAAGTGTGGATATAAGAGTTTAGGTGCCCGAGACAAACTTTCAGAAAGGGCTCCCTATATTTCACACATGCTATACATAATCTTTATTCGCTGAAATCAAGTTAACTTTTTTATTTTGTCTGGGAATTAGCTTCTGCATGAGAGTCCATTTCATACTGTAAATTGTTTGAAGTCATTCGATTGTTCTTTGTATACACATAAAATTTGTTGAGAGGCCCCTTTTGGCACAATTGTATGTAATTTTGCTTTATGTTGACAAACATATGACTTGGTTCTTTATTACATGTGGTTTTCCAAAACCAGAGCAGTGGTTCCCAAACTGTGGTACGCGTACCAGCAGTGGTACGCGAAGGCCTTCAAGGTGGTACACGAATAGATCTAGTTTCTGTTTTTCTTCACAAAAAATATATTCACAGTTATAATTTTTACTTGTCGGATTCTGTTAATAATTCCTGAATTTTTGTGTAGCCAACTTCCCTTGTTTTCTAAAAATGGCCATAGTACTTTCTCACAGCTATTTTCTTCATGCTGCATTTGTGTCAGTTATGGTTTTCCAAACTGTTGATCGAATTATATTTGGCACATTGACTTTTCCTGGAACAAGGTGGTACGTGATGACAGTACGGGACCCACAAATGATACGCGATCAGAAAAAGTTTGGGAACCACTGCCCTAGAGTAATTAATAAAGTTTTTAACAAAACAATGCAAAAACTAGGTGCAAAACTACTCTCAAAATAGGGACCTCAGACGACCGCCTCTTTCGCCTCCCCTAATATCTCCCTCTGATGTGTATATAATTTTTTCAATCCAAGAATCATACTTTTGCTAAATATCCAGGCTTGTCCATGGGAATGGGATTTTTATGGGAATCCCATGGGAAACGTCCTATGGGATGGGAATGGGACAGATAAATATGTCCCATGGACAACCCTATAAATATCCCATAAGCACAGGGAAAGTTTCCAATTAAATGCTTTTACATTCTACTACTGTGATTTGAACATTAAATATGTTACAGTTATTTGCAACGTTATGGGACTACTCAAACAATGGGGCAAAATTGCAGCAATTCCGGATATTGCATGATTGTATTATGTTATGAATGGCATTAAATAATATCATTACATCACATTAACCTGTTTGATAAGTTTCGTTACCTTTTTGGTACTTTCAAAATGATTTGGCCAGTGGTGCCAATCTCGGAATTTTGCTTCAAGATCTGGGTTTTTCTTCTGAAGATCTGGGGTTTTTAGGATTTACCTGCGTAGCCGTGATGTGAGATAGGGTATGACTTTTTGTACTTCTTATTTCTAGTCTCATCCTTCTTTCTCTTGTCTTATCAAGGTACCTTAGTCTTCAGCAGAACTGACTGACAAGCAACTAACACCATATAAGCTGAAAATATTAGCTAGTTCCAAGTGACGGATATACCAATGAAGCAAGCCCAAAGAAAAAGTTGAAGTGGTAGGCTACACACAGCAATTGCAAGGTAGCCTACATTGCTTGAAAGATCTAGAAATCTAGATCTCAAAGGGTAACTGCAGAAGTACACTGGGAATGACTGTACGCTAAATGTTGCCAGATCACGGTTAGAAATGCAAGCAAGTCCATGTTATAGCGATAAATGGCACATAATTTCATTAGCAAAGTTACAGTATATATTCATTCGCACGTTTTGTCAATCGCAAATGCCTACAGTAGGTATGGTAAATAAAAAATCTTACTGACAGCCCTGGATTTGGCATTTAACCTGCTCAGGAAACCTTAAAACGCTATACGGGTCGGTAAATCATGGGTGTAATGCAACCACTAGCGTACGGAGGGGTGACACTGTGCTATGGCCCCCCCTCAGACCCTAAAAATAAAAAAAATGTATAAACAGTATTCGGAAGTGGCGCATCTAAGGGGGGGCAAGGACCTCAATTTAAAATGAACTGACTTTGTTTTCTGGTCATTGATATACGCACTACGCAATTTTTTTTATGACTACTGTACGTTTCCTCTGCGCTTGCTTTTCATTTCACGATTTCATTCTTTCACGGACAAAATTGCTTCACACTTGGCTGTTAAGTAAATTAACACAGGTAACAATGAACACCAGAAAAAAGCTTTGGCTGGCATGAGATTTGAGCTCACAAACTTAAATAAGCGTCTTCGATAAGCGATGCATGTCTAAAACTTATAACATCCAAGCACGCATATAGGTTTATTTCATGAGCCTTACACAAAAGTTCAGTTTTCTGTCTTACTGGCTAATAAGTCTCGTAAAAGCATTATACTAAAACTTGCTTCCAGAATGCACAAAAATGCGTATTTTTAGGTGTAATTTTGCAAAATTTTTCCGGTGGCATGCCCCTGGACCCCCCTAGAATGGTCGTGCCTTCGGCACTTCCTCTAAAGTTGATTTGTGACGTCACACGATTGTGACGAAACTTTGCCCCCCCTCGGAAGTTTTCTGCGTACGCCCCTGAATGCAACCCCAAATTTTATTACGTTTCCTCGGACATGTGGCATCCGTTGTTTCCGGATCAAACTATTTTTGACTTTCCTACGTCCATTTTTAATCACTNTCACAATAAATTGGTATCTGCGCAGCGGAACATACATAGCATCAGGGGGCTTTGTCCCCCTGGATTTTGACAATTTTAGCAAAAACGTTTGTTTTCTTAGTTTTGAGTGGGAAAAATTTCACCACTTTCCCCCCCCCTAGAAAAATTTTGGAAAAATTCCCTAGTGCCCCACCCCTAGAAAAATCCTTCCGACGCCCATGGATGGCATACGAATTTTCTACACTGTATCCCCAAAAGGGATATTTTTGAGAGGGATTTTGTTTGTGTGTAGAAAACGTTATGTGCGATTTAGATTCGTATTTCTTCATATAAGGTCATGGACATGGTGTAGGAAGACTCTTCACATATAAGGTTTCGGTGGCCATATTTGGCCAAACTTGTTTTGCACTTTAAAATTACATTGAAATTTTGTGGTAGTAAGGTGCACAAAATTTGTTACACATTAGGTGACCCTGGGTGGTATAGTACCCCAATTTCTATATATATAGTCTTTCAGGGGTATTTTTGTAAAATAAGCACCAATCCACTTGTCTCTGAAAATCAGGAAAAGTCATGGAATTACAGGTTTCTAACATTTCTCTAAGTACATAAAATCAACAAAAAAGAAGCCGTGGGTTGTGGACCATACCCTGGATTCCTAAGCAGGGGAGTCTTTGGGACACTTGAAGTCTACTTAACAAATGTGAGAAGTGATTTGCGGATTTATTTATCTCTCATGGTGACCAACTGCAGTGGAGGAGAACGGTGATTTTCTAAGCTTAAGCGGGCAGAAAAAAAACAAAAGATCACCATTACACAAACTAATCTGAACAGCCTGATTCTAAGGAGTATACAGCATGAACATCTACGAGAAATAGACACGACTAGCATCACAAACAAATTTGCTAGGGAAAAAAACTAGAAAGTGCAACCTTAAACCAGTAGGTTCACTGCATCTGACAACGAACTCCGACACTTTAATAATGTGACTACACTTTCTACACACAGCAATAATCAAATTTGTTGATGAGTCTGCCAGAGGCGTAACGAGGGGTAACGAGGGGCGCAATACCCCGGGCGCCGAATCACTGCGGGGGGCGTCGAAAAGTCACAACAACGTCACAAGTACTTTCTTCAACAGCGAAATTGCTTCCGAACGACCTCAGGTTCGAACATGGGGGCCCCACACTTGTTTTTCTTGCCCCGGCGCCACATAACCTCGTAGCGCCCCTGAAGTCTGCAAGCACCAATTACTGTCTCTATACTGTGCTTGTGAGCTGTATTGTAATGTATTCCTTCTTGGTGAAAAGACAGGCATTTACGTTTTTGGTGCAAAAGTTATGTAGCATATAATTTCCAAAAGTTGCTAGTAAGACCAGTTTTTCTGTAACTACGAAATTTAATATGCTTAATGGTACTCACATGGATGCCGACAGACCATATGCTTTCACGGTTGTTCATTTGTTCAAGTGTATTTTTAACTTAGGGCCCCGCACTGTCAACATGCTACAGACCCCGCGCTGCCTCATCCGGCACTGGTCTGAGGTCAACAGTCACATGGCGGAAAACGCATTAACTATCGTAACTTGAAATGAACCTTTGAAGATTCGTTGCCATGTTATTGCTATGCAACAAAGAGCAACAGTAGAACAATGCGCTCTCAAGTTTCGCATCGTCATGAGTCTGCATACGAAGAAGTGGACATGAGTGAACTGCAAGCTCATCACTGCAACACACCAGAATAGTGAAGCAGATTCTTGTGCAGTGTGAGTGCCATACCGGTAAATAAAGTGTTATTGCAAAAATTAAATCAATTAATTTCGGAATCAAGATCCTGACTTCATATATTCTAAAAATGTTTGATTCTTAGACCGAATTTCCAGGGGGAGGCAAATGCCTGTTTCGGCTACCCCTGCGCACGCTCGTAAGAGCAGCGCGCTGTATCTCTTTGAAAAACAAAATGTCCTTGAAAATATTTCAAGTGATCTGGCAACCCTAGCTATACTCAGCATGTAATTATTTTAAACTGTAAGCGACTTCACTATTATTTCTCAACTTTTTTATGAGCGTTGGCCAATGGGCCTGCTACTTTGGTATGTGGGCTACCTTCAGCTAATTTTTCCCCCTGACTCAAACCTCTAGTTACGCCACTGCTGGTACTTTGTTTCACGGTTTGATAATGACGCAGTTTANCAAGTAACACCTACTCTGTGATGCTTTATGTGTAACCATTCATGTATCTTGTGTTTTTTTAAGAGTGTGATATGGACCTTGTGTCTGAGCCAAACACGTAAATAAATAAATAAAATAAATAAATAATATATTGGTGGTTGCAACGGTTGTGCGTACAATGCGCAGTGCCACCAAGGACACAAAAAGGTTTTATCGTGATTATTTGTGTGTTGAACAATGACTTTTATTGCAATTGAATATCTGCTGCCTATACTTCGAACTTACGGACGAGACAGTGACTATGAGCAGGAAAAAATGATGTTGCCCATTGAAGTTTGCTGTAATGGTGCATTGAAATACACTGAGAGCATGTTTTTCATAAAACCTTGACTTCGGAAAGTTGCAGTATGATTGTGAACGCCATTAAGTGGGTGAGTGTGGTCGCTTTAATAAAATACAAGAGTTCAGAAACTGGTTTTCCTCTTTGAAACACCCTCAGTGAGATAACAACGCAATTTTCAATCATACCTGCATTGCTAAAATCACGCAGAATGAGATCACTCGGCTGATCGACTCTTTCACAGTGGTCATTTGCGTTTTAGCGTCACAATGCTCAATTTTGCGTCACAGTGCTCGTTTCCGTTTTAATTGTTACACAGACCTGCGCGAAGCTACGATAATAAATGAGTTTCGTGTAACGTTACTGCAGAAGATAATGATTCCAACAATGTATTGTATATGGGATAAGTTATCTCAACTTTGCGTTGTCGCGAAAAGCCACGCTATTTATCTCCGGTCGTGAATATTTGACGTGGAAACGAAAACAAGAAAAGAAAAATATTTGGAGCTTTGACTATCGTTGCACAAATTTTTAATGTCTCACGAAAGCATTCAAGTTTTCTTTGTGACTTGTAATGCAGACCGTTGACTCGATAACGATTCCTTATCGTTGAAGTGCACTTTCGTGGCTTGTGAAAAAGCTTTTGGCAGGCTATGCTTGAATCATATTGCGTCTTGAATGTTTCTGGCGCTGGAAACATTCTTTTTCTCAGCACTTCCTCGCTGACAATAAACCGCGGCATTTGTCAACATCGTAAACACCAGCAGGCAAATATTTGAACCATGAAACGCACTCCAAACTTTGTGGCATGTAAAAGATTGCAACCAAAAACCAGCTTTTTTAAACTTTTGTGTTTGTATTTGTGGTTAAACATTAGCAGCAGTCAAAAATGCTTTTGAAACACACAATTTCGCCCGAGGGTTTGGTCTTGTTTCTCTTTCATGGTAGGCCTATTCTTGTTTACTTGTAACTCTTTTTCAAAAGATTCTATCAGGGGTGTTCAAGATGTTGTAGTGTGAAACCGTTTCTTTTTTACTAACAAAAGCGTGAATTACATTTTCATTACTACAGCCTAGATTTACATAGTGCGAAGAAAAACATCCAATACAAACTTATTGAGAGCTGCGCAACAAGTATAATTTTACGGCAAGTTTCCAACAATTTACGTAAATACTATGTAAAAATTAAAAAAACGTTCTTGAAATATCCTACTGGGAAGTGGACCTTTGGGGTTTTTTGCTCCTCTGTGGGTGCATAGCTTGAAATAAAAAGGTTTTATGCTTCAACAAAAATCTACATTGATCGGTACTAGTCCAGACTTAAAATCAAATTGATTGTATGTGGTTCCAAGGAAAGGAGAGATGCTAGTAGACAATATGAATTGTTCTAGTATCTTTGACACCACTGTGGCAACTGCCACAGGTCTGTAATTTGATGTGTCAGTCATATTCCCATTCTTGTTTTTGCATATGGGAACTGTTGTGTTCAAACATGAACTGGGTACAAAACCGGGAACAATGTACATATTAAAGAGTACACTTGAAAAAACGTATAGAGATTCATCTATATACAGCAAGTGCTCTACAGAAATAAAATCAGGCCCTGGAGCCTTGTTCAAACGCAGCTTTTGAAGAAGTAATGTCAATAAAACAACAGAACACATGGGCATTTCAGGACCCACACAGTTCTCCTTGCAGTCTATGCTACGTTCTATGTTCCACAAACTCTACAGACTCATTGACAGAGTTATCAGAGTTTAATATTCCCTTGAAATAGTCTTTCCAAATTTTAACAATCTCTGAACCACCATTTACCCCACCAACCAATGTTGGTTGTGATGAGGATCTGGATTCGTTGATCTTCTGCCAAAATGTCTGATTGGTTTTATCAGCCTGCAGCGCATGCACAGCGGCTAGGCCACAGGCCTTTGTATTTCAACATCTTTGCGGCATTGCCGCAGTGAATACTTGAAACATTTTTTTGTCTTAACCATGTTCTTGTATATGCCACCAGTCTTGGGTCCGTTGCAGTTTACCCATACCTAGAAGGCTGCCTTTGCAATTTCATGTTTTGATTTGACCACCGAGTTCCAACCAGGAATGTTAAATTTACCAGCTTTCTTTTTACCTGTTGTTTTAAATGCAGAATAAGTAGCAGCAAGCAGAGAACTGGTTAACTCTGCATATAAATTTTCTATTTGCTCTAGATCAGGGGTTCTTAACCTTTTTTCTCCAACTCCCCACTTTTTAGTGAGCCAACTCTCCATTTCCCACCACAGCATCGGTCTTCGACAAAACCGATTTTAACCCATGAAGTTTAGTACGTAAATGACTTACATACCTCATGTATTGGTTGTTTTTGTTATTGAAACAGTCTGTAAATGGTTGTGATTTGTAAAGTAAGTCAACATTTAGATGTGATGTGTTAAATTTTGAAGCAGTGTTTCTGCTGTCCGACCGATCATTCCCATTTGGCAACTCCGCCATTCCCCACAGGTTAAGAACCACTGCTCTAGATGTTTCTCATCTGTACAATTAAAATTTTGAGAGTGCATGGCCTCTGTGGGTAATTGCAATTGATCAAGTAGGTCAGTTACAACCTTTTTGTTGCAGCGGAACCCTTTGGGAAATGTTGACGTTGCTCATGGAACCCCAGGGCCGGCCTTGGCAAGTGCGGGGCACAATGCAAGACCTAGGCGCGGGGATCCTGTGAACATTGGTGCTATGTCGTCATTGTGCTCAGTCAACCGTGGTACGACCTTTTTGTGAAGTTGAATAATTATGTGAATATAAACAAGACGGCCATAAACAGTATGCAACTGTGGTGGACATTAGACAGTGTGCCGCTATACCAGTACCACTCGTAGTTGAGCCGAAAATTGTGCAATATGGAGATCCCAGTGGAGAGGGCAAGTGCAAAGTTACGTCAACCAAATCGAACTAGCAAGCCATTACTTCGCTCTTGTTGAACGGCATTTTCGTTCCAAGAGCAACTGAAAACTGCTAACATGAACTGATTACCGTCCTCATTTTTGCTAACCAAAAGCGTAGAGCCGTTCTCGGTAATGTTTGCGCACGATCAGCGATCTGCTTTATGACGCAATACATGAAAAGAACCAGCTTTCACAAGAGAGGAACGCGCCCAAAGTTACCCAAAAATCCAATTTATAGTATTCTTAAATGCTTGGACTTGGAATGCAAACTGTTCTTTATGAATTAAAAAACGTAATGTGCAAAGAGTTTAGAACTGCCACGTCACAGATGTAGAAACACTTATCAAACGTACTAAATAATGCGCATAGTTGATTGATGAAATAAGAAGCTTATAGCCGCCCAATGCTATGATAAACTGGAGCCTAGTTATGCTGCAGGGCTGCTTTAAGTGTCCTTTACGCTTACGAACCTGGACTTTGAAGTGCGTGGGTTTTCCCCCCACTTGCGCTCGCAAATAGGCAAAGCAATAAAAATTGGTAGGGCGACCAATGATAAAAATACATGCACGACCGACAAACAACGCGGAACAATTTTGTGGACAAAGAAAAGGACGAAATTTTAAGTGTGAACACTTCACAAAATTTTGCGCTGGTTTGCATGAGATTTTTGGCTTCCACTGGTTCTCATCTTTTGTCATTTGCTTCAATGTCGTGGAGTTCATTTTGTTTTGACAAAATATTAAAATGCGTAATCTATGGTAAATTCTGCCATGAAGCAAAACTGCAAACCTTTGTCAAAACGCAGACGACCCGCTACCCTGAGTTGTAAACGGGCCTTAATTTGAAGCCTGAACCGGAAAGCACAAGCACGAACCTGACATTTTTGTTTAAAAGCCCGATTTAGGCCCGAAAGCCAAGCCAAATGTACCGAGTGAGTCAAGATATGCGCAACCGCGGGATACTGGTGCAACGTAAACATGACTAAATAATTCGCATTTAATTATTTTTGGTCAAGATTTGATCAACTCGATTGCTTCAAAAGTAACTGGCAACAAAAGTGTCCGTCGTTGCAAAAAATTTTCTACGCACGCTCAATATCGACCCGAAACATTTTGACAAACTTAATCCCGAACCCGTCCCGAACCGAAAATTCCGGCCCAACTTACAACTTTTCCGTAGCCAACCAAAAACTTTCCGAAATGGAAGGATCTGTCGAGAAGTGAACGACGTTACGGATAAACTGCCGCCAAAGTTAATACGACAGACACTCGATCGTCTTGACCTGCTCATTGCGAGTTGAATCGCTACATAACCTACTTTGTTTGCAATAGCTGTAGGTCTACTACAGTCGTAACTATCACTAGTAAAAACCAAGTTCCATCCACAAACAGTGGGATTTGGTGGAGCGCGGATATAACGCCTTATATAGCATGAGAATGGAGCGCGAATGTTCGGTAGAGGAAATTCACCGTTCGTTAAAACGTGGTAATTGTTTGCTATCAATGAAATTTATAAGCCGTTGCTACTGAATTCTCGAGCTCAAAGAGTGTCTGGAAAAATGAACGACCTTCCCAAACACCATGGCCGGGGCCCAATGACGGGGCCGGGGCCCAATGCAGTTGCATCGGCTTAAGGCCGGCCCTGCGGAACCCCATTGCAATGATTGAAGTGTCTATTTTACTTTCTGTAGTAAACCAGATGGGTAGAAATGTCGCATTTATAATTTGTCATGAAATCATCAAAAAGTTTCCTGCGGGACCCCTGACCCTGGCAGCCATTCGCGGAACCCTAGGGTTCCGTGGAGCCCCGGTTGAAAAACACTGCAGTAGGTTTTTGCTTTCATGGTAGTAGTTTAAATTTAACAGTAGGTTCAATGCTATTTTTTTACAAAAGAAACAAATTTACAAAAGAAACAGAAAGTGATGGAGTTCTGGCGTTCCTGGATGTGAAACTAACCCGTGAAAATACCGGCTATTTGGACTATACTGTTTACA
>JGI24022J15233_10009684_pt1 | contig 10867 bp, 5 predicted proteins | sample Ectturendosymbi2_FD_15233 | JGI IMG/M metagenome (IMG submission 15233)
TTTGAATTCCAATCCAATGGACATTACCCATTCGAGAATAATTTCAAATGAACAATAAACTGTCTGGTAACTCGGGCTAATATTAATGAGCCTTAGACGCAGAGGATTCACTGGCGTTATCATTGTTCTGTGACGTGCGTTACGTAACAATGGATGAATTCCCATGAGAACTTCTTATTCGTTGTTGCGTAACCAATGTCACAGAGTAATGATAGTGCCAGCCAGAATGAGCAAATGGAAATTTCAGTGATACAAGCTCCGAATGGTTGCATTCACTCAGTGTAGGTTGCGTGATGAGCCCAAGGGACGCTGCTGATCTGGAATCGGGCCTGAGTGTAGGTCTGCAAGTTAGTGCGCTGCAGCCTTTCTGAATAGCCATGATCATCTCTTGTCAATTGAAACGTTGAGCTGCTTAAATTGCCAAGTGTGACGCTTACGCACGTTTGTGGCACAAACAGTCACAATTGGTGAGCAAAAGGTCTGTCCGGAGTCGTTAAAATTTTCTGCGACTCAGACCCCTCAGGTTGAAAATCCTTCCGACTCCAAAGCCCTGCCTGCTATGCACTTCCTGCTTCAAAAGGCAACTGCAACAAGCATTGCAATTTTCTTTCAAGTGTGACAACAAGCTTGACTTGTGGCTCTCTGAGACTGAGCAAAACTGTTAAAAGATCTTTTGTGACTGCTTGCATTGGAACCTAGCCTGAGTTTTTGCACTGTCTTTGACTGCTTAAACACAATGTTCTAACTAAAACACAAGATTGTATGAATTATTCCTGGTTCTTGAGTGGATGCACAACATGCTATGCTCAATCAGGCACAAAATATGTAAAACTGTGCTTTGATAATGGTTATTTACATGTCCAGTATGCATAGAGCACATTTTGATATGGGTTTTAGGTAATGTTTAAAACTGACAGTTTAGACATAATGGTAGTTATATTGTCAACAATGACTTTTATGGCTATGCTATTTTATAGGAAAAGTTAGCTTAATTAGCATTAAGAAAGCTAGCTGTTAATTTGATGAAATGCGAATAGAAACCTGCTCTTTTTGTGGTTCACCAGTCTATCCTGGTCATGGAATGTGCTTTGTTCGCAATGACTGTAAATCTTTCATGTTCTGTAGAGCAAAATGTCACAAGGCCTTCAAGAAGAAGAGGAATCCTAGAAAGGTAAATTTTTTTCACATGCATATGAAACTTTGGGTTTTCTCTCTGTGTTGCACCATTTTCATATATATGACATTTTTGCCCCTTTAGAACCAGCTATAAATGTGCAGTGTTTGACCCATGAGAACAACACAAAATGCATGTTAGAAGTTATTGCCACCAGCTTGATTAAATATGATTCAACTTAACCGTTCATTTTTTACAAAGTTTAAAGTAATAAATTTATATCATTAAAACCTTGACTCAGCAAACAAAAAAAACCATCATGGTATACTTTTCATGAACTAATCTGTTTCCGGAATTCTCTGTATGCTTTGGAATTAATTCAAAATCATTTGATTATATACCATTTCTAAATTTTGCTAATGAAGTCATAGTTGGTGTTTCCATAGCATTTGTCTAGATCAGCTATGTCCAACCCAAATGGCATACTGAGCCAAAACTTATGTTGCTGTCTTGACTAGGGCTGCACAGTGAATGACATATTAATGAGGGCTGCACATTAAATGACTTACTTTGATCATAGCCCAAAACTTTGATGTCTGGTCTAAATCAAGCAGTTCGTGCTAAAACAACCGGATAGCACATGACTTTGCCCGTGTGGAACTCTGGCATCGAAAGTGGTAGAGAGCTGTTAAAAGGCTTAAAAGATGCGGCAAGTCTTCTAGTTTGCACTAGAAAAAAAATTTTTGGTTGGTGGGTGCGGATTTTTTGTGAGTAACATCATCAGTGGAGGACTTTTCAACCACCTTGGCCCACTTTACCTGGCCCTAGGCCTCAAACTGTTAGATGGTAGTATTTTGCTGAAGTTTTTATTGGAAACTAGGCTACAATCTGAGTCTTTCGATACTTTGGATGACCTGCTGGGGTTTTGTGTTCAAAAGTTATGATCTAAAGTTGAGGTGACGGACATGCGGCCCGTGGGTCGCAGGGCCGCATGCGGCCCACAAAAGAATTTCGTGCGGCCTACTTACTCAGCAGTAATCGCATGGGTTTTTATTACTTTCGTTTGTTGTTTGTTTCTGTTGATGAACATTTTTTTTCGTTTTTAACAGGTTTCATAGTATGACTAAAAAGTTGTACAGCTCGCTTACTCAGCAGTAACTGACAGAGTGGTCCGCAATTGCAAATAGGTTCGTCACCCCTTATCTAAAATAATAAAAATATTTGACTAATTAGATAAATAATTAATTAATTTGTTTATTTTAGATTATAACTTTTGAACCACAAATGTTAGAAAGTCTATCAAAGGCTCAAAAGACTTGGACGCGAGCCTAGCTTCCAATGAAAACTTCGACGAAATACTTTGGCCTAGCGGTTGAGCCCTAGGCCAGGTAACATGAGCCAAAATGGCTCAAGAACTACTTCACTTATGACGTCACTCACAAAAATCTGCAACCCCCAGCCAAAAAAGTTTTTTCGAGTGCAGACTAGAAGACTGGCTGATGCGTTTGAGCCCTTGAACAGCTCTCTAGCGCAATCAGCGGAGGAGCTATGGCATTGGTAAGGCAACCGACAACTGCTGGTTTTAGCCTGATTTCAAAGTACGAATACAGTCTACCCTAGCTCTCAAAGTGTTAAGCTAATGTACTCAAAGTGTTTGGATCATAACTGCAATGGTAACAGATGTGATAAAGTGGCACTGAGGACCATCTGCTTTAAAAATGTCAAATTCAAGATTGTCAAAATAAAGACAGGTTGTAAGTATGTAGGATACTTTTATTGCAGTGAACACCTAACCTGGGCCACACAAAACATGGGCTGCGGGTTGCATAGCTGGTCTAGATCTTTTTTGTCTTATTGTTAAGCCCTTGTTATGTGGTAGTTATCAAGATGGTTGTTTGAAATTATGATATGCAATTATTTATCACTAGGTAAAATGGACAAAAGCATATCGAAGGTCAAATGGAAAAGAACTTACCAATGATGCTTCTCTTGAATTTGAGAAAAGAAGGAACTGTCCTGTCAAATATGACCGTGAAACATGGAAGAAAACTGTTGTTGCATTGAAAAGAGTTGAAGAAATCAAAACTAAGCGTCACAACCAGTTCATTATGAACAGGTATTGCCTTAAGCTTATTACACCATGGACAATGTTTTCTTAGTTTGTTCTGACAATTTTTTTGGTTTATCATGTTGCTAATTTTTTGTGATCATTTTTTGCACTTCCTGTTATTTAAAGCAAACTAGATGTCAGATGTAGAGCGCAACCGATAAGGCTTTTTGGGGCCTATACCAATGTTTTTCATTGCCGATACTGATATTTTTGCATTACCCAAAACACTGCTGAAAGACCTTACAATGCAGTTTTTTTCCTGCATTATGTAGGCCACATTAACAAAAGAAAAAAATTACACATGTTCAAGTTTATGAAAGAGCAGAAGTTTTATAAAAATTTTTATAAAATCCATTTTTGCCTCATGAGGCAACATAGACACTTATGGAGCTACATTGCCCTTGCCGAACCAGTGTTGATAAAAATCATGATTTGAAAAATATTTTTTAAATGGATTTTATAAAATTTAAATCAGGTATTTTTCATTTTTATTGTTTTTTTGCATAACACCTTCGTTGCTGGGTTAATTCAAGCATTTCATGTGAAATCTAGCTCTTGACACCTGGCTTTGCATGGGCATAACTCTGGCGCCGAATGTGCTAGAGCAGTTCAAACCCTCAAAAGACTTGGCAAGTCTTTGAATCTGCAATGAAAAAAAAATTTTGGGTTTTGTTTTTTTTGTGACTGATGTCATAAGTGGAGTACTTTTGGCCTCTTTGGCCCACTTTATCTAGCCCTGGACCCAAACCACTAGATGGTAGTATTTTGCTCAAGTTTTTATTGGAAACTAGGTTAAAATCTGAGACTTAATACTTTGGATGATTTGCTGGGGTTTCGGGTTCAAAAGTTATTGTCTAAATTAAACAAAATAATTGATTAATCTCATAATTAGATAATTTATTTATTTTAGATGAACACCAAAGTGGGGTTGCAGTACTGTATTGGTGTGCAGTTTGGCTTATGTCACTGAGTGCAGCATTGCTGCTTTTTGCCCCATCCAATTCCAGAAAGCTGCTGTCAAAAATATGATGCAGGATGTTGATTATTTACAAAGTGACTCTGTGTCGGCAGTATGTGAGCATTCTGTCCAAAGCATTTGGGCTCGTAGGAAAATGACAAAGGTTCACAGTTGTGATGTACCTCAAGCTCATGTATGTCTTCAATTTGGTGGAAGACTGATGTTGGTTGTGCTGAGCTTCAACTTCCAGGTGTGGAGATGCACTGCTAGAGTCACCATGTCTTGGAACAGATGTCTTGTCCATAAACCAGAACTGATATTAGTCTGATATTAATGCTACTTGGATTTGTAAATTTTGTTGTGACAACGTGCCTTTAGATTGTTGTCATACACAGGTAGCAGAACGGAGTGGGGTTCAGAGTTAAATCTAAGCTTGCAACCTACTGTACATTATGTTTGATTAGCTGTGTGATGTCATTGGTGATACAAGCCTGGCAAAGCCTTTTTGCATAATTTCTGAAAAGATTTAAGTGTGAAAACGCACCTGCACTTCTTGTGATTTTATCATTTCAGTTTTGACATTTTGTCATTAACTTTAGCTTCAAAATGTTCTCCTGCAGAAAGCAAAATTGCAATAAATATCTCAATTTGTGTAAACAAGGGTCGTGCCAAAATTTCAGCTTATTGTATCATTTTATTTTGTCAACTTAAGTCATTTTGTCAGTCATTTTTTTCAAAAGTTTTTGCCCTTTAATTCGTTTTTAAGGCATGAAATGCATGCTAAAAACAGTTTTTAGCACAGGGAAAGTTTTTTTTAACCCTCTGTTGAACATTATGGTGTTACCTCATGTTCCATGTAAACTTTCCTCAGCATACTTTGGTAATCTTTATCTTTCCACAATGGTAGGNGTTGTTCAGCAATGTTCAGAAACAATGTTTTAATGCCCCTGTCTTAGCTGCTACTAGGCTAAAATTTTGGTAANAGAAGAAGTCTTCTATANTTTCAAAGAATATGACTTCTTAATTTGTCACAAAGATGTTTTGCATCAGGCCATCTCTGATGGAATGACATGCGCACTAGAGTCCTGTGCAGGGCAGTTAACCTACGTGGGTTGTGGATACCCACATTTGCAGGGCGGGTGCAAGCACCCACACCGCTATGTGTGCAGGTGTGGTTGGGCTGGGTGTGGGTTAAACTTGGTGGGGGGTGAGTTGTACGAGCAGGTGCAGGATGAGAAATTTTTTGTGCGGGTAACTGAATGTTGAGCCAAAGCATATGAACTTCATCAGCTCAAAAATCGCAAAACAAGGATGTACTAAAGTTGCTTGCCAGCATTGTGTTTAGGACAGTAGGCCTGCAGCAATTATCACATGATGTAACAACCCATTGTTGCAAAATATTAGCTCAGACTCTTGCCATGTGGTAGGCAAGTGACCATTTCCATTTTCCAATGCTACCAACTACCGTCATTCTTGGTGAGGAATAATTTAGTCTAGCAGCCTTTCTACAGTAAATGTATAAGACAGCACTTAATGCACAGTCTGGTCACAACTCGATTGAAACGTGGTTTTTATCACAAATCTGTTGACTGCAGAAGATCAGATTGTGTGGTTGCCAATGAAAAGAATGGGCAGCTTGATTTTGCTGCTTGTTAGACTTGTCTTCAGGCTTTTTGAATTTTTAATAGATTTCAGACGGGTGTGGGTTTGGGATAGAAAAAGTGCAGGGCAAGGGTAGGTTGGGATAGTGTGCAGGGAGGGAGCGGGCAAAATTTCTCAAACTCCTGTGGGTGTGGGGCAGGGTGGGTTTAAATTTTGTGGGCACAGGGTGGTAGCGGACAAAAAATTTCAATCCGAGCAGGACTCTCATGTGTACAGTATAATGATGTAACCAGGTTGAGATGAAAATCAGCTCCCGTGTTGACAAGGTCTGGCACTCAGCAACGTTTTGCAGGTGGCGGCTATAACAAAAAACGAAAACACCATGAAATGCTGGGAGGTACCTTGTATCCTGCCCTCTTGAAAATGGTGGGGGTTGGACCCTCACCCACATTTCATGCAGTATACTGGCTTGAAACCTGCCACATGTTTAGTATGAAACAAAAGCAGTTTTAAATTCTTAATGCTATGAGTGCATAACTTTTTTTGCTGCCCAGATCAAAAAGGAGTGTATTTCATTAATGACATCTTAGCTTGAGAACTTGCATTTCAGCATTGGTCCTTCGGTCAAAGCTCGTAATAGATTTAAGAACAACTTTAAAAATTAGCTGTTATTATGAGCATATGCTTAATATATGGGATTTATCAGAGTATTAATAGTTTTGTGCGTTTTTTGTCAATTGTTATGAAGTGCTTTGTGAACTATGTGCTATTTTTGGCCATTATATAATAAATGTGACATAAAAATATTAGAATTTCTATCATTGATTTTGAAAAAGATATAATGTGTGGTGCATGCCATCAAATGCAAGACTAGCTTCAGCTGACGATTATGCTGGGATTAGAATTCATGTTATGTTATGTAATCGATACCATCTTTCTCTTATGTTATGATATTGAGACTACATGCATTTTTAGTTCTTGGCGCCAAGCTTAGTTTCTGCGACCTTGCACATTGCGTCTGATTTTTGACATCATGATTGATGTCGCCTTTTTATTCTAATCGACTGTTTTAAATTTTATTGCAGGCTAAAAGTTGGCAAAAAAGTAGAGAAGGCAGCTGATATACAAGAAGTCAAACAAAACATTGAGCTCATTAAGTCTCCCGCTGCTGGACTCATTCAGAAACGTCAGGAAGAAGAGATACTGGAGGCCGTGCCAGAAGAGATGGATGAGGCAATGACGAATGAGTAATTCAATCCACCTTAGTCGCTTTCAAAAGCAAAGAACGGAAATATGGAGGATAGGAAACATTTTGAAAGGATCAAAGTTTTTCTGGAACAACGCTGCAGTTGCTTGTATACCTACGGATTTGTTTTATGGGTTTACCGATATTAACTCTGTAAAGCACTTATCGCGCTACGCCAACACCTGTCTGTTTGTACCTACCATTTACTGGGTCGGTGGCGGTTATAAACCTCCAGCGAAGGTAGCAACTAGCAAGCAAAATGATCGCGAGAAGAGGGATGATCTTCCAATCTCCAACGACAGTCGAAAGAACAGATTTTTTGCGAAGGCTAGTCCGGTCTCGCCTTCACATGCAGTGTGACCGCGACCATCTTTAAGAGCCTGCGGAAAGTTTTGCGAAATAGCAATAAGCAACGGCTGGATTGTGTTTTGATGTATCACAGTGTGCTCCGAGGGGTTTGTTCATACCCGACACGTAGGCCCATATCTTGTGAAAGGTGTGCTGTAAAGCTTAAGCAAAAAAAATTCGTGTCAGAAGCCAGTATTCAAAAACTTCCGAGTCGGAAACTAAATCATCAAAAAGCATTTAACGTTTTTTTGCAACCCTTTCTATCCCTTACTTATAACAAAATTGGCAAAGCAGGTTTTGCTCAACTGCTACAAGTGCTGTTGCCTGCACGCTGCAGGATTTCGGCAGCAGCTACCGCTCACGGTTGACTAGCAAATGCTTCCGGGAAAACGGAGCGAAAGAGTAAAATACGTGAGAAATTGTGCCCTGCTTTGCCTCGTCTTTCCCGACACTGTCATCAAGTCAATTGTATGCAGGGGCAAGTCCAGTATATGAGAGCTGTGAGCACCGTGGCACGGTGCTTAGGTTAGGTAATCGGTATTAGGCAAGGGAAGTTACCATATTTGTCCCCGGATTCTCCCTCTAATACGTACATGCACCTGTGGACACCTTGGCTTAGAGCAGGTGTTCCCAACCTTTCTCTAATCATGTACCCCTTCAGCATTTCGACAGATGAGAATGTACCCCTAAAATTTCTTATGACAAAGCATGTTTGATCGACTTTCACCCAAATATTTTATCGTCACTAGTCATAGATATATTTCACAATAAGCTATAATGATTTTTGAAAATAATATTTACTGATATATGAACAAACATTTGAAAATAAACAATAGATGAATATATTTTTCCCTTCTATTTCTGTTGCTAACCTTAATGTACGCTTCAGATGGGCAAATGCATCCGAATGGGTACATGTAACCCAGGTTGGGAACCTTTGGCTTAGAGGGATGGTGCAGTGGGGTTTAGGCAGAGGATTTAGTTGTGTCTCTTTGGTTGTTTACATAATTTTTGTGAAAGTGTCTTATTTACCAAAACCGGTGATAAATTTCCGAGAACGCGTTGTGCATTCGAGTGGCGAAAACAGTATCACAAACAAAACTTTATGCTGTAATGGCAAGTACCTGGTGCTTTCGCCTCTTCAGTTTGTAAATTGTCATGTAATGTTTTGGGTGTTGACGTGTTTGCTTGCACAAGTAAAACGTCTATTAAACATGGAGATTCTCTTTGAACAAGAGCTGGTGACGTTTACTGCTGAAATATACAATATACTCTGATAAGATCATAGTGTCTGATTCTTGGCTGTGAAAGGATTGGTTTCAATAGACAATGATATTAAAAAACATNGATTGAATTTATCCNAATCAAGTAGGCGTAAACTACTGGATGAGGTGNAAGTGGATAGATAAAGCGCAAGAAGAAAAAGTGAAATCAACATGCCAACGGAAACGGAACAACGTCTATGACATAGGCAAAATTACAAGTTTNACGTTGAAAGACCACCACTATACTTGGTGAAAACTGCAAATACTATCACATCTTCAGATTTCAACCTGCGTAATGTTGGGAAGCTACGTCTATGGTTGCCCGTTTGCGACGTGTAACAGTTGTGATAAAAAACAACACCCAAATTTTTTCCATAAAAAATGAAAATATTTTTTTCATAGAAAAATTTGTTCTTGAAATTGTTTTCGTAAAAAAATTCTTGTTTTGAACGGTTATTTTAATTGACAAAATCCTTGAAATTGAAAAAAATTGCGAAATTTTTTCAAAAGAAGTTTCATGAATTTTTACGCTGCGCCCAACGAATAAGTTCCCATTGAAATGTGTAAATTCGTTTTTTTACAGAATTTTTTTATGTGATAAATCATCGTTAACCTACGATTGTTTCCTTTGCATTCTTTCAACGAAGTCTAACGTCTTTTATAATCATCTTTGTTGCAGTTGATTTTAAGTTACAGCCGTGTAAGTGGAAAATAAAAAATGCATGTCAGGAAACGAAACTTCGTAAAGCGGACTTTCATTTCCCACCTCACAGCTAGATTAGTTTAGTACAGTTGATAGATGCCATTGGTGGAGCGTGGGATACCAGACGACGAGCATTCGGGATGACCAGGGCCGGCCTTAAGCCGATCCAGCTGCATTGGGCCCCGCGCCATGGTGTTTGGCAAGTTGTTCATTTTGTCAGATATTCCTTGCGCTCGAGAATTCAGTAGAAGCGACTTACAAATCTTGCAAACGATTTCCTCTGATATCAAACGTGTTCAATTCTTATGCTAGGGCGTTATATCTGCGCTCCACCATGTTCCACTCTATAGTGTCTGTCGTACTAACTGTGATGGTAGTTCTGCCAACGTAACGTTGTTCAGTTCTCGAAAGATCTTTCTGTTTTGGAAAGTTTTTGGTTGGTTGCAGCAGAGTCGCCAGTTACTGTTGAAGCGATCGAGTTGATTAAATCTTGATTAAAAATGATTAACTGTAAATTATTTAGTCATGTTTACTTTGCTACGCCACCATACCCGCGGTTGCGCAAATCTTGACTCACTCGGTAAATCCGGCTTTCGGGTCTAACTCGGGCTTCAAAACCAAATGTCGAGTTCGGGTTTGTGATTTCGGGATCGGGCCAGGTTCGCGCTTCAGAATGAGGTCCGTTTACAAATCTGGGTTGTGGATCATCTCAATTTGACAAAGGCTTACAGTTTTGCTTCATGGCCGGTTTTAACATAGGTTACGTATTTTAATATTTGGCAAAATAACATTAACTCCACGACACTGAAACAAATGACGAAAGATGAGAGTTACTGCCTCATTTCCTTTATCCACAAAATTATCCCGCGTTGTTTGTCGGTCGTGCAAGTACTTTTATCATTTGCCGGCTGCCGCTCCACAGTCTTATTGTGTTTTGCCTATTTTCGAGCGTAAATAGGTAGGAAACCCACGACTTCGAAATCCAGATTCATGAGCGTAAAGAATACTTAAAGCTGCCCTGCAATTTAAACTGGGCAAGGCAAAAATTGTGATGTCATCCAGCACGCTGGTTCCTTTTGGGCGGCTATACGCTTCTATTTCATCAATCAACCATGCGCATTGTATATTGCATTTGATAAGCGTTTCTACATGTTTGACGTGGTAGTCATGGGCGCAATTAGGTGGAGGACACGGGCAGGGCCGGCCTTTAGCCGATTAGATCGATTGCGTCCAATCGGGCCTCGCGCTTAGCGTATTACTAGCCTATGTAAACTTACACTTTCAATCGAAGCTGCTTCTGTAATGTCGGCGTGGGACCCACAGTGTTTTTAAGCGTGCGGCCCGTTAGCAACGAAAATCAAAGTTAACTGCGCGGTTGCTGACATCCTTAATCCTCACAGTTTTTTCTTTAATCGTAACAATGGCAATTATTTTTCACAACACATATTGTACATCTCTGACCAGCCAACCACCGTCTCCGGAAGTATGCATACCATACGCCAACCACGTAGCAATCATGCA
>JGI24022J15233_10009686_pt1 | contig 10867 bp, 5 predicted proteins | sample Ectturendosymbi2_FD_15233 | JGI IMG/M metagenome (IMG submission 15233)
CGTAATTTTACGTGAAATCGATTTCCTATTAAAAATTTGCTGATCGATTCCTTGCTTACACCCATCGTGGAAAGTACATACTTGAATTTTCTCATGATCGTCAAATTTATCTCGATTTTGCCTCAATCTTTAACATTCTTGCATCGGGGAACCATTGCATGGGAGATGAAAGTATTGTTCCACTGACCCGAGCACAGTGTTGCCCAATTTATAAATGTTGTAAGACATGAAATAAGAAAATTGAAGGTTAAAGATTTCTCCATGTGGGAAATGTCGCTCCATTTTGCTAGTGATGTGATCAACAAATTGGTAAACCACATTTCTCCAGAGGTATGCTTGTGCGGAATCACGTTCATCATTTGTTCGAAGTTTTTGGCGCCTAGAGGCGTTGAGCGTGGTTTCTATGGATTGACATTGCATTTTCCCAGTGGCCACAGCACGCTTGTATAAATGCAAACACTGTGTATAAGTTAAGTTCTTTGTTTGCTGATGACAATCTCTGTGCGATTAGCTTCAGTCTGTGTCTGAACGGGATCATAGCTACTGTTGATTTTCGTAATTCCAAGAATACTGCTTTTACAAAACCTACGATGTGCAGTGTGATCACTGCCACGATAAAAACTCAAAACTTTTCGTGCATTTGGCAAAATCTGCAGCTTTCTTGTGAGTGTCCCCTGTTGATTCTTCTATCGTAGACAAGAGCATCGCATTCATCTTATTTTGTTAACAAGATACTAAGGCAGCTGAACATCCGTCCCCAGCGGGTATCTGAAAAACCATGTGAACAAAGCTTCTTAGAAACCGCTTTCATGTTACCATAATCTTACTCCAGTACTTCAACTTCAAGGTGTCTGCATTGCAAAAATCTTGCTCATGAACAAACTGTTTTCTTCTGAGAGACAAGGCGATCAACCAGGTAAGATTTTTCAGACTTTCCATGAAAAAGTGGAAACTGATTCCACACTAGAACAGCTTGTTACCAGGACAAGATTTTGACACTGGGGCTTGCAATTCACGTGGCCCTTTTTTGATAATTTGTTGATTAAGTTTTTGAACACCACTAAGATGACCCATAAAATTTGGTGCGTCATTATAGACCTTTTCTTGCAGCTTTTCAAGATATAGGTCTAACTGTGTGGTCGAGTCAGTTTGCTTTAGAACCGCCGAGTTTTGACCACTTTTGATTTTTTAATGTACATAAAATTGTTTGTAAAAGGCCAGCGCAATGAACATCGTTGCATTTTCTAAATACAAGTCTAACACAACACCTCAAAATTTGAAAGAAAAATTTTTCATCAATGAATGTATGCGATCACCGTTCTATTGAACCGTCTGAAGGGTAGTTTTGACCTTGTTCACTTTTCAAGTGAGAAACCTTCAAACGTTCTACTCAAAGCTACGTACCCGCGACAGAGAGTTTCCACACATGGACTAACAGCTGTGCAACAACTGTTTATGAGGCTACTGTAACAGCTGTCCAGTTGACACTTTGCTCGCTTCACAGTTGGTTGAGCTTCACACCGTCGTTTTTCATTTCCTATTGGAAATTTACATTGACTTTAAAGTGAAAACTACTCCACTGGTGGACAGTTAGTAAGCAAGTCTCATGTACTATCATATATAGTCCTGAGCCCAATTTTGTTGTAAAATGTGAGGGGAACAGCTTGGTGTGAAACTAATGTATTACGAAATCCAAAGAGAAAAATGTGGGGGATATAGCATAATATAGCCCCACTATCTAAAAAATGGTGACGCGTCCCACGTGTCCCCCACCTAATTGCGCCCATGTATATGATCATCATGTCGATAAGACCAAAACGGTTTTGAGCTCAAAAATAAATTCCACAGAAGATGACAATAAATGAAGATGATTCAGGTGATGAGAGCGATGGTGAGTTAAAATGTGAAAACCTTTTGGCGTTATTGACGTCAGAATATGCGCAAGTTGAAAGAGTTGCGAGTGGATCAGAGGACATGTCTTCCAAACCTGCTCCAGTAATCAGATGTCGAAGTGCAGGAAGAAGCTGCCAAAGGTGAAACAAAATGGAATCTAATCGATTTCGGCTCTAACGAGACATAAAAGCAGTCTGTTCAAAATGTCTTGACAGAGCAACCTGGCCAAGCTCACTATGCAAAACGGATGACAGACTCTCCACTCTGTACTTTTCAATTATTGCTTGATAAGAAGGTGCTCACTCACTATCCAAACGTGTACAGAAACTGAAGCTCAAGAAGTTTTGAAAAATGGTTCTTGGAAGTTCCGTTGTTGCGATCGGAAATCCCGAGCGGCATATGCGCAAAGCTTCGCACTGTGGCAGCAAGCAACAATAGAGTTCACATGCCATGAACACTCTATTATTGCTTGTTCGCGCCACATATATGTATGGTGTTGTTCATCACGCACATTCTGTTCGTGGTTAAATCACACAATCAACGCAACACCACCGGATTGGTTGCAACACCGTTGATTGAGCTACAGGCATTTATTGCATTGCTCTGTGGTCGTGGTGTGTATGGTGGTATGAATGTTTATTCTGAAATGTCCTGGGATAAAGAGTGGGGCATTTCGTTTTTTTCAACAGACCATGTGCAGAAACCGTTTTCGAGAAATTCTTAGATTTTTGTGATTCGCCTTGCGCTCAACCAGATCAGTTGACCTTCAATACGACAAATTTTCATTGATATCAAAGGTTGGGAATGCTTTCATTTCTAATAGCATAGCTTGTGACAAACCTGGCGCCAATATCACCGTAGATGAGCATTTGTTTCCAACAAAAGCGCGATGTAGATTTACCCAGTACATTGCGAGCAAGCCAGACAAATTCGGAATCAAGTTTTGGTTGGCTGAAGATGTTGAGACAAAGTACATTGTGGATGATCTGCTTTATCTCGGAAAAGATGAACTGCGCCCGATGGAGTTGTTTTGCAACTGATAGAAACATATTTGGGAACAGGAAGAAATGTGACCACAGATAGCTTATTCACATCCTTGGAATTGACAACAGAGCAGTAAAAAAGATAACTAGCATCGTTGCCACTGTGCACAAGGCTAGGAGAGTTCCACCATGGGAAAAACAATGCAGCAGTTTTATTCAAGCCATATTTTCAAAACTGGTGAACATGCAATACTAACTGTTTACCAATGCAAGCCTAAAAAGGACGTATCATCAGTTCCGTACGTATATCTGCGAGTGTTTCTATGCACGAGAAAAAAAGCCAGAAACTGTGCTTTATTATAGCCAAACTAAATGTGGTGCAGACCAGATTGCTCGGCCGTACTCGGTNAAAGCGGNTACTCGTCGNTGGCCAGTTGCTGTTTTTCACAACATCTTGGATTTNGCCTGTATCAATNCTTTCGTTTTTTGCAAAATGTGAAAAAACAAGAAAATTTCACGAAAAGACATCTTCAAATTGTCTACTGAACTTCGACAGGAATGCATGAACAGTAAGATGTCTTGTGCTCCACAAGCGCACCATTCGCCAATGATTCCAGGCATAAGAGGGAATACTGCACCTGAACGGAAGAACACTGAAAAGCACTAGTGTTTCTGTATGCTTTCGAGGAATCAGTCGACTGCCATCTGCTGTCGTCTTTTTGTGATGATTCAAACTTGCACCTATCTCTATTCAAGTGTGCACTTTCCACGGTGGGTGTAAGCAAGGAATCGATCAGCAAAGTTTTAATGGGAAATCAATTTCACGTAAAATTACGCATCCTCAGTCCTTATTCAAATAGAATTCAAGATAGAATTCAAGAGCAAATTTTAAAAAGGAAATCGATTTCACGTAAACTTACCCATCCTCAGTCCTTATTCAAATAGAATTCAAGATTCTGCAAAGAGTCAAATTGCAACCAACTTTTCGCAAAACAAAACAGCCAAATATTGCCATCGTTGCAGCAAAATGGTATGCGGCAAGTGTGTAAACTGTTCGACTCCACAAGCCGGCTTGCAGGCTGCAACATTAAGTGATCACTCAATGTGTATGCACAGAACTCCCAAGCGTTCAAAAATTGTTCATCTCTTTGTCAAGATTTTGTGTTTTGATGTTATTTTCTCTGTGTAATAGAAAACGTCCTGTTGGAAATACATGTGTGACAGTTCCTTTCAATAGCTTGAGTAGCATTACAACTGCGCAAGCTTAGACTCGTCATCACAAACTTCTCTTGCATGATAAACTAAGGTAAATAATGTGATATGAAGATTTCATACAAGAAATGACACTTCGATGTGGAACGGTTTACAGCACCCCGAGTTTTTGTCAATTTTAACAAGACAGCAAAACGAATTTGAACAGATAACCTTGCTGTTTCCCGATCAGGGGTCAAAATCCAAACCCGCGCCGGTTGCGCTCTTGACGAAATTTTGGCGGTCTTAGTATAAACCCTGTTCAGGTAACCTTTGCCCAAAGTGGGCACACCGTTCTTCAACTTAATTATAAAAAATTAATGTTAACGTAGAAAGCTGGTTCATTCGGTAGCTGCGTTTTAGACGCTCTTTCGGGCAGTCCTATCGCAATCTGCAGAAGTTTTGTAGTTTTCGATGGGGAACGACAATTTGCCCAAATTGACCCATGGTCACCTGCGGTGAAACAAAATTCCTACACTAAGCTCCTCAAAGTAACCTTGGCCAATTTGGGCAAAAGGAGTTTGTGCATACAGGTGAGCTGGTAAGTCACACCAGCAATCTTTTACGGAAGCCAGCAGGTGAGTAGATCACACGTGTGCAAGCACTGACGACGTAGATCAATTTGGCGGGAATTTGTTCTGTTCAACTCGTGGATTTCATTGAGAAACAGGCAAGAGAATGTATGACGCTTGTTACGTCAGAGGAAAAAAAGCGGTTTTGAATTTCCCGCAGTGCTCTCACTTTTAGAGATTTTGTCACTAGATTGGTAATTTTGATCCTTTTTAGGGATTTTTTAGGGATTTAGGGATTTTCGGAAAAGTATGAAAATGGGTGAAATGAACTGTTTCAGTTTATTTTGCAAATCATATTTGGTTACATTTGAATTATCATTGACACTACGATTTTATGCTGCACCACCACAGATTTAGTGATTTTCAGGGATTTTTTGGTACTGTTCTAGAGATTTTTGGAGTTGCATTTGTTAGAGTCCTGCTTTCCAGTTAGAACTAGAGCCTGCAACTCCTGCGTGCACTTGTAGTAAAATGTCAAATCATTTTACTGACGACATGATGAACCCTTTACTTCTCTTTTCCTAAGGTAAGTTTCTAGAACTCGATGCAAACATAAAAAGGCTTGTTCCTTGTTGTGAAAGGTCGATCATTTTATTGAGGACATGAAGTTTGAGACAATCAAATGCCAAAGCAGCTTTTTCAATGAACGTCTGACATTTTGCTGTGTGGTGCCAACGTTACCAACGGCGAAAGTTTTGTTTTTTATTGGAATTTTTGTCCTTGTCTACCAACGGCGAAAGTTTTAGTTTTTATTGACATTTTTGTCCAAGCCTGCCAACAGTGAAAGTCTTGTTTTGTTGGAATTCTTGTCAAAGTCTACTAACGGTGAAAGTTGTGTTTTTTACTGGCATTTTTGTCCAAATCTACCAGTGGTGAAAGGTTTGGTTTTTATTGGTATTTTTGACCAAGTCTACCAACGTTGAATGCTTGTTCATTTTGGCCACGGTTACTTTTATTGGCCATTTTGGCTAGGAATACCAATGGTGAAATTTAAGTGATTTAGAGCTTGTCTATGAGCAATCTCTGGCACCCCGCTGTGCAAACAGGAGTTCGTGCTTCAGGAGACAGCTGTTGGTGTAGGATTAGAAATACGCATTTATAGGTACACCCCTAGGGAAGGTGCTAAGCGTTTGCATGCAATTTCTTGTAAAGCACACCTGAGCATTAATATTGTGTAGAATTTCATGTCTCGACCTAATTTACGTTTATTGCAGATAGAACCACAAGCCTGAAGTTAGCTTCGATTCGATTCAAACCTTAAACGGACCACCAATGACGTCTACTGGCAGACTATTTGTATTTTCTTTGCCTTTTCGTTCATTTGTCAAGAGCGCTTACCACATTTGTGTTTGGGAAAGCGCTTCTGTTATGTTTAATATAAAAATATTCCAAAAGCAACAAGTTGTATTTTTCTGATCAGTTGAGCTTGAGAAAACTTTATAAGTTGTACAAAACCCCCGCGCGCGTCTAAACCTGTCCGTTAGTTAGTATAAGCGAATAAACAAAAATTGCCCATTTTGCGCAAGGACAACAACGGTTCTTGTGTTTGCAGGTCAATTTAGCAGGGACTGAACAAATTAAAGAAAGTCTTGATTTATCTCGTTTTCACAGAAGCACCGCACACAAATCTTCAGAATTTCATCAAACATCGCAGCGAACATGCCTGCATTGTTGCACTTTTGGCGTCACGAAGTCTTCTTTCAAAGCAGGACATGACTTCATTCTGTCGAATTGTTGGTGATATGTATCTTTCATTGTGTGAAACTGATTTTGCATGCTCTTCTGGTTCAGTACATTGTCACCAACACAAACATTTCGTGAAGTAGCGGTCTTCAGGTTGTTCCTCGTTACTCCATTTTCTGATTGTCTGATTGTTTCATTTTTCAAGAAAAAATATGGCATCAGAATGTTTTTTGTTTTTTTGACATTTTTTCAGCAAAAGCTTGATAAGTGAATTCCTTTACGCTGGGTTTTTCTCCAGAAGTCACATGAATGATTTTACCAGCGATGTTTGGGTTGAGTTTGTGTTCCTCAGCAATACTGATAGGGGATGAGAGTGTCTATTTTTCAGCCTTCAGTGTGTTCCAATCTGACGAAACCACGACTGTTAAGGTTTGACGGGCGATTAGCAAACAGTAGACCGGGGGTGAGCAATTAATTTGCTCGGGGGCCACTTTGAGAAGGCTGCGTTTATAGGAGGGCCATGTCTTCTAATGCAGGGTCGGCAACCGTTTTCGCACTGCGGAACGCGTTAGGTCTTATTATTCAGACAAGCTCTCACGTGATTTTAGTTGTATGTGAAACGTGATTACTCAAGCGTCACAAAAGTGTTTTTGAAAACGAACTTGAAAACGAACTTCTAGAACGGACAGTGTGTTTTTGGAGAAAACTTGAAAAATTCTTGTTTTGGGGTAGTTTTTACCGCACAAATTCCTAATTATTGAAAATGAATTTTTCCTGTGCCAGCTTAACATCGCAAACAGCCTTGGAATCATGAAGCCAAACCTTAGCCCAAATGTGGGATTTTCCACAGAGAGGCAAAAAAATTGCGATTTATGGAGCAGTTGTGACTTGGTTCTGCACGGCCCAGTAACAAATTCCCCATGGGCCGGCACCCCGGCACCGGATTGCTGCCCGGTGGTTGCCAATCTCTGTTTCAATGGAAATAGACAAAAGTTTCTTTTCAAATAAGCCTCAGCACTAACATTTGCGATGTTAAGTTCGACGAAATTTCAGATTTGAAGATTTTTCCTGAATGTTTTCGCGGGTCACTGAAAATGATGTTGAGGGATACGTGTGGCCCGCGTGCCGCTAATTGGCCACTCCTGCCTGATGATATTCATAAATGAAACTAATGCACAAACGTTTTTCAGTATTACACTTGATGAAACAAGACATTTTATGAAGAGTGGCAATAACACAAGATACATGCATTGAAAAAAGTTGTTTGCAAAGTTGGTATTTGATTTGGAAATTTGACTTCAATGTCAAGATATATGAAATTGAAAAGTTAAATTAAAATATCAAGATGGCAAATTATGTAACGATGTTCAACAAAGTAAATTAGTTCATTCAAGTAAAAAAGCGATCGTAGGGAATAGGCAAGGACAGTCACACTGCATTTTTCCAAATATGGTTAGAAGCAAATGCATTAGGTTATTTTGATTTTTAAATAAAACAACACAAAGTGTAAAAAAAACGCCTTTGTAACCAAAGCGACAGACCATGTTTCGTTGGCACAGTTGTTTAATCTTCGGAAAATGCCTGCAATGACATAACAAACTCACAAACAACAAGAAATTATAATTTTGTTAACAGAAAAATGTTCAAAGGCGTTTGCTAATGATGCTCATGAAAATGAAAATCCAGAAAACTTTTGTGGATGTTTTAATTCCTTGATGACTTTGTGTTGGTGGTTACATCAATGAAAGCAATGCGACAAGATCTGCAAAACTACACTAAAGTAAACATTGAACTAGGAAAACAGTTTGCCACTTACCAGAAAGATTATTTTTGGGGTAGTAAACACTTCAGATGATGTCAAGGTTTATTTCCTAAGTGAAATAACCAAGGCAAACGAAACTGTTTTATATGTCGAAGAAGAAATAAAGCGTGTTGAAATTGGTAAAATTGCTAGCGTGGAGACAGGATTCTGGAACAACACAGATAATGCAACAAAGTCGCAATTTCTGACATATTATTTAATCAAAAACTGTACACGTATGACTTCACACAAGCAATAAAATCAGAGTCTATATTTTCCACAACGGAATTCAAGCTTATGAAAGTCTGAATGCTTTACAAGATGATACAGTTGCATTCTGATGATTCAGCAGTTTTCTTCTTTGGATGGGCGTGTGACGATGTCTTCATTTCCTTCAGTTCCTTCATGGTTACTGCAACGTAAGATGCAGACGATGTTGAGTTAAATACTGCAGATCACACCGCTGATATTTCAGAGATCACAGGATTTTCAGCAAAAAACATACCCATTCGGTGAAGTTAACGTTCGCAATTTATCTGTCGAAATATATTCTTTGCAATAATTATGCTGCTCTTGGTCATTTCATTGTTTTCGCAAAATTTAAGTGCTATTTGATTTTAGCGTCTTTCGTCAGATTTTTAAGGATTTTTGTGTTACATGTCTTTTCGATTTGGAGACCTATGTACACGATATAGCTTCAGAGGCAATATTACCTGAATAACCAGCGACAGCTTGGAACGAGCTCAACATTCCAAACGTAGATTGGTCGGTTATTTGCGTGAAGCTCGCCTTATAAATATTGAGAAAGCGTAATAGCTGCAAAGCATTTTGTGAACTTGCCCACAGAATATCTATGCACTATTTTGATGTGTGAAATTTCAAAACCGCATTTTCAAATTAAAGTACTTTCTGCTGGTCTTAAGCAAAGCCTGTAAAAATCGTATGTTGTAGATTTGTTCAAACAATATGTATGTATGAACAGTTTGATCAAACAACATTCATTCAAGTTGCAAATGAACTTCAGCCACGTTTTACTTTTAGCATTTCTTGTTTTAATTCACTACAGTAGAAGAGATTCTTGCGTGATATCACCGATTATCACTCAACATTCTTAAGAGATTTTATAGTACTTTTTAGGCCATGTTTTAGTTGCCTGACGGATGCTTGAAAGGACTATGTGAGCAACTTTAGCCCTGGCGAAACTGTTGGCACATTTGAGCACCGACGCCGTTGCGGTAACGTGGACAATACTGGACAAGCTGTCTTTTCCGAAATTTATGACAAAAGGCTTACTATTCTCTTGGTATCACTAATGTTTTGGAGCACGTTTGCCTTGAATTGCGTATAAAATAGTTTCCTTCCATAACAAGGCTAACGCAAATTTCTTGTCGCGTTAATGTTAGCGTGTGTGACAATTATCGAAGGCACAGCGGAAAAAACTTGGTTTTCTTAAATATTGTTGTCAATTGTTTGAATAAATCTTTTTTTTGTAACAAAGTACTAAAAGCTTCTATTTGCAGAAAATGAAATAATTGCTAAAGGCATGGCAGTACATTTCTTATTTATACATTACAACATTTTTCCAAAGCACTTTTTTGACATGGCATCTTGATTTTGTTCCATCGACGGTTATCCTATAATAGAATGGTTATTGCAAGATATTTACGTTGTTTACTCTAATCACAAATGTTTGTAAGTAATTTAGCCGGTGGTTTGTGAAAAACGTAGTAATATAACCTAGGATTCCAGACAAACCGCTGATTGAAACCAGAGTAAGTGTACGGTGCGTTATGTTGCGGAACTGAATGTCAGGTTCGTCGGTCGAGTACGGTTCCGCAGAGATCCCTATTAGTTTAAGGGTCAACCAGTTTATTGCAGGAGCACAGGTCAGTTTCCCAACTAAGCAACCTGAGGTCCTGAAGTCGCCAAGGAAATGCAATGCGAAATAAAGGCTCTCAACACTTCGTCCGTTAATTACTCTTCAGTAGCACCCAAAGTGAGATTGCCTCGTTTTAGTGCAGTCAGATACAAAACAAAATCATCTTCAATATACTTGTGAAGTCGTCAGATCTACCTGATGTTAAACGTTTCGGTGTAGCGTTAATGAACAAGAGTGTTGAGGGGTCACATGCGCAACCGGAAACAGCGACCAAATACCATGATGTAAGTTAGCAGGTTATCATGTCAACGGATAGGCTGTTCTCAAACAAGTGTTTTACATTCAGTCAGAATAGGATATTCCTTGAAATCACACGGTACGAATGCAGAAAACATTTAAATGCATCCGCTGTATAAGCTTTCGAAATTCTGTGCAGGATTTTTAACACTTTCTTGGACATTTGATACAGCAACAACAAATGAATCACATTTTTCCAAAAAATTTTTCGAAACCTCCCCGCAAGGTGTTTAACTCTTGCACTGCTCAAATAGTGCTTTAGATGATTGTCTGGTTATGAAAAAGTATCCACGAACGCCAAAGGTTTTCTAAAATGACTACCGTTGCTTGTTCAGTTTAGTACTTACTGCAATAGTAAAAAATGCTTCTTTCAATATATCCATGCGTTATTTGGTTTAGGAGATTATATTTTAATACTAACGAAACACTTTAGTGTAACCAAGTATTATTGTCAGATGTAATGCCTCATTTTGTTATGCGAATCGGATAAAAAAAGATGAAAAAAAAA
>JGI24022J15233_10009687_pt1 | contig 10867 bp, 9 predicted proteins | sample Ectturendosymbi2_FD_15233 | JGI IMG/M metagenome (IMG submission 15233)
CGGATTAACCCGTCCGGCGCAGGAATCTCGTGGCAGTCATAGGCGTATACAGATATTTTAGTTGGTGGCGAAAACTGCAGTCCTTTTAGTGGCGACCAAACGAGGTTACATATTTGTCACTGGTAGGATGTAAATAATGAAAAGCGGCACAATTTTCTTACTCTTTTATGGCAGTTTCCCCTCTAATGATAGAGTACCTGATGGCAAGAAGATTTTTACAAAATTGTCTTTGTGAATGCTGCTAGTTTTTTATCATTTGGAAAAGGAAATATGTCTCGCAGATGCCCCAACTGAATTCTGCGTGACAGGAACCATAGGCCTATGAAAGGTATAAAATTATCTGAAACCTACTCCTTTCCGTGTTGATTTTGTTCTGTTTGCTCTTTGGGTCTGCTGACTCGAAGATTTGGTGATCTTTCAACTGCTACTACATACTATAATTTTTTGTTTTTGCGTCATGAAAACGGAATTACAAAACCCTTCAGTTTCACTGAATTTTGTTTGTTTGTAAAACAAATAGCGCAATCGTTCTGAATTTCACACGTTGCTTTCATTTTGGAAGAAAGGTTTGACAAAGTCACGTTGTTTATATAAACCCATGTCACTGTTGCTGAGTCGTCTATTCTTTGTGGTAAAAAACTTACGAACTGCGGGTCTGGGATACAATCGGCAGTTCCACTGAGAGCTACGAGCAGCCTTTGGTTTACGGTTGATCTTGACAACGATGATCGCAGTTATGGTTAAGGATAGTGTGAATAATGGTGCTGAAGTTGGAACTTATGAAAGTGTTTTACAGCGCGTTAAACAGTACTGAGAAAGCTTGTGTAGTACTGACCCTCTCCTCGACATCTTCAGTAGCTCGTACAGCTTAGTAGTTACTGAGTCGCTTACTCCAACCTGTCTCGCTCCTTATCTTCGTCGTACCCTTTCACTGGATAAGCTGCAGAACTGGCGCAAGGCAGAGATGAAGTTGATTCATGCATCGATATTCTAGAAGAACATTCCGCGAAACAACCATGTCGAATAGAACTTTAACATCTTTTACATATAAACATGATGTTTTATCAAACATATTGTCGATAACTCTGAGCCAGGGGTGCACAACGTTTTCGCATTACCAGGGTTTTTTTGTTAGGTACCCGGTATGGACCTGTAGGGACCCGAAAAATTTCCGGCTAAAATTCATATAATTAGAGGGCTTTGAGCGCCTTGATAATTTTTTCTGATTCTAGAGACCCGAATTAGGTCCCTAAAACACCTAAAAACCCTTGCATTACGTTTATTTTTATGAATTACGGCCGCCAGCCCCAGATATTTTTATTTTTTTACATTGCTTCTGTTCTGCTTCTACACACTGAGCCTAGCCTGCTTCCACGCGGCTGGTTGACCATTTTTCTAATAAGTATCCTCATACAGTCGACAAAGAGTTTTTATTAATTAACGGCCGCCATAACATATATACTGTAATTTTAATCACACATTTACGGCCGCATACATTTTTATCGGCGACCGCAAGTTGTGCACCTCTGCTCTAAGGGATTGAATCTAAACAGTAGTTTAGCACTTCACTAACAAAATATAAACTCACTAAACACATAACAGGTGATATTTTCCACAACACTGCCATCCGCAAGTTTCATGAGAAAGAAACATTAAAACACTGTTTTAACATAAAAACACTTCGAATTCTATTAAAACCGTGGCGTAAGTTTTTCATTTCATTCAAAACAATAACGTTTATTTCAAAGACGTTTTTGTCGCGACGCCGAGAATGGAGTTGGCGAGCGATTAAAATTTTTAAAAAGCGGTTGATTGACTTGGAGCGGAGGTGCTTGAAAAGGTGCAGGGGTATAAACTCCAGCCTTTGACAAGCTTAAGGGAAGAAGGCGTGGAGGAAGCTCCACGAAATCTGCAGACTCGCTTCTCAAAATTTCGTCATGGCGATGCTCGGTAGAGCTGACAGCCTCTTCAGAATAATCTTCCAGCTGCTTAGAATGAACCGTACTCGTTTGGAAATCACGGTGATTTTGATTAGACGATATTTCCGTGTAATGCGATTCAGAGGCAGACCTTTGATAGCTCGCCAAAATTTCCTCGACGCTGACTGGAACACCATTAATTTTGACGCTTGCTTCAGGAAACTTCGAGGTTGCATCTGCCAATCGAGCAGCGTTGGACCAACGTGTTTGACCCCCATGGACCCAGGATATGGCTGGCTTGGGGTCAATGCCTTTTACTTTGCGACAACATCTTTGGTAGTAGTCTTGTTTTCCGTACCCTTCATATACCGTTTTGTCAGTCTGGTTGCGAAGAAAACCTGTTGAAGAGAAATCACAGTGGCCTAGAAATGAAAAATATTACTAATCGAGAAATGTGAGGTAAAACAGGTGTTAAATTTAACGTAATATTTATTTTGCCGTAAAAAAACAAATCTGGTTGGATTTTTAAGTTGTTGCGCCTGAAGAAAACCTCACGTGCTGTGTTGTGGTGATTTGGTTGGTGAATGGTTCATATACCATTCATACACACGCATGTTACCATTAAGAAGTCTCGCTAATTTCTTCGCCTGAACCGGGACTTGTTTATTTTTCAGAATACCAGTAAGAACAAGACTGCACGTGCTACCAGCAAAATTGTTAAAGGTTTTTTTTGCAAACTTTTGAATACGTGATTTTTTCATAACCTTAACGTTTGATCAACTATTTGTCTAAGTATGTTCTGTTGACTCTAAAAATTGGCCATTAAAATCTGTACATTTATTATAAATACTTGTAGGCCAAACATCGCTTTCACGAACTGTGCAAGTTGAAAGTAATAGAAGGATTATATTCGCCTGTATGCCCTTGCTACCACCTAATAAATTCCAAAACAATGAATTAAAAACGCAGAAGCTGTATGCCAACTCCATCCCATAAATGACGCCATTCGTACGAAGTGTGACCTTGGACGTTTTAGCGGATTGCATCATATGTGCGTGTTGGTCTGGCAAATCGTTCATTTAGGAATCAGTACTTTGACAGTAACGCTCTCTGCCGAGTAATGAGCAAGGCTCATCAATCAACGGTAGAGTTTGCCAACAGTATCACAGTCTGTCAGTGACAAAACGCAGTGTTACAGGTTTACTTAAATTTAATGTTATGATTGCTTGTATTCAAAGAGACTTGACAATGTTTTGTAAATTAGATAAAATAACCATTTTGGTGCTACATTACGAAAACCGTTCACAATAAAAAGCACGAGCTGTTTTGATGTAGCGGTAAATTTCGATCTGTTACAACTTTCGCAAAATTCTGGAAATGAAGCAACGTTGACGTAGTTGGACATCACAACCCAGAGATTCGGCAGCATCATTACTGTGCCACCACTCTCTCTAAAGAGCAGTTTTAACAAAAAAAGCTCAAGTGCCCAAATTTTGTGCAGGACGTTTTGGTCACGGAAGGTGTATCTATATCCAAAGCTGGAGTGCTTGCACCTACGGAATGTATCTGTTTCGATAGCAAGCCATGACGTGACAAAATGCGCTGTTTCAAACATTGCAGAAAATCACAAACGGCTCGTAGCGTTATTTGGTATGTCATTGTCTCCCATGCTCTAGTTGTGTTCTCTCCAATAAAAATGGCTTTAGCTTTTCTAGATGCATATTTATTTTACCATAATTAGAAAACTTTCGTGCTTGTCAAACTGGGGAAGATTTTTTTGAAAGTTGCGAAAAGCAATACCTTCAGAATTAGCTTGGTACTGCGGTAATAAAATCTGAGTTTCTATTGGAAACAATCGCGAGAAAAACACGTATTTAAATGATATTAGACTGGTCATTTTGACAAACTGTTGTTCATCACAAACGGTTTAAAGTTCACGAACAAACCACTGAACTACAACGCAGGAAACAGGTTGCGGGACACATTAAAAGATCAGTTGAGAACATAACTCAATAAGGGGGAAAAATNTTTGGGGCAGTGAAATGGGGTTATCTTTAGCGGCTCCTGCGTCAGTAGTTTGTAAACGGCAAATGATTCGCGAAACGACGAAACTTTTCGGCAAACACAAGACACGCAACTGACACCACAAAAATCGCGGAACTATTTCGCACATATGATGTCAGTTTTTATCTGGCAGAAATACAGACTGCGCAACACGTCATCAGTGGGCGCTGTCCCTAATTGTGACAAGTCCCGACTGATAATATTTGCGTTGTATTTCTGTAGGCTGTGCCAAGCGTTGTAGTTTTGTAGGCTGTGCATGCTTTTGTTCGAAATCATAACTGNGCACAAAAGTTAACAAATAAATGCGTAAGATGTCTCATACGAAGAACACTTGCAGGAGAATATGCTGGTTTGCCTGTGATTCGGTTTGATTTTCACTGTCACTATTGCTCCCATAAAGAACTTCAGTATTAGGCTGGTGCGCTTGATTGTAGATTTAGATTTAGTGCGCAAATTGATAGTTTTCCTTTGTTTTCCGTGTTAATCGTACAAATTTAACATCTTTTACTCTACAATCCATTTTTTATGTGTTGAAATTGCATAGATAGAACTTTATATTTTAAACAACCAGTTCAGATATTCTTCATGTGATGGCGACGCATCAAAACAGGCCTTACCAAGGCTAACTGATTCGATTCCTTCTTCAATTGGATCATACTCAAACACAGAGCGTGGCTGAACTTTCCACTCTTCATGGCGGTAGCCTGTGGTGATGAAACATACAAGTAAATAGTTGCGCTAGATCTAAGATCTTACCAAGACATTGAGGATTATGCTTGCAGCACTATTCCACTGTTATATAGCCAATCGCAATTGAAATTCGCTGAAGAGCTTTGCTACGTTGTTGAGCAGAATCGCTTTTAGAAAATATTTTTTCCCAATTTCTTCGCATAAAATTACACTCGATACTTTTTCTTCTGCTTTTCTTTTGTACCTCATAAATTATTTTTTTATTTCTTTTACTTTTTTATTTTAAAACTTGGTTTATAAATTATTTTCACCAGACCAAATTTCCTCAAAATTTGATCCATTTTTTTGTTTACATAGGCATGCTGTCTTCATCTGTAGCCTAAATGTACTTCACCACGTTCTGTGATTGTTTGTTTTTCTAACTGTGCTTATTTTATTTCCAACTGTTGTTTTTCAACACTTGTCAAAAACTATAAACGGGTTGGTTGTTTTGTTTGTCTGTATGACCCTTGTGGTCCTCCATTAACACCTATGTGACAAAGCGACACTCTTAGCTTACACTGATCAGTTATTTTGCCATTGTGTTTTGATTTATTCTAATGTTCACTGACAATTGATTTCGTTTTTGCATGATTGGTCTTTTTTCTTTCTGTTTATTAGCTGAGCCACATGAAATAATATATAAATTAATCAATCTTCTCTACGGAAAATTCAAGGAATTTAGCGAATCCAACATAGCACGGTCAAAGTTTGAACCAGCCTTGTATCTTTTTAAACCAACAAGCTCTTGCTACTTTAACATCAAAAGAGCTCTTGCAGTTCTTGCAGTATGTGCTACGTTTTTTGATAGCTCTTGTGGTCTTCACCATCACTCAGTTTTTACTTGACCGGTCGCAAACAACTGATTGATTACACTGCATTTGGCTGACGAACGATAAAACCATGATAAAAATATTTTTAGTATCTTTTAAAATCCCCCAAATCTGCACTTTTCCATAACCTTGCCAGCGCAAGATTATGATTGACCTTATTCATGCTGTCTTCTTTTTCCTCAAGAAAAAGTAACAAAATACGAGCATTAGCTAACCGGAGTAGGTCTACAACCGACAGTCTTCGTGTAAATATATACGTACGAGGCATAACAACCAGTTTGCGAATCAGGCAGCACAAGTTTTGACTATGATGTTATGTACGCCGCGCTACATAAAAATTATATTTACTTGAAACCGACGGCAGGACCTCAACGGAAGAAACAAATCTTACCAATTACGGGGAAATTTAGAAAAATACTTGAATTGAAGATATTTTTTTGTTCCTGTGAGATTTTATTAACTTTGAAATTTTCCAGTTCTGCCAAATTCTTGGTTGGTTACTGCGCTGACAGGGTTTTTATTATTAACACAAGAAATTACTATCACACTCCAGCAAGATTCCGATGCTCCCAGATATTATATAACAGAAAAATTTCATGATAAACAGGGGCTTTTGGCGACTGCATCAAATACGATACAGTGACAAAAAAACGTAGTGTTGGGGAGATACCTTGGTTTGTCAGTTTTCAGCGTTGTTCTAAGAATAAGGACGCTAACCATAATGCCGACACACACGCGACTTGTCTCTTTACAATCGGTAAGCTTCGGATTATTGCATTTAGTTCATCTAAGAGTCATATATAGTGGAAACTATTTGGGCTCGGCGTATGCGCTATCACGCGGATATACGAAGTTGCGGAGCAAATATCAAGTAAATTTTACGTTTAGCCAGCACTTGCCAATTTCATCATTNAGAACTAAACATGTTTTTGCACGAATTGGTGCAGTTGAAATCGGACANATTTCCGTTTCTAAGTGGGAATCTGTGAACAGCTTTAGCAAAGTATTTTTACAGCCGTTAATCGAAATGCTCAAAGGATGTGACGAAAACATTGTGAAATTCGAGGCTTCAATTTTGTTTTTTCGTTCACCACCTACTATTCCAAAGCAAAAGTCAACCAACAAAATATTGCAATATTTATTGCAATATTTTGTGTAAGAAGATAATGCTGGAATGAAGAATTCCTCTTTCTTGTTGGAAGATTACGCAAGAGGAAAGACGCATTGCTGCATATTTTATATAAACGCATGACATATTAGTGACGGACAACCTATGACTCGCGGACCATCTTTTACAGCCTTGGAAGCCAAGACTATCGGCCCTAAAGACCTTTTGAAAAATGGCCCACGTATGCCCCATCACAGGCCAAAGGACTCTGTTTGCAACTGCTTTCTTGTTATCAGTGCAGCAGGCATTTTTCATTTTTGCTACGTCCCGATTAGCTAACATATTGGCTCTTTACTGTAAAAGCTGTGTTGTGTGGTTTTAAATTCAATGAAATGGACGCAAAACGTTTCCTGCCTCGATTTAATTTCAAAGATTGTCATTAAACCTGTGCGGAATGGTTGAAAGTTGAGCAATATGTTTCTAGACGAATGAATAATTTGGAAAATGATTTTGCTTTTAATTATGTGGCATTCAGGCCTTCTATTTCATCACGTTGATTTCGTTTCTTGACGCTCAGTCATGCAAAGCTCATACCTAAGCCAAATTACGCACATCTGCGTAACTCTACATGCATCGAGAGTTTATAATAAGCCGGAACCGTAAAATGAAGTGTTGCAACAAATAATGTCACTTTGCATGGTGCGCTTTTCAAATAATGACTTGGCCTACATCATGCCTGCAACCAGGGGGGCAACCCGCCAATTACCCCCAAGAAATTTTTAAAAATATTGTGAAAGCACCAATAAGTTTTTTACTTGTTAGGTACAACAACAACAACATACAATTATTCCCCCCCACAAACATTTCATGTGGTTATGGCCCTGATCTACATTATTTCATCCCCTTTGGACATTTGTCTTTGCAAATATATAAGCGTTGAGATTGCTGAAAACCAGTCCATAAGAACATTACGGACTGGTTACTCACCTATTCCTGTATTAATAAAAGCGCAGCTTTTCGGAAAGTTTTTATCAGTGTATTGTTTGATGCTTATCCAGTTTGGGGTAATATTCTGCCAAATCGTTATAGGTTTAAATCTGTCCAAAATTACCCGTTGGCGTGCTACGAATTAAACAACAACATCCCAAGCGAAACGTTCTTATTTCATTGCTGTATATTCACTCCACATAACAGTGTGCAGAGTATTGTTTAAATAATCAATTTATTTGTTTTTCAAATTTAATAAAAGTTATTACTGATAAAATCAACGAATATTTTATGGAAAGTTTTTCAAAATATTTTCGATGCAAACTACACACAGTATTTTCCATCCAAACACAAATGCAGTAATCGATAGAGATTGAGGGAAAAGCTTCGAGTTTGTCAGTCCAATAAGCTTCTTCAGACGGACCTCATAGTAGATTTACCAACAGACCAAACATTACAACTGTACCAAAAAGCATTATCTTTCTTTCAAGGCTCATTGTTGCTATTTTGTACACCAGGCTGCCTATTGCACATTAACACTTACTTGGCAAAGCATTGTTGTATCTCGACGCCGGCCTCTCTAAAACTAAAACGCTCTTGAACTTGGTACCAGCGGCAGAACTTTGGTGGGTGTTCATAACAACCAAATAAACAGGACGTACGAAATATCAAATAGCTCGGTGGCAAAAATAGAGGTTCAAGTACCAAAAAGCCAAATCATATTCCTATGTATGTTCCTGGATAAAGGATAATAATAATATAAGGGCTTGCAGATCGGTGATAGCAAAGTAGCAATTTCCAGTTTGTTACTCGCAGTTAGACATTTCGATTAAACAATTGATCGGCAAAATTATAAGTAGAAATTTTAAAGGCTTATAATTGCTATAAGGTCTTTAATTACTATCTGCAATGTAAAATCAATGGGTAACACACACAAAATTTAGCTTTGGTTAAGCGGCATTGCTTACTTACTTTTTCTTTAAAAATGTTTCATGCCTAGCAAATTCTAGAAGTTCTTTTAATGTTTCGAATTCTTCCTTTTATTGTGAGAAAGTCACTCTGTTGATCTCTTTTTAGATTTAAACCATTGTTTCAAAAATTTTCTCAAAGTGACGTTATTGAGCTAAACAACCTGGTGTTGCTTTCATTCTCAATCCTTTGATTTTGCCTTCCCATGATGAGCACATTTCTGCTTCGATTAAATTTTGTTGTATTCTTATTTTAGTGGATTTGATAAATACTCTTTGGGTATAGTTTGCTCATAACAACGGGATGAGTATCTGTTTGATTGTTCATCGAGAGTGATTTCCTCAGTTTCATGTTGTGTTCTTTCAAAAAAACAATTATCTGTATTTTTTTGCAAGATAGTTCGTTTTCCAAACGTTTTGTGCGCTTCATCACGGGTTACAATGTTATTTTGACATTGGAAATATGCGGAAGAACAAACGATAGGTTTACTTTTGGTATAACCATTATCAAAATTAGAGAATCTTCTTTAATGCAAACTTACCTACATTTCCTGAGAAAAAAGCAAGCTATTTTCAAGGGTTAATAAGGCCTAATACAATATACTTTGCAAAATTCAACCTATCATTGAAATGCAAAGCATTTGTTGAATCTGCAGAAGGCAGCTATATCGTCATTTCTCATCCAATGTTATTCGTTAATCGTAGAGCAATAAGTGCTTCTTGTGAAGTTTGGACATTGATTTGGTAGATACTTTTCAAGCGTAATAACGCTTTCCTCGTTTTTTACATGTAACACTCTGTTTGACAAATTAAAAAGCAAAACCGCAACTGATGTAACTGGATCATTACAAAACTGGAAGATTTTAAGCCAAGAGATTATATAAAGCTCGTGACCTGTACCGGCACATTAGATTTATTTCCCAAGCCACCAGCTGTTTATCTCTCTACTGCCTTTTTCCCTTAACAGTGCCTCGGCAAACGTCTTTGCTGACTGGAATTGATCACAGCATTTGTCAGTTCCGCTAACGCTCGCCTAACCTTTTTATCCCATGAAGTAAAGATGTTTTATGCTGATTAGCTACTGCTAAATAACCTTGTCGTCTTTCCTTTCAAGGAGGACTTTGTCTTGGCGTATACTTACATGTTTGTTTGTTGCAGTGCACTGTAGTTCGCTTTTAACTGACTCTTGTTCACTTCCGTTTTTCTTTTTTCAGAAGCGATAACCTTCCCATTCAGAAGAACCTCCGTCGAAAACACGCAGCGCTCTTGCACCTTTTGACCAGCAACCAACCTGCGTGGATGAGAATGCCAATGACGTCATCTTGACAGGTTTGCGACGACAGCAAAGACATTGACAGAAAGCAGAAGGACGGCGAACACATCGCTCGTGCGTTGTGAATAAGTCAGGGTCGAAATATCCTTTCTTGTTCTTTGTTGCGTTGGAAGTTGTTCAAGCAGTTTTCTTCAGCATTTTTAATAATCGTTGTTAGAAAAAGTTAAGCAGTTAATGCCCAACCGCCTGATTTAAGAAAACCTCCTTTGTTTCAAGATTATACACATTTAAGTGGTTAGAAAATCTCTAATGAAGAAATTAGTCCAGTGAAAGATTTCCATATTTGTCGCTTTTAAAATTGTCAGATAATTCGTCAAGATAAATTCGTTTGTACATTCCAACAGGCATGCAGCGCGGAAGGCTGCACTATTAACCCAAGTGACATCATCAATGTGTGTCAGAGATATTATCCTTTCTGCAGCTCTTCACCCTGATTTGCGTCACCACATAATACAGAAATAGGAATTTAGTCAAAGTCAATAGCCGTTGGTGCTGCTACTCTTAGTTGCCTTCCCCAGTTTCTTCACGGTTTTTACTTCTGCATTTAAACGAAAACAAATTTCGGTGTTACTTAATCACCCTACACATGCCAAAGTTCCTTGGTTGAACCACAAATGTCAGAAGGAAGTTGCATGTGTTCTCGTCAGAAATAAGCTTAGCTTTTTGAAAATCGTCTTTTGAAACAGTTTACTTGCGCGGTATACTTTTCAAATCATTGACACATTGTTTAGTTCCCAATGCTAAACCACTCTATTTGTTCGTCACTTACCAGTACGTTGTTGTTGTGGAGTCACTTTTTACAAATCAAACAAAAACGCTGCCATTCCTAAGAACACATTTGCCGTAGGTCCTGCCCATGCACACGCGGACTCAATAGGAGCGAGCAGGAGCGTACCGAGGTTGGATGGCGGGGGGCAAGAAACAAG
>JGI24022J15233_10009688_pt1 | contig 10867 bp, 7 predicted proteins | sample Ectturendosymbi2_FD_15233 | JGI IMG/M metagenome (IMG submission 15233)
CGCCCATTTTGGGGTTGAAGCTTTGTTTGGGGGCTAAGCCCACAAAAGCCCCGTGGCGATGGGACTGAATTTCGGGCTCCCTGTGACAGCGTGCCCCCCATGTGGGTATGGAGGCCGGCTGATACAGCTCTGGATAGCAATGTCGTTTTCCGGCGATGTGTCTTAAGGTTTTAATCTCTAATTTTTTTGCGTTTGCGTCGGTGTTAGCACGAGCTAAAGTGGTTCCTACGATTCGCTGGATGGACTGGAATTCTGTATAGTTATAATTTTACAAGCTGTTGATTCCAAAAACCGTTTGTGAGGTTTGCATCCATTGCTGAGATCAAAGAGAACAAGTCCAGCAGTGATTTCCACGATTGAATTCATTGTTTGGGATGGATCCTGTAAAACATCAACGGTGGGAAATTAACAGAAGCGCGTAACAAAAAGCAGATGACCGTTGCAACAGTTCGCATCTTTCAAACTGAGGGAAGCCCGTGTTGTTGGTGGTTGGTTGTTGCAAACGCCTTAATATCTACACCGGCACTTTACGGGAATTTGGAAAAAGTGTCGATATACGCTAACTGCCGACAAAGACCAATAACTATAAACCATTTAAAATCAAATGGTTGTTCTTTGCTGAGGTTCCTACGTAATCAGTGTTACCACCTGATATCACATGCCATCAAATAAACGAAAATAGTGCCTCAAGTATTTACTCTTTGAGGTTGGCTGTGTAACGTGTTTCAAAGTCAAGAAACACAGTCACAGTGAACATCCAAGCAAAGGTTATATTCTGGAAGTGTGCCCGCTCAGGCCCGTAGCCACGGAGGTAATTCTGGGGCAATGCCTTCCCAACTTTTTTTCTGCCCCCGCAAATTTGTGCCCAGAAAATATTGTTTAAAAACATATAATACAAAGAAAGATCATCCCCTTAAATGTGCATTTTACCTCCTCAAACCGTTGTTGCAACCTCTCCGGTGGCGTTGCGTTGATTGTGTGATTCACCTCGAACGGGATGTGCGTGAAGACTAACGCCATTATATATGCATGGCGCGAGCAAGCAATAGTAAGAGAGATTTCGAGCATGATCTCCATTGTTGCTTGCTGCCACGGTGCGAAGCCTTGCGCACATGCCGCTCGGGATTTCCGATCGCAAAACCATAAAACGTGACTACGGCTTGTTGGAAACCATATGGCTAAACGCCGTTGTACGGATGAGATCCAAAATATACTCAAAATGTCGCTGTGATGATACCGATAATGTTGCGCTAAGGGATATAGAGACTAGTAACAGGTATAGAATTCAATGATGCAATGATTATGATCATGCGGTGTAGAGAAATGTGCCAAAGAGTTTGTGGGTAACAATAAAATTTGGGTGGGCAGTGCCCCCGAATGCTTTCCGTCGCAACTGGCCCGAACGTGCCGCAGAGTTTGATTATATTCAAAGTATAAAGATTGGCGTAACTAAAGGTTTGATCCAGGTCCGGAACATAGCTTAAAGATGTCCACTGGCCACTGTAGGGAGCCCACCAACCAATATTCAGAAAAGAACTTGAGAAATGATGGTGAAGCGGATGTGGGTTGCTATACTAAAACCCTAAATCACCGGAAAATACTCCGAAAAACGCAAAAAACAACCTACTGAAACCTAAAGAATACTAAAACCGGAATACAGTAGAATTCGCCTATCGCGACTTTGGCTATAACGTCAGTTCTCCTATAGCGACCCTTTTTCTCCGTTCTCTTGCAGTCATGTTACACTACTTCAACTGATATTTCTTACAACTTTTGATTATATAGCATGTATCAGCGGACTCTATCTGCAGTTTATAACGATACTTTTCTGATAATATAACTTCAAACCCATAATTAGGAAAATGTAAAGCATGCTCTAACAACAAATCGATGCATGATAATGAACTTGAAATCTTTAAAGATATTTTCCAACTGAAAAGATGCTGCAGTGATTTCCGTCCATTGTGCAGCCCCGTCCTGTTCGGCATATTTTCAACACACTATAGCTACAATCAACGAAAATGCAACGTTGTATTGTCATAGAAAAATTTGTTTCACTTCAGTCTTACTCTCACTCGCGTTCCTTTTTGCTCTGACGTTGCTTTAGTCTGTGAAAACCCTGGAAATTAGTCTATAGACCAGTGGTTTCCAACCTTTATTGTACCGCGATCCAAGCCCATAGCCTCCGGGGGGGCATTTCTCCCAAATTTTGTTGTTCCCAGAAAAATCTGTCTTATAACAAAAACAAAAATCTTGCCCCCATAAAAACGTATTGCGCCCCCAAAAAAACGAAAACAGGCCTGTGCCCGCTGCTTGTATTATATACTGACACTGTAGATGCAAGTGCCGTTATAAAAAACAAAATACTTTGTGGGGAAAAATGGCACCGATATAGTAAAATGTACATAAAAGTTCATTTCTGCCGGTACTGCAGAAAAAGGCGAATGCCGATAGAGTGGAGTTCTATTGTATTAGCATAATGGACCAACAAAGTTTTTGTGGTGGTTATCGGCAACCAGGCACATACAATTCGAATACTGTTAAAGCTGTTTTTCGAATAACTGCAGGTGTGGTAATCACAAAATAGCGAAAACCACGCTCGGGGAAAGTGTTGCAATATTGCGTATCAGAAGCAGGTAGACTTTTCATTTTCACACATCGAACCAAAGAGCGAGAAAAAACAATTAACCACACAACCCCATTTTAAAACCAAACATTCGTATAACATCACAAAAGCAAGCGAATGCAGTTCCAACTTCAGAAGAGCAGCAGAAAATAACGATTCATTCAATTGTCAATTTCTTCATCAAGGTAACCTGTCATGAACTCACTTGTTGCATTGTGGTTTGTGGTCCTAATTTTATTATAAATTTCTTTCCTGCGCATTTTCAGACTCGGACGTTTGCCCAATGTCAACACACATAATTTTGGTGTTTTTGTCCACATTTTTTAAATTTGAGTGGCAGTTTATAGCAGGCATGCGCAAACTTTTCAGTGTAAGGATCGCAATTTAATGTCCCGCACAGTACAGCAGGTAAAATATATACTACTACTCTCGATCTCCGAGGTTGAGGTCCCGACTACACTGAAATCAGCTCAAACGGCTTTGAGGCTTTGACTCCAGCGTCAAGATAAAATTACTTTTTCAGACCATTGAATTTTGGATAACTTCCAAAAATTCACTTTGGGTAAATTTTATCATACAGCAAAAGCTAGTCAAATAAATATTGTATAAAGCCACTGAAAAAAGCACAACACAAATTTCAACAGGACGGTGAAACAACGTCTATACAATGTGTTTTACGTATCTAATAAATTTTTTCTGTGCCTCAAAATGAGGTTAGTGTATCACTGTACATGATTACCCAGAAGCTCTATGAAACTTTTGGCTGCTGGCTTGCCCACAGGTGGTTTCTAGTCTGTGTAAGAGTGCTTAACGCTAAACCGAAAATTATATCCTCGGAAAACAACTTTTACCTGACAGACCGTTCTGCAACTCGAAACATGCCTGCAGGCTCCTGGTGCCTCAGACGATTACCTTAGCTGTCCTGCTGTTTGGCTGTAGACGCGCTTCATGGCACATCGGAGATGCATCAAAACCGTTTTGCACTTGACATGCGCAGTGTGTTTTCTACTTGCAGTTAAAGCCGGTTTATTTTTCAGTAACAAGTGGAAAAGGAAAAATTCACCCAGAAGAGAAGATGGGTTGAATTTGTCGCCAACGAGTAGCAGCCTGTATGTGAGCTATCCTGGATTCGACAAAACAATTTACCCAGTGGAGAGGACATGTAAAAATGGATATTTTAAATTGTCGTCGATGCGCAAATGTCACATTTGGTTGAACTGTGACGAGATTCTGAAAATGAAAGACCGCAAGCGAAAGATCGGAGGCGGTGTAGGAAAACTGGTAACTATTTTGTACATATTCATTATTATTGGGGTGAGGCTTATCTAGGGCTACCGACGTTCTGTTTCGCCATTCCGAGACACCTTAATGCCAAGAATTCCAAGATTGAGGCAACAGAAGCTTACGAAACACGATAGACATCAAAAGCAACAGGGTGTGCTGCGCGTCGTAGATGATGATTGTGCAGCGTTGGCCTAATTACCTCTAGGGCCCTAATTAATTTTATGATAATAGAAAAAACTTATGAAATGGTGAATCTTTAAGGCATAAATGCAAAAAACTACTAAAACAGGAAAAATTTTCAAAGATTTATCAATCTTAATTTACGGAAATATAGTAATCAATGAACTCTCGCTAAGACAAAGAGCTGTCAGTAACTTCCGGGACAAAAGTGACCCTACCCCGGACACGGGACGCCAGACATCAATTCCGGAACCGTCCGGGCCATTCCGGGCGGTTGGCAACCCTAGGCTTATCCCATTTAATTCAGTTGCTTTCTTGGATTTTTAAATGATAACGAATTGGTGTTGCAAGTGTAGGCTGTGCTGCATCGGTCAGTCGACTTAATTTCCGTCCGGTGCATTAATGTCTAATTGGCTAATTTGGTTCACTGGAATGACAACTTCAAGTTTAAAGTTGACAAAATCATTGTGTGAGATGGGTTGAAAACTATTTCAAAACTATAGTTGCTATCATTTTCCTCTCAAGTGGTAGTTTGACGTAGGTTTAAATTGGCTGGAGCGCAGGTGATCCAGCAGTATTAAAACTAACTGATGCAAAGCAGTTTAGTCTTCCAAAATTTTTTCTCAGATTTTTGCAGTTGAGTGGTGGAGTGATATATACAACAAGACGTTTGACATTGCTTTAGCTGAAATTCGGGAGAGTAGACTAAAGGATCAACGGATTGTGGAAAGAGTTCAGAACGGAATGCGCAATTTGCTTGAACTGCAACCAAGCAAACATGCGATACAGGTGAACAGTGAACGGGCGGGAAAGACAAAGTGAATACTGCTTGATTTAACCACAACGACTGCTCCCATTTCAGGTGCTTGGATATTGCAAAACGAGCAAACAAACGTACCTATTGACGGAACAGTGCAAGAAATACGGAAACCTAGCACATTTCCTTAAAACAAAATACCACGCCGATCTTTCTGTGAAAAGAAGATTTGACTTAGCTATTCAGTTGACAGAAGCGTTCGTGCTGCTTCATCATAACAGTGGCAAACCCAAGGTTCATTGTGACCTCCATCACGCAGAGCAGGTATGCCAAAGGTTGGCTACAGCATGACATCGTTTTGTCTCATTTCACTGTATTTGTTTCTTGGTTTGTTGTTGAAACTTTTGTCGAACTTTATTTAAGCCAATCTGCCGATACTGAAAGCATTTTTAATCTTAAATTTCTCGCCACAGAAACCCCAGTGGTAGTGGTTTGCCGTCAGTGGCGTAGCGAGGTTACCGCCAGGGGCCGACCATAAATGTGCCGCCCTTTCCAAACCTCAAATTTACTCACAGAATTTCAAATGAACGAGGTCATGTTTCGTGCTTATTGAAGATATAAGGAGTAATAAAGCATATTGAACATCATAATCAAACACAAGCTTAAATCGATATTGTTTTTCAATGTTGATTATGAGTTTTGCTTTTTCCGCTTGTCGACACCTTTCTCATCATTAGTCTTCCTTTTTTTCTGCTTTGTTTATATATGCACACATGGACCCCTCATATTTCGTCAAAATTTCATCCCTGATGGCTTTTAGTCTCTGGTAAGGCGCACCACTTGGCTTTAATCGTTTACTAACTCCAGGGATCAAACAAAAATTTAAGAGAAGTTATGGCGGCATACCTACTTTACAGATGTAAACATTTGTGCATGTTAATTTTTTGTGTAGTAGACTATCCCCGTTTTTAACTAAAAAGTAGGCTATATAGCCTATAAGCCTACTGCACATAGCGGGCTATAAAAAGAAATAATTTAATAATATAATCTCGATGAGATAAAGAATGTTTCCAGTAATGGATTCTCGAGACTTGATCTCGATTTCGAGACTCGTCTCGAAACCCACTTTTGGGAGTCTCAGTCTCGAAAGTTTCACGTAGTGGTGGACTTAGGGTTGGGGGAGCCCGAGGCAAGGCTAAAAAGGGGGGCCCTCTGATGACGCCATCACACTCAGCCAACCGTGATAAGACCTTTGGATCAAGCCGAGGAAGGGGTATGCCGGCCACGGTATTATTAGGAGGGTTATGGTTGGCCCCCTCCCGACCACCGTTAGAACATTTTTGCCCAGGTTTGTAACGCCATAACTCGCCAGCCAATTCAGTTAAAGAGCTGTTCAAATCCTCTACGGATTCGGCAAGTCCTGTAGTTTCGATTTAAAAAAAATATTTTATTTGGTTAGGTGTTCTTTTGGGGGGACATCACAAAATGAGGGTGATTTTGAAATTTTGACCAATTTTGACCTGCCCTGGACGCCAGTCCAATGAGCCAAATTTTGGCTCTAAGTTTTTTTAGAAACTAAATGATCATCTGCGTCTACAGAACCCTTGAATGATCTTCTAGCATGTCTGGAACCAAAGTTGTGGCTCAAAACCCCGTTGTGCACAAAAATACAAAAACTGTATGAATATCCCACTGGCGGCTGGTGCGGCTCGCAATAACTTGCCGCGAGAACATGCTAAAGAGCTATTCGAACCCACGAAAGACTCGTGAAGTCTTCTAGTTTGCACTGAAAAAAAAACTTTTGAGATTTGGGTTTGGGGTTTTCGGTGGGTGTCGTCAGAAAAAGGGTAGGTTTTGCTTTTTTGGTTATTCTTATATGACGTCATCACCCGGACAATGAGTCAAAATAGTGGCTCAAAGTTTGGTTGTATTCTAGGCTGGAATATGAAGCTTCAGTGGCCTTGATCGACTTCCCGGCGTTTCTGGTGCCCAAGCTGGGGCCAGAAAACCCCAAATCATTGGGGAATAAGCTGAGTAATTTCAGGGGATTTCCCTAATTAATTTCTGCTTATTTTTCTCTAACTTTTGAACCAAAAATGCATGGAAAACTGGTAATCTGTCAGCAGGAATTTGCTCAGCTGCATCACGTTGTCATGAAGCATTGTGGACAGGTTTGCCAGATATTTTCCGTAGTTTATGGCCAAAATGGCTGTTTTTTGAAAAAGATATGGCCAAAAATGCAAAATGTTTTTACTATGGCATTTTATATGATCATAGGGAACTCAAAATGTACGAAGGCATTATCTTTTTGCCGAAAAGATCTGGTTTGGCCAAGGCAGCAAGTTTTGACCCTAAAACAGCAATTCTGTCATGAACTCAGGATTTCACACTACAACTTGTCATTCGTTATTTTAGTAAAAATTACAACCATTTACCAAACACTATTTTAGATCAACACTTCAGATCTGACTCATTTGTATTAAACAGTTTGAAATTACCTTCTCGATCCAAAGACAATGCTAGATTTCTCTTGATCATGTGCTTCAAATATACGAACAAGAGATGTAATCCATTAAATTGATGATCATAATCACAAACTTAAAACCATCATTAAGTCCATATTATATGAACAAAAGATTGGGAACACTTGAGAGCTAGCACTGAGTCATATGACAGGTCCAATTGAAACACTTGTACAAAATCTAGGCTACTGACCGCAAATCTTGCGGCAAGGGCTAAACAAGTACTACACAACACACTTCAAAGCAATACATGGCTGATGACATACCATGGTGTTACTGTAACAGAGACATGAAGTCCATCCAAAAATACAAGAGCCAAAGGACAAAATATTTAGTCTTAATGAAAATTTCATTGTACAATGAAAAACCGAAAAATGGCCCAAAAACTGGCCAAATTTTATAAAATGGCCAAATGTGTTTTTCATGGCCAGTGCATTTCAAAAATCGCCAAATTTTTTTAAATTGGCCATGAAATGGCCAATTTGGCAACCCTGATTGTGGATATACAGGGATGTAAGCATGAGTGCAAGCGCTGTTAGTGCCAATGTGGCGTAACAAACTCATATAGTAAACTCTTCTGGCATTTGTACTGCCGACATCGACTTTTTCTGTTGTGTAATTTTATAGTACAGTAACAATAGGCGGATGGTCAATGGCTGCAATGATTTTACTGTTGTCGTAAAAACGGTCGATATTATTGATAAGAAACAAATATATGACAGCGTAATCATGGGTAAGAAAATGCTTCTAAATATTGGAATTGTATTATATTGATGTTTCTGAGGAGTTTTAATGTCTATTATGTGTTTGGTTATGCATGTTTTATGTGTATATGTCTTAAAACTGCTATCGGGATTTTTTGGGACAAGGTCTGGCTTTTTTAGTGAAGTTGGCATCCCTGCAGCCGGTCAGCACGACACACTCAGACTGTCATGTTACGATGCGAACTGGAGAGATCATGCAGAGAGTAAAGCTATAGAAATACGGATGCTTTGCCCACACACTTTATGATTTAGCAGGTGTTGAGATGTTTTTTAAACTTACGGCCCCGCGCTCTTGAAATACTACAGGCCCCGCGCTACCTTAATCCGGCACTGACCCCAACCCCGCTCACGCAATTAATTGAGTGCTGTCCAATGGGTGGTCGTGTTACCGGAGTGCCACTGTATATATCCAAATGACATTTGAGGTAGATAAAATTTTATTTAAAAAGTATTTTCAGAAAAATCAACTTTCTATACCAGATTCCCAACCAAAATAACACTAACCTAACCAAAATTTAACATAACCTTACCTATCATAATAGCCTAGTTTGATATGTCTTCAGTTGATATGGTAAGAATAATAATTTGCAATTATTTGCAAGTCAGTTTTTTCTGTTCACAATCAAGGACAAATCAGTAAGACTATTAGTAAGAACAAGAGCATGCACTCACTTATCAATGACTGTTGTGAAACTAACTTTCAGCTTGCGAGGGCGAAGAAAATGCTTATCCATATTTTGTTGATTAAATTGTGACATGCGAAACCTACGAGGCGATTATCATACCGTAGGCTTTAATCAACAAAAATCGAAGCTATCATCTGTAAAAACACAGAACAGTTAAGGCACTTTTGTCGAAGCGTTTGTTTTTTACGTCCACTTTGTGTAGGCTTCTCTAGGTTTCTCCAATGTATCTTTTATTGTAGTCACAGCATGGAATAGAATAAACAACGCCTTGTAGAGACTTTATATCCACGGGGTCTTTGATAGAAGTTAGAAGGTTGCCCGGCTTTCTCACCAGTTTTGATAAATCAAAGAAAACTGTAAGTAAATCAAAGAATTGTCCCAAACTTGCCCGAAAAATACTTTACCTCCAAAAAAAGCTCTTCACATCAATTCGGGCGCCATGTGACCTCCAAAAAATTGCTGTTTGTGTTAATTTGGGCGCCGTTATTTTCAAATCAAAGCATGTTGGGCGCCATTTTTGCTCATATTTTCAAGGAATTTTAGAAGTTCTCAGAGATTTGCCTGGATTTCAAAGGATTTTTTTCCGAATTTTATGGGATTTTTCCCGAATTTTAACCAAAACAAAACTTTTGGAGTACGGTTGCACCCTCTGCAACCCCGCCTCCTACACCAGTGGTCCAGATACCACATTGTAATAATGGCGTCTGTCAAAGATGATCATTATCCGGTTTGCCGTTACATATCCGGCAGGATAGTAGGTTTTCAGCCAGATACGGATGTCCGAAAACTGGTTTCAAGCTGGAACCGGATACGAAAAAGGATATCCGATCTGAAACGTTTTATTCGATATTTTAAGGATTCAAACTATGAAACAAGTTTTTGGTCACTTTTGACCTTTTGGAGAAAATTAAATATTGCACAATCATTTATTTATTATCTTCGGAAGCATCTTCAGTTTTTTGTTCCATGCCTCCGAGCCAACTATGCATTAAAGACACACTTTTGGATAGTTTTAGGATACGAATAGTACGATTTGAACCAAAACAAGAATCAGACACGAATATTATTTTTTAAAAACAGGATAGGATTTTCTGCATAACTGTTGGTCCTACATTTGCTTTTGGCGATGTTGACATGGCTGGCGGTCTTGGTTTTGCGTTTGACGTCTTTTGCCTCACACTGACTTTTCTTGTGCCACAAAGCCTTTTGGTTTTGAATTGCTGACATTGCCAATTGTTGCTTTATTTTTTTCTCTGAAGATGGATTAAGAATAATCCGAAACGTCTCAAAATAAAACATGTATAGCTTTTTAAAAGCTTTTTTACTATTGATGAAACTGTTAAGTCTATCCCGGTTTTATGCTCTAAATCAGTGGTAATCAACCTTTTTAGTTTAATCACCCCCTACAGGAATTTTGCTTTAAAATCGCCCCCCACTTATGATTTTAGTGTTGGCAAAAATAATATTTTAATTTGAAAATATTTCAATGCTAATGAAACAAAGGGGAATTTTAGTTAGGACAGAAAACGAACAAATAAAACGAATGCAATTGCATTTGTAAAGACAGTGTAATTCATTTCCAAAAACAGTTGGCTCTAACCAAGGGTGTGGCGGTCGGTGGATGACGCCACATGTAAATAAATGGTCACCGCTAGATGGTGCCCATGAGTAACAAGGCACTGTGAGAGTTACCACAAGCGAATTATCGTAGTTCACTTATCCCTATATAATGATAGTGCAACCTAGTAATTCTAGAGTGGAGTCAGTGATGGATCTCTATTGCTGCTGGTTGCTTTCCTGTTAGTTAATGCCCCGAATTGCCATCTTTCGCTTGTGGTTGCCTCAGTAGTTCAAGGCGATGCAGTCAACTGTAACACAGGCCTATGGAGCTGGAGCCCAGAGCCAAAAAAATTTAAAATGGTGGAGCTGGAGCCTGAAATTTGAGTTCCCATTCAACTGACATATTTGGTATTGCAAGCCAATTATACAATGGGTTTTACTTATAATCGACCAAATCGTTCTGGAGCCAGAGCGAAAAAGTTTGGATG
>JGI24022J15233_10009694_pt1 | contig 10864 bp, 5 predicted proteins | sample Ectturendosymbi2_FD_15233 | JGI IMG/M metagenome (IMG submission 15233)
AGTCAAATGTGCGCATAAATGCAACTTACAGCGCATATATGCAACTTTCGCTGAAAATAAATGCAACTTTCTCGCTTTGTTACTGCAACAAAAACTTGCCCTAGTAATCACACATGCGGTTGCTTTCGCTTGCGCGGTTCTCGACTTGCTGCTGGGCTGTGCAAAGTAGGCTATGTCTGTTTTGTTACAACTGTATTTTGAATGTCTGATGGCAGCACTGAAAGTAAGGGCAGTGCTGAAAATAGGAATGCAATATGGCGAACTTATAACTGACGCAAGACTTTAGAAGCTTCCAAAGCGAGAAAACAGTTTCGGAACTGTTGCCAGGACACAGGGCAGTCCATTAGTCCGAAGTAGGCTGGATCGAAGTTTTGCAACATAAAGTTAGCGGGTGAGTTTCTTGTCGGAACTAATGCCCTGACTGAACCATAATGCAGCGTGTAAACAGCTATCTACGTTGCCAAACAGTTTGTCGCCATCTGCCAAAAACACATGAAGCATGCACTATTACCTCAAGGAATTATGATGACCTAACGATGCAGTTGTGCAACACCTCACTGGAGGGGCGTAACAAAGTTAGATGGCGCCCACATGTTCGAACCTGAAGTCATTCTGAAGCAAATGTACTGTACTGAAGAAAGCACTTGTAACATTTTGGGACTTTTCGGCGCCTCCCGTAGTGATTTAGCGCCCGGGTAATTGTGACCCCCTCGTTACGCCCCTGCCTCAACACGGAAAAGCAGCGTAGGATTCGATTACAACTTGGTAGCATGACGCACCTCAACAAACCATAGTACTCAGCTCTAACGCAGAAACTTTGGCAAAATCCCAGCTTAGCAGAGCTGGATGGAATGAATAATTGTCTTTACGCGGTCATGACAATTTTTGCAAAACGGTTCAATATTTGCAGTCCAAAATAAGGGGAAAGACTGCACCTTTCGCCAGTGACTGATGGCTATGTGGTTTTGATTCTTCTGTTGCAACAGCAAACCCTTAGACAGCTCAGGCTAGCCACGAAAAGACAAATTTGGCATGGTTAGCGAAATCTGCAACCGACAGCAAAAAGCGTACCTTGTTGGTTAGATCAAGGTTGCCAAACTTTTTTGTCTGGGGGCCACATACGCTATTAGCTATTAAAGATCAGTTCCACGGCCGGACATCGCACGTAATGTGATCAATGGCGTAATTAGAGGTTTGTGCCACGGAGGGAGAACTCAGCTGAAAGTGGGCCCACTGACCACTGTAGGGGGCCCACCATCCAACTCTCAGAAAAAAACTTGAGAAATGACGTGAATCCGGATGCGGATGGCTTTACTAAAACTCTAAATCACTGGGAAATACTCCGAAATACGCACAAAAGCAACAACCTAGTGAATACCACAAGAAAACTAAAGCCAAAATATAAGCTAAGGTTTTTTAACTTTCCAGAGAGGGGTGACATTTGGGCTTGTCAGGGAGGGCGATTCGCTTCTCTGCTCAGCCATCAGTTACGCCACTGAATGTGATTGTTTCGGGATAAGATACATTCTACCAAATCAAGTTTTTCTGTAAACATATTATTTTTTCATTATTAACAGAATGTCTTCGCAGGTCGGATTTGGCCGATTTGCCGTAGTTTGGAGACCCTGGGTAGGCCCGTAACCAGCTTGGGACATCAGGGGTGGCAAAGAGTTTTCCCAAATTTTTTAAACTTTGTCCAATGGTTTACAACTATGCTCAACACATTTTTTTCCAAGGGGGGCGAAAAATTATGTAGGGGAAGCCCCCCCCTGTTTACGCACCTGCCTCTAGGTGAGATAATTCTCCTTAAATCACATACATTTAATCAGAAAAGCCATCTTCTGGTGCAAATTTCAACATTTTACTGGTGGCATTGGTGTTGGAGGAAATTCGTAGTTTCAAATTGGTTATATGCTGATTCACACCTGTGTTTGCTGCCCTGGATAGATGCAGATTCATCACCAGATGAACAGCATTGATGGTGTTTTTAAGCTTGTCTGGGAGTTTTCAGAGTAGTGTACAATGAATTGGAAAAGTATTTTATCGGTGATACCAGAGCTTGATTTTGGAGGTATTCTTTGTGAATTTAGGGGTTAGCCCGCCTGCTTCCACTTCCGTTGAACTGTGTCACAATTTGTTTCATAACCTGAACAAGTCGGGTTGATGTTTTTTCTTCACATCAACAGTTCAATGTCGAAATATGTGAAACGGCAACACTTGATGAAATTCTACTTGCATTAGTCGCGTTAAATATATTTTGGGGCAATATGTTTCAGGACCGGTGTGAATCTATCATGCAGTTGTAAGATCGTTTTTCACGATANTCACCAGAGCGACCTAAGATGGGAGTAATATCATGGCATATGCCTTTCATTCATCTCATGTTTTGTTTTTGAATTGTCGCTTAAGCAATAACTATTGTTTTCCATGTAAATACACAAGCTTCGTCTGCAAACGTGGTTGGTATTTAGCTATGTTTACACTTCTATTGATTTGAGTCCTATCGTGGGACTTGAGTTAACACTTCCAAGTGGAAGAAGGACCATTCTACTTCTGACCAGTCGGGAATACGTTGTGGACATTGTTTTTTTTCTGATCTATGGATATCCAAAACAGTGTCAAACACTAGTGCGCAACATGCTTTAGGCTAAATTTTTTAAATACTTTTTGTAGATATTAGAGATGGTGGGGACCTCAACAGTGTTCTCAGTTATGTGTAGCTTGTGAAAAAGGAGGTCTATTTTTGGGACCCGCTTCAAACGTTTTCTGAATTAATGATATAAAGCGCTTATAAACTGTGGTTATTCCCTGAAAGATCACATAGTTCGGCCAGCAAAAAGCTACTTTCTTGACCCACCAAATGTAATCACTGTTTTGTGATACCCAACGATTGTAGCTGGCAACCTTGGGTATTTAAACATTTGAAACTTTCTGGCCTCCCCGTATTTGACTTCCCACCCAAACGCCTGGTCTAAACCCGCCACTGTACAGTACAGTGGAGCATAACTGATGTTGCAAGGTAAATTGCTTTGTTACTCAAAGCCCGATTAGACAGAAACCTTGACACGGGAATGGTTGAAAGGGATTAAATTCCCAAATGGAAATTAGGATATGTCCACCCATCGCAAAGACCCTCAGAAAAAAACACGACTGGCGACAAGTCTGCGAGCACATTTGAGATAAACCTGTCGAACACATGTCAAATAGCACTAAAATTCAAAGGCAATGGGGCCACTTTCTGTTTGTAGTCGTAAGTAAAAATTTGTGGCTAAATATTGCAGATTACAAGCAAAAAGCTGTCTGGAAGTTTTTCCTCAAAATAGAAGGTCTGAGGGAAAACGCAAAGAAAACAACAACGCTGGGGTCAGTGTTTACCTTTGAATCTGCAGGCTTACGTTTTGCACAGTGGGGTGTTCATGATCCAACAACGACACCATAAACAGCTCTGTATTTTAGGTTTTGTGCAAACGGCTTAGCTTGAACAAATTCCTGGTTCTCAACACCGTTTCAACGTATTTATAAAAGATCTATCTTCAAAATTTACTGAAGCTTCAAGCAGTAGCGTAGCCAGCCCAGATTTCAGAGGGCCAAATATTTTGACTTTAAGCGAGCAGCAGTATTTTTTTGGGACACCACCTCTCAAAGCACAAAAGGACAAGACATGTTGGAAATGTTTAGGGGGATCATGGCCCGTTTCTCCCCTAACTACGCCTATCGCCTATGGCTTCACGTACAAATCCTCTGCGTTGTTCCGTGTTATTTTAGGCCTGCTTGCTTGTTCTTCTGCATCCCAGAAGCATAAAGGTACAACAGCGGGGTTTTTGGAGGCCATGTAGAATTTGTCAAAATCAGGTTAGCGTTTGTGAAATTTACAGAACAAACTAAAATGTTTTTCAGGGCAAACTAAAAATCATCAACACTGACAGGCTGTCAGCGACAGCGTGGGGAGAGTTGTTGAATTTAATGATTGAAATTGGAAATTGTTGACGAATTGGAGATGAGATCCCGAAAAAAATTGCGGGAAATACGGTTTTGGGTGGTTTTCGATTTTTGAAGTGCGGATGAGCTTTCTTCGTCTTCACTCCACACTTTAGAGAAAAAGCGCGGAAAATCCGAGAGACAGATCATAGACTGCCTACCTTGTCTGTGTGTAAAATCGGTAGAATTAACTGACCCTAAAGCAGCGGTTCCCAAACTTTTTTAAGGCATTACCCAAATCGAGGTAGCGATTATGTCTTATTACCCTCAATATTTCGCAGTGATCACTCATAATACAGAACAACATTGTGGTTTTGGTTCCGCGGTACCCCCCACAGAATCGCATATTACCCCTGGGGGGTAATTACCCCGAGTTTGGGAACCACTGCCCTAAAGGTATAATGATTGCTGTCATCTCCGAACATAACCTTTGCAGGATTAGTGACTTTTATTGGGAGCTAGCAGCACAAATCTCTTTTTGCCGACATAAACGTTGAGGTGATGGCGCAAGTTAAACGAAGTGGTGATAAGAAATATCTAGGGCAGGGGTCGGCAACCTTTACCGAGTCGTGGGCCAAAAGCAACCCCTCAAGGTATGGCGGGCCGTACTGATTTTCCACCAACAATTTGGTTCCCTTTGCTGTTTATGATGTTGTCAAAACATGGGAATTTATCGAATTTTAATCAGATTAACACCAGATTTTCACAGTTCATGACGATAGCTCAAAATACGACGTACAGTAGGCTACATTCATACCTCAGTGCGGTTTCTCATAACTTCTTCATAAGTGTGCAATACAAGAAATACAAGGAGGGCAGTTTCATAAATTATGATACCACTACGCGGGCCATACAGTTACCACAAATTGTAAAGGGCCAGCGGGCCGGATGATTTGCCTTGGCGGGCCGTAGGTTGCCGAAGCCTGACCTAGGGGCTGTAGCTACTAGCAAGGAGACGCACTTAGTATTTACGAAAAAAGTAACTAATGCGTTGTACAACAGATTTGGAAGATTTTTTATCCAAATTCAAATAAAATCGGAATGTATGATGTTGTGTTCAAGTATCCATGAAATCCTTGTGCTTAAATCTTTGTAAACGTTTTGCATTTAACTAAAACTCTGAAGTATGATGATCAAATAGTCTACCTCAAACTCCATCCTTCTGTAGTTCTTTTTAAATCACTATCGTTTACGACCACAATGGAATAGCTACATTTGCTGTTTCTCAGTGAAAACATGACTTAAGTAATAACGAGGCATTTTTTTGTATTCACACGAATGAAATACTGCAGCATATGTGATGAAATAACTCTATTTAAAAATTTTAAATAGCAGCATTACTGTGCAAAGCTTTTAAAATTGCAGCCGTTTCAAAACAAGAAACCAACGACGTATGCATGTCAAATTGGTACTGCGGACCTGCAAACAAATTTTTACTGTGTTTTTTTTCGTATTGTAATGTAATTGTCCCCTCAAATAATTATGAATCACACGGCTCTGCTGTTAAAAGAACAAGTTGATTCAACAGTCCTCTCAATTTCTTAATTTATCCGTTTACTTTTTGAAAATTGTGTAGATGTCTACGATGGTTAGCACGAACAGCTCTTATGAAGAACAAGACAAGTTCTTACATGGTTTGTATGCATTTGCCATAGTGCTAATCTTCACAAAACATACTTTTTAATATAGGTGCAGACACTGATGCAAACACCACCATAGTGGAACACATTGACGGTGGAGCAAGGACAAATGTTTATTTAAGACTCAACGTTTGTTTGCGTGTCTGCATAAGTTGCCGGTCCAAGTGACTAAGTTGTTTTTGGTTGGTTATTATCTGACACAGCATTTCCATATTTGCCATGGACCTTGCACGGCATGCAAGGTGGTTAGGTATTAGGTGACATCTCCAATCTTTGTTTTTATGACTATACCACAGAACTCGTAATCAATCGAGTCAAACTTTATTTGGCTTTGTAGCACCGTGTTTAACCAATGGATTTATTGTGAATAATAATCACAGAGGTTTACGTTTTCTAGTTGACCACACTGTAGTTTGCCGTAGCATTTCGTTTCCCATCGAAGCAACATTCATATCCCATCGAATCGTCGATTAAACTTTAGAGGAGTTGATAATAAATAATAGTTGTGTTAATTTTCCATTCAAACAAGTGACAAAATTAGCGACAATTGTTGGCAATATTTTCGTTGTTTTTAGATCGACGGCTCACGTTTAACAACCAATTTGCGAAAAATACGAAAGAAAATTTAAGTTAAAACAGAAGTTTATCAAAGTTGATTGATGGAAACCATGGTATCAAATCGGCATACCTCTGATACTTGACAGCCAAAACTTCAGCTTAATTTCATTTACAGAGTTGCATAATTGCTCTGCAGATGTTTTTGAAATGTGTATGAAGAGGTCGGTCCAAGCCAGTCGCGACCGATCCAACCCTGTCGTGCGCTTCGCAACACCAGACGAACTGCGACAAAACGTCAATCTGGGAATTCCGAAAGACGGCCTTGGCCACAACGAACTTCTCAAACTTTGTGAGAAAGTTTTCGACTACAACGTGTTCACAGGTGAGACAATCGCGGTTTCGTTAAATATGCAACTTTTCAAAGTATTTAACATGATTTGCGAATCAGAGCCATGCTATGCTTGCTTAATAATGTATATACCACTGAGCATTAAAATATCGATGCTCTTGTTTTTGCCAAAAATGACAAGTTACACTATTGTCATGTTGTTTTTTTAATTCAATCTGTATAGAAACATTTTCATCAATTGCGAATCCGGCACTCAGGTTCGGCGCAGTCTTGTGTTTGGCGTACTGAACAACGGGTACAGCAGAAAAGGCAAAACGGAAACGGGTTACTTAGTAAATTTCTGCCAACACCAACGTCAATAATTCCAGTTACGTTCTCGGGCTACAGCAGTTCATCTGAACTGCACAAACGAGATGTAAACGTCCATCTTGTGGTTTCAGCTGAGGGTAGTCTTTAGCATATATCCATTTAGATTTTTTAAAATGCTGCAAGTCCATTCGAAGTTTCAAACAAAATTTCGCACTCCTTGATGTTATAGAGACCCTGTACCAACGTCAACACAGCGTAAGTGTGCAAAATTGCATGGGCATATTCACCGACAACTTCTGCATCCTAGTTAAATGGCAACTCACCACACAAGCTCCATCATAAATCTATCCAAGTCACTTATTTTGAAATTGAAAAATCGTTACTGCATTGGCAACATTCCAAAGAAAACTAAGAGCAGTTATGGCAGCACTAAGATCAGTCAATCCAACAAAATTCTCATGTACGTTGCCTTCCTGAACAAAACGCAAAACTATAGAGAGCTGTAGCTTTGACGACTTTTCATCTGATGCTACGTCAAGTATGATTGCCACAAAGGAAGCAGAGCTGATCTACTTCTTTCGTTAGTTCATGATGATATGTGATATAGCGTAACTACCGGTAATGTCATTTTGCACAATAGATATTACTTGAAATACAGCTGAAGCATTCAAATGTTCATTCACAAGTGGATCATGCTTTCTGAGAGAATTTTAAAATTATATGGAGTTGCTCCTGTTGCCTGCGAAACTGGATTCACCTTGCAGTGAAAGTTCTTGCTTTGTTAGGTACAACACTAAGAGTCCATCAATTAATTGTTCTTCAAAGTTTTTATATTTTTCTGTACTAGCTCATTGCGTCTGTTCACTTCAGGCTCACGTTAACTGTGAATTACAGAATCAGTTCTCTGTCGACCAAACACCCTGTAACCTAAAAAATTGTAAAGATGAACCTGAGATCTTCCATGCTTTTGTGTTTCTGAAGTAAAATGGCTGAGATCAGAATAAACCTGCCTATTCCACACATTGCTTTCCCTAGTAGACAGTAGACAGAGCCAGAAAAACAATTTAGACGTATTTCATAGCCTGCTCGCCAGACTGCATTTTCAGAGTGTGGTTTTAGGATATGTCCCACACAATCTTCGCTTTTGTCTCTACGGCTACGCACCATATATTGATAGGCTGGTTTTGGCTTGTCACTGTTCATAACTTGCAATTACTCTTTGTAACGTCTGAAGAAAAATGATCTTTCTAATACATCTTTGATGGTGTTTACCATGAAGTAACATGTAAAACTAACTTACAGTCAACGTAAATCAATTCGATTCTGAGCGAGTAGCCTGAACTGCAAATGCACCGAACGATAAGATAAAATGAGCAAAAACGTCAAATGAGTACTAAATGCTGCGTAAATAAAAGCACAAACGCAAATTTACGTGACATAAGAGACAAACTCTGCAGCGACAGAAGAGATACGGGATTATCTATGTCAAACCATTAGGCTCAGTTCGGCTGAAAGCTGACATACCAATCAATAGCAAAGCGTCGTCGAAAACGAGCACAACTTATTTTCCTCTCCAGGTCACCCGTACTTCTTCAACCAGCAAATAGCCGGTTTGGATCCTTATGGTCTGGCAGGGAACCTGATCACTGACGCCATAAACACGAACGGGTAGAAATATTGATTTTTGTCGTTTTTTTCTAAGAAATTTGATTAATAATAAAAGATGTTTTGTCTTCAAACATACTTACTTCAGGCAGCAGAACTACGTCATACATACGCAAAAGTAAAAACGTTTATACCAAAACACATAAAAGTAGGCAAAAATTATGTTGTGTACCTTTCAGTAAATAAACTGTAATGAAACTACTTTTCTGTAAAGAAACTCGCTTGCACCAAGACAAGTGCAAGCTCAAAACCGACGGCGAGGTGGTAAAAACCAACAAATTCAAGGAAAATTGTGACAGCAATGACAATCGCAATTTATGAATGTATGTGATGTCACCGGCAGGCCGGCTTGAAATTACGAAGAACATTTTAGATGACTTTAATGAGAAGGGCAATTATTTTAAGTTATGCAATATTTTGCAAAAAAATAACGTAAATGTTAGCATCAGTCTCAACGAACAAATAATGTGGAACCAATGCTGTGGCAAAGATGCATTCTTTTTAAAAACTGTTGCAAAAAAGTAGTCAAAATATTTCAAAACAGTGTTCAATTCATGTTTAACAGGAAATTGCGATTTTGTTTTTTTTCAATTTTATTTGTTTTGTTATTCAAATTTTTGATCATGGCTTTTATAGCTTAAGCTGTTAAGCTGTAACATTGCTTCTAAATAACGTGCGTTGACGAAGACGTCTTGGATATTTTAGTGTTGCCTTTTAATGACGATTTGGAGAAAATTTATGTTGTAAGGCAGATTTCTTTAAGGTGTTTTAGGGACCCGATTCGGGTCCCTAGAATTGAAAATCGGTTCCCTAGAATCAGAGAAAATTATCATCTGATCCACAGAATCAGACAAAATAGGGTCCCTAGAATCAGAGATATCGGGTCCCTACAAGTCCATACCGGGTACCTAACATTTTCCTTAAAAAAAGCATGTTGTCAGGTAAATTGAGCTTTTATGGTTTGTTTCATTTGTAATGTTTCACCAAAAACAGTTTGCTCTGGGATCCAAAAACAAATACGCTCTGTGGTGTAATTACAAGTTGGCAGAGCCAGCGTCCAAATAACTATTAGTATGCAATCTTAGTTTCAAGCAGACTGGCAGTAAATTTCCGTTGTGCTCTGCTTTCTTGTTATGCCTGTTGAATGCAATAGACGCATGAGTGCTAAACTTCTCACCAAACTCAAAAAAGCATGTTTCCTTTCCTCATTTTGTTTGCAGACACACGTACGAAATTGCTCCAGTACTTACTTTGATAGAAATGGAAGTGATTGAGCACATGGCAAAGCTGGTGGGTTACGCAAACGCAGAGGGAACATTCAATCCAGGTAGGAAAGTGTTCACTCAAAACGATTGTGGATGTCCGACAGTCAGGTGATCACTACCTAACGTCACGCGACCACTTGCGCGTGCTCAGCGGTCACATGAAAGGTTTTGCGAGCATTAACGAGTACAGAAAAACAAATAAAACGTTACTTTNTTTTAAACATATCGTTAATTAAGAAGATTTTCGCTGATAAGCGATAGGTACATTTGAATATTCCAGGCATGGTTGGTAAAAAAAACACTCAATGTGCGTAAACACGCTGTCAGGATGACTATAAATCTTCAAAATTGCTACAGTGTTGCATTTCGAACTTGAAGGTGTTTTAGCTCTTGACAATGCCAAAATAGACATCTTTTGAAAAATCCGAATTTCTGACTGCCAGGTTTGGGAATGTTAATTAAACCAAGGGCCGTGCCCTACGCTGCTTCTTTTGTGATGTTTGATTTTGCTCTGTCCTGAGTAGAGGGAAACTGTAGGTTCTAGGACTGATTGGGCTATTTCTTTGTTTGTTTATTATGTTCACCGCTGGAAAAATGCCCATTTTATCAGTCAAGCGTATCATTAAAATGCCCCTAACGTCACACGCACTCTTTCAGGCCTTTGGCCCGTTCAGCCGAAACCCTTTGCCCCTTTGCCCGTTTCCCTCATGTCCCCAGTTTGCCCCCCTAGTGTGTTCCCGTCCTCCTAAGGCCCCTCATGCTCGAAAGCCATAAGCTGGAGTTTGTATTTTGCCTGGTTGAATTATTCTCCACTTCCTCTCAACAACTTCGAGTGAAACGTACATTTTTGTGACATGAACAGACAAGATCTGCTTATTGTGATTTTGGGTGACGGAGACTGACCTTCGCCTGAACGTCTGCTTCTTTCCGGGGCTTTCCCAAGGAGCGCAGCGACAATACAATCAGTGTCCGTGGATTGAATACCTTACCTCTCGATTGAGAGGCGGACACTTTACCACTGATCTATCACCACTCAAAACTCTTTCGGAGCCTTTGTTTCCCTATTTCGTTTTCGCTAGCCCGCGAACACCGGCGACAAA
>JGI24022J15233_10009697_pt1 | contig 10862 bp, 5 predicted proteins | sample Ectturendosymbi2_FD_15233 | JGI IMG/M metagenome (IMG submission 15233)
CCTGCGTCCCCTGGTTGTGGGCCTGGGTCGCAATGTTTCGTAATAATTACAAAATGTCGAATGACAGTGGCTGCTACCCAGTTGCCAAATTTCATCAAGATCACACAAGTGTTCACAAAGCGAACAGCTACGAAACGTAGTTACGAAGCTCAGCTTCTATCTCCACCAATGAACGCCCGCATGTGGTTCGACTCATTGTATTGAAACGCATTTTTCTAGTCGTTTTACAACATCAATTTTCTTGTAATCTGAAAAATTTGTCACGCATTTTTAATCAAGTGCTTTTTTGTGAATCTTGTGTTTTTTATCATGAAATCTAGTGCTTTTCCGTAACAACAGAGTGGCAACACTGCGGCGCATGCTTTCAGAGCAGCGATGAAACTTACAGTATGTTACTGTTACAACAACAGATCTGATGTTTAGGAAATGCTTAGAGTTGTGATGTTTTGACAAACTTCATGTTGAAATGGATTTTGATTTGGTTCTCAAAGTTAGTATGATGATTTTTATTTGTGGGATATTTAACTGAAACTGTGCAACAGCGTTGAGTATATTACAAAAGTTATAATTGTGAGCTTTTCAGTTACTTCTACATGTGTTTTATATTAAGTTGACTTTTAAACTGATCATCTGCTTGGACATGATTTTCGAAATTCAAGTCACAAAATTGATGAACTAGACCTTTTCACGGAGCGTCAGCGGCCTTAGATATTTCCTAGGTCAATACACGTGACATATTCGAATTATCTCAGTTTTTTGACGAAATAATCGACAAATTTGCAGCAGCAAAGACAAAAACGTTGCTCTGAAATGGGATAATTGCAAGAAAAGCATTTCATCGCAGTATTTTTATGTGAACTGTCCAGGGTATTATATCCAAAGAAATGTTTTAGGATTTTATATTTGTCTGGAAATTTTGTACAAATCTTTTGCCTTCAGTTTTTCATATGCATTCTTCAGTTTATCCTTAACTTTTATCATGAGCGTCCGCAAAATCGGGGGGGGAAACGGGCATGTTCCCTTGGAAATTGGTTCCAAGAGCCAAAAATTTCTAGGAAACCTGAAGTCAGCAGTTTAATGATTTAATTCTTGCAATGACAGTTTATTTGCCAGCATGACACTCACACCTCACAAGAGTCAGGTCCACTGTTCTAATGTCATGTAGTGAAGAGTTTACAGCTCACTCGTGCCCGATCCTTTGCCTGCAGAGGCGAGTTGCGAAACTTGGGAGCAGGCTGTTCTACTGTTGTTCTTTATTGCGTAACAACAACATTGGCAAAGAATCTTCAAAGGTTCACTTCAAGTTACGGAAGTAGGCGTTTTGCGGCGTGTGACATCCTGACAAGTTATGTAGCGAGATAGTGCGAGCTGACAGCGGTAAGCCACGCAGTTTTATACTGAGAGAAAAGAAGCATGAGTGAAAAGTATAGCTGCGCCATGAAGCGCAATTTCTGTGACTGTTGCCGTCACACGGGACATTTTCCTTGTAGTGTAGAAAGGGTAAAGCGTTTGGTGAACGTCCGTTTGCATTACATCGTCAGCAACCTGAAAAGGATAAGAAAAATGTCCATGTTGCCTTCCCTGCAAAAGTTTCTGCCGACGCCCATATCTTTTATGTATTCGTGTGCTCTCAGTCAGTCCTTTATGTCATTCTAAACCTCAAAACTCCGGGATTCTAAAACTCAAAGCTCATTCTAAAACTCAAAACAAGCTACCCTGCAACTCGCAACAGCGGTGATTGTGACCAAGCATGACGAGAGAAGAGGACAAGCGGGTACGCTGCATTCGGGACCTTCAAAAGCTTCTGACAAACCCGTGCTTTAGAGATCAAGGTGCAACTCTGGCCAATTTATGCTGCGTTAACAGAAGATTTTTNTCCCCATTAAATTCTGTTATTAAAATTCATGAAGAGTTTTGCAGATGATCATGGAAATTTTTGCCTTGCTTTTTCATTTTATTTCACANGTTGTTACAATTCGAATGTAATACGCAATTTGAAATGGCGCAATACAGCAGTTTGAAAATTCGATCGAGAACGAAATTTCAAAGCGGGGAAAGCTTCACGTGAAACGATTAGATTCTTAACTCTACGGTAGTTAATTATTTCCAAGATTCAAATGTCTTGACGTCAATTCTGCGACGTCACAGTCATATGAAACTTTTGAGACGGGTCAATAGAAACACCTATATGCTGGGTCGGAGTCAATTTTCGACGTCCTTTTACTCACAACTCACTCTTGGCGTCTTTGTTGCCACAAGCGGACTGGGTGGGGGTGCCCAAACTGACTTTGTCGCCGGGCGCGGAAAATCCTAGGTACGCCACTGCTGGCCGTTTCTGCGGCTTGTGAGTGTGGTGCAGAAAAACAAACCATTGATCATTGTCCTCCACTGTCTAATCCATCGACCACCTCATGGAACACATGGTCTGACGGTTCTGGAAAGCGAGAAAATGGAATTGCTGCTCAACGCCTGCCCCGAGATCTAGTGCAACCTAGCAGTGGATAAGAACTCGCTCTGACGATGAAGAAGACGTACAAAAAACTGCTAACTCTGACATATTTAGTTAAATCAGACAGATTTAACTACATCGCAGAAGATCTGCTAAATGGAACAGAATTAGCTAAATCAGGCAAAATCGGTCATCAAGCTGCAATATGTTCCAATTTAGCTAAATCTGTCCGTTTTAGCTAGATCTGTCTAATTTAGCTAAATCTGTTTGTTCTGATTTAGCTAAATTTGTTCCTGTTTAAATAAACCTGTTTCGATTTAACAAAATAAATTTGATTAGCAGTTTTTTGTGGTAAATGTGTCCGATGTGATTTTTTACGAAATGGCGGCTCATAGCCCCACTGGCAGCGTCTGTAGCAATAAAAAACCTTCCGTATGCCAACGGGCAACACGATCTCCGCTGCATGCACGAGCCACGGCCTAGAAATTCTGTGATTAATAGAGTAGTCACATCAATAAATTCTACCATTTTTATCTCAGGATAATCATTAGTAATTGGTAGCAGCTCCTACGTTGCTGGTGTCAGCCACGTTATATGAGCGGAACAAACGTAATGCTTACAGAGTCAAAAAATGAAGGCAGCGACGAACACGGTGCAGCGTTCAGTGCAAATTCCAAAACCACCAAATGGTTGATTGGTCGCAGATGTATTTTCTACAGAAAAAAACTGGAGGAATTTCTTTACTTCTTCCGTTTTTGTTTTAAACAAGGTCGTGAACAGTGACACTACCGAAGTTGCAGAAAAAAATTGCTTGACTTCAGCAAGTTTAAAGTTTTTCATTTATTACATAACAGACGAAAGTGTAAAATATATAGAAGTATGCCTACAATGCCTAGAATACGAGAGTGATGTCAAGTGCTACAGCTCTCTCAATCGGTTCCTTATTTTCCTGAGCATCTGCAATCAGAACTTCTGAATGAAAAATCATACAGATTATTGTCTGAGACAAATATAAGTAAGCGGCTGATTGTAAAGCATGTTTTTCCTACGCTTCTTTTACTCGGCAAAACTAATTTTCCGGCTGAAATGCAGTCTGGCTCACACAGTTCGCCTACTAAGGTACTTTTGAGTTTGAATACGTCAAAAGGAGTTCGCACTCCCAGACGCACTTTCAGGATTGATCTAGCACAGCTGTCAGTCTTACATACTTCTGAAAATCAAAGTCTTAAATACTCGTGAAACGGTGTATGAAGCTTTTAACTTCATTCTGACGCTACTCGGGGTGCTCTCAAAGCAGTTGGCCTATTGTCCCTAGTCTAGACCTAGAGTTCTAAACACAAGTATGCGTTCGTGTCGGAATGAACGCAATAAGGTCAGTACGTTAAAACAATCACGACGTAACACGGCATAACTTGTACTTGGTTCATTATGATCATTTGACCCCTCAGGCAGACATCTCAAATAATTAATTGACAGTGTGAAGCACGGTATTGCCCCTAAAAATGCAATAGAAATAAATTCACTGCAGCCCTGCTTTTAATTATCTTGTGAAGTTTTAAACAACTTTAATATCTGATTTGTCAAGCCAATTTGTTCCGCGGCCCAAAAATTAAATTTCACGACCCATAATTTGAGAAACCCTGCTCTAGGCAGCATTATAGCTATTCTGTGGATAGTGTTTTTTATGTGTAAACAATTGTCGATTGCAGTCGTAAGGATATTTTTGCTGCTTTTATTTGCAATCGTGCGCATCATTTGTTTTTCGTTTGTAGAAATTGCCTCTTTCACTCAACACACGAGCTCTTGTTTGACAGTTTTTCACTGCAAGTGGTTCGGATACTCAGATATGGTCGGTCCATGGTGGAAAGTCTCAAGTTTTCAGCAAGGCAGAAGTCGGCAAGTGTCAGTCGCACCCCTCTCTTCCCCAAATTGCTCTGAAGTGGTAGCACAATGGTAGTCGCTTGATTTTTAACACAACTGCGTTTGCGCTCATGCGAAATTTTCTGAATTTTTCAAACATGTAAACCTTTTGATGAGCTTATGTTTAACTAGTAATACATGCCACCTCAATAAGATTCGAACAAAGTGTGATAAAAAAGCTTTCAAAAACGTTTCTGCCACAATTTGCGGCAAAAAATTGCAAAAATTTCCAAAGTATAATTATTCATGCGTTAGAACACTTTGATTTTGATTAGCTTTAAAGTCAGCGTGGCGTATCTAAGAAAATAAATTACTTGCAAACTGATACGTTCTTGGCAAGAATGACGTCTCAGTTGTTTCCGAGCCCACTTGCCCAAACATGTTGTCTCAGTATTTAATTCTGTCTTTGCAATTCAAATACGTGAATACTTTAATATATAAGAAATAGTACAGAATCATTCCAAATTTTGGACTCTGCTGGACAAGTCTCCCAATCCAAAAACATTTCGTAGGATGTGTTTGTTAATCTACATGAGTATCTGACGCCATATTAACTTCTATTCTCCCAATTATTACAACCCTCTTCAGGACAGAAACATTTCACTGATTTTTAAGTTTTAAGGAGTCATTTCAATTACCTTCACATAACAACCATGGACCGTGATCGGAAAATAGGCTTTTATTCACCACTTCCATAAACTCCTTCTTACTGCTCTGTTAGTCAGCGCAAATCTTGACTTGGAACAATTGCCTTACTGCCAATATCAAAAAAGGTTAAATTAATTGTGCTATCCTGAAATGTAATGAGTATAGCGAAGTGTTTTGTAGAAAACGAAATAACTCAAGTTATTATTGTAAGTGAACGACTCGACTCATCTTGAGACACTTTTTCGAAGTGGCACGACTCAAGTCAGTATTGAAATGACTCGACATGACTCATTTAGTCATGATCTGCTCTTCATTTTAGTTTGCACAAAATTTATCCCAAATGTTTATAGAAAAATGCAGCTTTTTGGTGAATTTTTCTTCACAAACGGCGACAATGCTCTCATGTTTTCACCCTAAAGATCTTCATTATTCCACCCTGCTCCAAATGTCACTCGAGAAGTCTTGCATAAAATTGAAACGCTCATCATGATTCAACAGCATTTCGTGACTCGACTCGGACTAATCCACTTATCGCCAATGATTCGAATCGATTTGACTTGGAGCTGATTACAAATGACTCGGACTCGACTTAGACTCGGGGTGTGGTCATTCGTACTCTTAGATTTCCAGATTCATGACTTTCGCCCGACTTTGTTCCCACCCAGCTTTCTTTCAATTGTAAAAGCGTTCAGTTTTTTAAAGATCAATTCTGCTTAATTTTCCTCGGATATTTGACCTTTTATTGTTGTAGGTTCTTATCAATCTGATGAGAAAAACCTTCCCAGTTCTAAAAATGATCTAAGGTCTACACAAACCCAAGAAACATTGCAATGTAAACAACAACCATCATACTCCTACATCAACTGCTGATAATATAAACTTATCCCATCAAAGTTAAATCAACCCAATTTTCTTCACCAGCACGGTGTTTTATTTTTCTAGATTTTTTCCCCAGACCAGTTTATCATTTCAACATTCGGGGAAATTTTAAGATTTAAATGTTTAGCGATGGATGTATGAGTATGAATGTAGGCTATATATTGAAGTCATCGAATACCTCGCTATTCTGTTAATTATTATCATTGGTAAGATAATGAATCATTGAAAATGTATTGTTACGGCCGACAATCAGGCCCGCAACCATAGGGCCAGGGCATTGCCCCCGATGTTTGTGCGCTCCACAAAATTTTTTTGGATATTTCAAATGACAAATGTGCACCACGAGCTCATTATTTCGTCGTAGAATTCTACACCCCTCTTGTTAGTCTCTTCACCCTGTACCGCAAGACTCTTGGTCTCATGACAGCAGCATCTTGATTACATTGTGAATATCAACCGTTCAGTCGCGTTCGGCCAAGGTATGGTTGCTACGCACCTAGCATGAGAGGCAGAGATTTCTTCCGCTGTTAAATAGAAAACGTTGGCTGGACATATAAAAGCATTGAACAGGCCCGCAACCAGGGGATGGGCAACGGAACAATTGCCCCCTTTAAATTTTCAAAAACACATTTGAACCCCTACGAAAATAGTACAACAACAGGTTGCAATAATTTGCCCCCGCCCGAAAACATCAGCTGATTGCGGCCCTGGTAGTGAATGTTGGAAATTCGCTTCCAGTGAAAAACGTTCTGCTCTCAAAAAGTCTTCTGATTCCTCCCACCCCTAATTTTCAAATCTGGCTACGGACCAGCCTATAATAAAACCGAAAAGTAGAACCTATGTGAGCACACTCACACTGAGGTTCCTAACCCTGCTCAGGTAACCTCTAAATACAAACACCATTGTTGTTCTTGCCCAAAATAGGCAGAATTTGTTTATTCGCTTATAAAGGACTAACTGACAGGTTTGGACTCGAGTGCGGGTTTTTGTACAACTTTGTAAGTCTTCTCAAGCTCATCGGATCAGAAAAAAACAACGTGTTGATTTTGGAAATTTTTTTATATGATGAAGAACAAAAGCAATTTTCCAAACAAAAATATGGGAAGTGCTCTTAACAAATGAACGAGAAAGTAAAAAAAAATCCAAAAATCCCGCCAGTAGACATCACTGGTGGTCGGTTTGAGGTTTACCTAGAACCTCTTTTCAAGCTTGTGGTTCTATCTGCAATAAAAGTAAATTAGGTTAGGTTGAGACATGAAATTTTTCTATTTTCATTGCAATTTTTAGCCACATTGATTAACCTTGCCCAAAATGGGCAATTTTTTGCGAAAATCAGGCACATAAGGTAAACTTGCCCAAAATGGGCAAATGCTTTACCACAATTGTTGGGCAATCAGATTGATCGCGGCACTGCTATTGACTTTCATGTCTCACATACGGCCAGTCCCGTCGCCACAGAGGGGATTCGGTGGGCTAAGACTCCCAAACAATGCACTAAGCCCCCCAAATTGAAATATGAAAACTATAAATTAGTGGAGTTTTGTCAATTTTTACAATGTCAAGGCAACAACAGGGAAACAAAAAGCTCACTCTAACCATAACGTCGGATTCTTTTCACTCGAAACTCACACTAACCATAACGTGGGGTGATTTTCACCCGAACTTACATTAACCATAACGTGGGATGATTTTCACCCGAACTCACACTAACCATAACGTGGGGTGATTTTCACCCGAACTCACACTAACTATAACGTCGGGCGATTTTCACCTAGGGACTACGTGGCCACCAATTCTGTCTGGGTAGAAATCACCCGGGGTTAGTATTCCAGTCCTGTGAGTAGTATTGGCAGAAAACTTGAAAGTGATCAATGCAGACAAGTGCTCCCCATCGTTGGCTGTTGGCACGTGAACCTCGTTTTGTTCTGTTTTGGTGGTGGACAGGTTCTACAGCGTCGTCTGGTCTCAAAGTTCATGTCCTCAATAAAATGCTTTGACCTTCTACCACATGTGCACGCACAAGCAGCAAGCGTTTTTTGCCTAAGCCAAAGTTCTAGAACCTTAATTAGGAAAAGAGAAACACAAGGTTCATCGTGTCCTCAATATAATGCTTTGACCTTTCAGCTCAAGTGCACACGGTGCAGGCCCTTTCTGGCTCCAATTTCTTTCCTCTGAAGGAGAAGGCATCATACATTCTTCTGCTTCTTTCTCAATGAAAACAAGCTGAGCAGGAGTCATTCGCGCCAAATTGATTTGCGTCGCCAGGGCTTGCACTCGTGTGATCTACTTCCGTGCTGGCTTCGGTCAAAGGTTGCTGGTGTGGCTTATTAGTGAACCTGCATACACCAACTCCTTTTGCCCAAATTGGTCAAGGTTACCTTAGGAGGGATCTTAGTGCAGAAATTTTGTTATACCGCAGGTAACCATGGGTCTATTTGGGTAAATTTTGTTCCCCATCAAAAAATACAAAACTTGTGCAGATTTCGATAGGACTGCCCGAAAGAGCGTCTAAACCAGCTATGTCCAACCCAAATGTCTTATTGAGCCAAACATTATGTCACTGTCTTGGCCAGGGCCGCAGATTGAATAATATACTATTGAGGGCCGCACATTGAATGGCTTACTTTGATCTTAGCAAACTAAATTTAGCTTAAGCTAATGTACTGAAAGCACTTGGATCCTAACTGCAATGGTAACAGACGTGATAAAGCGGCACTGAGGACCACCTGCATTAAAATGTCAAATTTAAAATTGTCGAAATAAAGACAGGTTGTCAGTATATGTGATACTTTCACTACAGCGAAAACCTAAGCTGGGCCGCACAAAACCTTAGACTGGGCCGCATGCAGCCCGCCGGTTGGACATAGCTGGTCTAAACAAATGCAGCTACTGAAAGAACCAGCTTTCAACATGAACGTTAACTAATCTTTAATTTAACCAGGAGAACCGTTTGCCCAAATCGGGCAGAGGTTGCCTGAGCAGGGTTGAAAGCGCATTAAAGCATAAGAGTTGCTGATGCCTGCCTAGTAGGCAAATACATACTCTGTAAGATGTTAGTCAGTGTTCCCTCTAAGAAAATTTAACATTGAGCAAATGTTTGTTTTGTTGCGCACGAAGCGCATGCAACTGTGCAACCATTCACACACACGAACAGTGAAGATTTCCCAACGTTGAAAGGGTTATGAGATATATATACATGCCGTATTAAATTTAGAATGTTAGAAGTACGCGAGAATGAGATAGCACTGCGCAAATTGTCTGGTGGTGCTACGCAATTGCGCAGTTGGTCACATTAGAGGTAACACTGATCTTAGTGTCTGATTCTTGTTGGGGAAAGGATTCCGTTCCACAGACAGTGTTAAAGCACCTACCGAGTCTTTCCTGTTTTATCATGAAGAATTAATGTGAATGGCTACTTTATTTACAAAGAATAAACACATTTTGGTTACATAAAGCTAATGCGATCGTTTTTACTTACATGAAACTAAAGCAGTTATGCTCCGACACAATCAACTTATATACAATTCCAGTTAAATCAATCCTCAAACAAAGCAGTAAACAAACATAATCAAAAGTGTACAATTTTTCAAGATGTTTGAATGAGTATCAGCCATAAACTTCACACAATTCATGGCTGTTCGTTGCTAGATAAGATTTATTCCAAAGTGAAAACGCGCTGCATGAGCTTCACTTGCCCTCATACGTGGATACAGGAAGTAATAAAAGTGACTTGAATCACTGCGTTTGCTGCATATGGCAACAAAAATTTCAAAACTTTGGCTTTTTACTGTAGTAAGTTGAAGCTTTAACAGAGCATGTAAACCCCCTTCAAATACCCCCCCTCATAAAAAGGGGGATTTTACCGTCGTTTATTGCAAAGATACGCTCATCGTTTTATTCGTGCAACGTCATTTCTACGTATCTACAACACACCAGTGATTGTCATTACTTATACACTTACATTGTCACATGTATCAGATTACTCCTACATGGGCTGCTTAATGCTTTCAATGTTTTTAAAGCATCTTGCTATGGCTCCATGTTTATTAATATTCTACCTAAAACGATATCCATTTTTGCCTACTTGTATTTCCTGTAGTGCATTTACAATGCCCTTAGTCACATTAAGTTTTATCTATTGTACTCAGGTAGCACAACTAAAACTTGGATGAAACCTTAATGCACTTTTTAGTACGTCGCAAGGCCTACATGTTAATATGCACTTTGCTTATGTTTGTCCGAAATCAAACTTAATTACTGATGGCGCAAGATAAACATTAAAAAATACTATGTGTAACAATCCCAAACAATGAGGTAAAGTGTTATGATCAATAAAAAAATCAAATCCAATTGTGCTCTTCAGACCTAAACATAGTGTTTTCCTAACAGCCCCTTCTTGCAAATATCCATGCATTCCACCATCTCCAAGCGTGTTTGTTCCTCTTTACGCAGGACGAAAAGACTTTATCGCACAGACTTGCTTCTTTGTTAAGACCAAGTCCAAGTGAATATAATAAATGGAAGGTATAGTGAAGATAGGAACTACAGCTAACAGACAAATCTTTTCATAAAGTGCTAGATATACAAATATTTTCATAAAATGCTAGATACACCAGGGTTTATTTGAGGCGTTTTAGGGACCCGTTTCGGGTCCCTAGAATTTCAAATCGGGTCCCTAGAATCAGAGAAAATTATCATTGGGTCCCTAAAATCAGAGAAAATCGGGTCCCTAGAATCAGAGAAATGGAGTCCCTACAGATCCATACCGGGTTCCTAACATTTTCCTTAAAAAAACCTGCCTTTCACACACAGGTGCACATTTTACTCTTCGCTGATCTTTCCAAATAAATGGCTGCAAAGCATGTTGCAGAAACTAACTGTGCTGTTATGACTTAGAAGACAGAACAAAGTGCAAGTAGTTCATTGAATCCAACTGATACAGAATCATTGCAATATTTTTCGAAAA
>JGI24022J15233_10009698_pt1 | contig 10861 bp, 5 predicted proteins | sample Ectturendosymbi2_FD_15233 | JGI IMG/M metagenome (IMG submission 15233)
GAAAATGCAACTAATCTCCATGCAGTTTGTATATTGCCACTAGTGTAATATTTGTACACATATGTCCTCGCATTCCATAGTCTAGCACTTACTTCACATTGAGTAATATGCTGAATCTGTAGCGTTACGCCAGATCAGCAGCTGGTCAGACATACAGCAACAGTGTTAAGGCGGTGAAGGCCCGGAAGGGAGACAACCAATATCTCTGCCTCAATGAAAACGTTCCATTGTTACGACGTAGTTAAACAATTCTATGGTACTGATACGGCATCACCGGCTTGATCGACAAGCCACGTTGTGGAAAATTGCTATGAAAATGTGTGGACTACAACAGGATTTTGTGACATGAAAACTCTGCCAAGAAGCTTCAGCAGACATGAGAGGTCAACAAATCACATTATTCGCTTTCTTTCTACGTTTGTGATACTTTACGGACATGGTGATTCATCAACAATTTATCACTGCACTTGCAAAACGCATTCTCCAATCGAGAAGGCAATAAATCCTGGTGGTAGCTAGGGTTGCCAGACGCGTTTTGTAAAAATACCGGCCATTTCGTCAACAGTCCCAGATCGAGTTGGTTCATTATTACTTATTACATCTCGGTGTGTGTGTGTGCGACGTAACAATCCCACCAAGGATTGCATCAACAGCAACAAACTTCGCTGAAGGAACTGTCCTGACAAGATTCACTACTAGAGTCATTATTAGGGCAACCAGTTTTTTGACCTAAAAACTTAAAATTTTGACTTTATAATTACAAAATTTGACTTTATTTTGACCTATCAATTTTCTGCGTTTTCAATTGAAATGCGGAATGGAAAGAATAATCATACACAGTATTAGAAAATAAACCGACAAGTTTGCTCTGTTGAAATGAAACAAAAAGTAGTTTATCTGCAAATCTGGTATAGCATGTTTTGAAAATGTCTGGCTACTTTCAGTTTTATGAAATGAACCTCGTTGATGCTTTGCACTGCGGCGATGTGCTTCCACCATAAACCTTTTGTCACTTCTCACTAAGCGGTCATAGAGTTTGCAAACTAATTCAGCTTAGGTGTTGAGGTAAACTCAGAAGCATATTCATGCAGTATACTTCCAACTTTTGAAGAATGTGGTTGTTTAACCTTAGGCATGATATATTGATAAGTACATTAATAACTACGTAGTAGAGTCAAATCTGCAAATATCATAGAGTTAAAACACTATATATACATAATGGGATTGAGAATTTGCCGAACCAAGTAGGCGACCGTGAGACCACGTTTCTTGAATTGCCGTGCCTAGTCTACTTAATATTCAATGGTCCAGTAGTGAGCTAACAACATTATCACGTCAGAAGTCGCAACAAACCCATTACTATTTCAGAATTGCAACCAAACTTCCAAAAACATATCAAAATCTGTTGTTGCAACTCTGATAAAATATCGATAACGAGAAAAAACTGTGCTGCAAGAAAATTTCGACCTAACGATAAATTTTGACTTAATGATATATTTTGACTTTTTTTGACCTAATAACTTTGAAGTGGCTCATGGTATCAACATGAAATTTGGTTTGTGGACGTTTCATAACCTTTTCAAAAAGCGGAAAAAATTTGACTTTATTGACTTTTGGTTGCCCTAGTCATTAAAATTTGAGAAATTCTGCGTTAGGTTGTTTCTGAAGTTACGGCAAAATATTTATTTTCTAAGTACTGGCTTTAGGCACTGATTTTCAAAATAATGGCCTTTTACCGGCTTCTGCAAAATTAGCAGTAAATACATCTGGCAACCCCAGTGTAGTAGTGGCAGCCTACTGAGTTATTCTTGACGCGCAAGCACTGCAGTGTGGCCAAGTTTTCTGGTGGCTAGAATTGCATGAGTGAAAGCCAAGGCTCAGCCTACTAGGTGTAGTCTATTCCTTTGCAAAGACTGCAGTACACAACAGCAAAAAGTACAGTTATGCTATGTGTTTAGCTATAAATGCATTACCACTGCTCTGCTGAGGTTGAAAGAACTTTCTCCGGCTCGAATAACAATAAAAACAAGCTGAAGAATCGTCTGACTGTGTACACTTTCGAAGCAATAAGCAAACCTGGTGACAATTTTCAGGGTGACTTTGAAGTCAACCAAAGACTTGTGCATTTATATGGCAAAGAAACGAAAATGTATTTTGAAAAATTTGAATTTCTGAAACTGTTACTAATGAGACTTTTTCCTTGTGATTGCAACCAGCTGGAGAGTTGTAACCAGCTGGAGAGTTGTAATTATGCTTAAGGTTTATTCAATGCCCAAGAGTACGCTTAAGATTTATTGCCAAGGGTGCTGGCTAATCTTAAAAGACATTGAGACAATTTTTTTGAAAAAATTGACATGTGGTTATGCAGTGGTGTTTTATATAATGATGATTGTTTTACACATGTAATTTTGATCTTGCACTCTTAATTGTGTAACATATTATTAGAGATCGACCGATATGGTTTTTTTAGGGCCGATGCCGATATATCGGCCAATTATGGACCGATAGCCGATACCGATATTTGCAAAATTTTTAAATCTTGTTTTCTGCTTCATTATCAAAAATATAATGCATTCTATGCCTTACCTTTTTTGAAAAACTTAAAAAATCAGGATTTATGAGCTAAAATTTTTCAAATCGCAGAAACTTCAATATCTTGCTATGGTATTTAATTAAGTTGATTAATGATGATGTTTTTGTTTCGGCTGCGACGGCCGACGCATGTTCCATGGTTCATGTTGTCTGCTTGTTTATGAAAACGCACCTGCTAGCGTTGTTGCAAGATAACTGTATTGACTTGGTTCATTGTGCTTTCTTGGCAAGTTGTCTGCATGCGTGAAGAATATAACAGCGATTTGTCAACACCTACTGAGACCGATTAAAACCCAAATATCGGCCCGATATATCGGCCAGGCCGATTGTTTCAGATTGTAGGGAAATGTAGGGATTTTTCATTCTGATTGTAGGGAAACTTATTAATATAGAGTGGCAACTCTGTCTCGAACTCATTGGCGGCCGTACTTCATATAAATAACAGTAATGCGGCCGGCAATAGCAAAAGATTGTACACCCCTGCTGTAGCATGTCACTATAACATATGCAATATGCAGAAGTCCTACAATTGGTTCGTAGAAAGAGAGATGTCATACGTTATAACAGTTCACGCCACCGTTGAAAACGTGGTGCTGTGTAGTCTTCATAAAATCTTTGTTAGGAGGACTTGCAGCACTCCCACGAATCATAGTCACGAGACCGCCCTGTTTATTGGAGACTTCTAGCTTTCAGAAGAATTCCGTTTGTTGACTGAACTGTGATTCCTGGCTTGAAAATTGGTTCTTCTGTATCCATGTCGCGAAAGAGTTCGTATTTTCTAAGCACTTGGCATAAAACAACTCGCATTTGATGCATTGCGAAGTGTTGGCCTATACAATTTCTGTAAAAAAAATGAGTAAACGGGTAAATCAAAAATCAGCAGGTGATCTCAGTATCTAGAATTGACAGTGCGCCAGCTATCAAATACTTGAATTATTAAGTCTCTAAAAATTTAGAAAGCGATTCCCAGCAATTGCAGACGTGCAAACTTTTTTTGGCTTGTCACAAAGATGTATCTAAAGTTAATGCTTGAGACAGCTAAAGCGCTTCGGCAGGTTAATAGAGCATCTGGGTTTTTGGAAATGTGCAACAGAGACACACACCTATTAAGATTTTTTTCGTCGAGTAGCCCAGGCTGATCAGCTGGAATGAAAACTTCGGAGGGGGGCAATTGCCGATTGTTGCTTCCCTCGTTGCGGGTCTGTTGCAGCATGAATCGTGCGACATTTGTTTGGTTTCGCAACAGCACTATTCACGTTTGCACCGTTGCAAAAGAGCTTCCTTACTAGTTTGTATCATGCGAACATTTTCAGATGAGTTCGAAAATACATATTTGAAACTTGATAATGACACTCTGATTGTTTTGTAAATACCTGAAAAATTCTGTGTAATAACAGTATACTCTGAATAATGGAAACACTTCATGCACCAAAATTCAGTAAGGAAAAGTTAGAACCAGTGGCATTTATGTTTTGGTAAACTGAAAATATTGAATTAAAAAATCTTCAAGTCTTAAATTCGATTATGAGTTAAATATGACCCCAGTTTACATCAATACTCATTGCCAATAAAACAAAAAAGGATAAAAATTAATTGGCATTTCACAGTTGGCTTATCTCATTTTTATACTCATAGCTACCACAAAAGTTACTAGATTTACAGTTAAGCCATACCTTTGACCAGCTGCAAATGGAACGAAAGCAAAGGAAGACCGTTTGGCTGAGTTTTCAATGTCGAAGTTATCCGGGTCAAACGTCTGCACAAATGTTATAAAATATAAGAACTAACATATAGAAAACCAGCTGCGTTCACTCTAATCCTTCTATTTTCAAATTTTACTAGCTCTTGGAAAATTCAAGCAGTCATTGATTGCCTTACAATCTCCGGAAATGCAATGTGTGTTTTCCAGAACAAAACGTTGAAGATTCAAGCAACTATAGAATGATTTCTGTTTTTCACAAAACCTGGATTTGTGCTGTACAAGTAGCATGCCAACAAATACAAATAAAAAGTATTGAAATATCTGCCATAAACATATCAATGGACACCCGATCAAGTGGAGTTTTATTCAAATGCATGTAAAATTGTTTCCGTACATCAGCTAGAGCAAACGTTCAAATAGTTTTGAATGGTAAAGAACATTGATGCTTCTCTAGCCTTTTGCAGGTTTACTTGAGCACATGAATTATGATAAATCGCATTTCCCACATTCCAGGTAAAGAAGTAAAAACTCATTGTCGTGTATATATATCTCAATCACATGGAGTGCGAAACCATTTCAAAAATTTTAAACCTGATGCTTTTCGCGTGAAATTTATTTTATTTTAATATTTGTACCAGACACGAAGTCCATAGAGCACTAGCACACACTCTCTGCACAACGCAGATTGATAATAACAGACACACAACGTTTTGTAACGGAGTTGGGGGTAGGACCACAGGATTGCAGACACAATTTTTCGCTAACTCGTAACACTTCGTACAGCACAGCACTACATTACAGACACTTCCTTAACATAGTTGTTCGCTAACCCGTAACACTTGGTACAACACCACATCCAAAGTAGGACACGAAAATCGCATGGTAAGAATTAAAGTCTAACCCTGACCAAGGGCAGGTGACGTACTAATGCCTTGTGGCCTGCACACATCCTCAAACTAACACTGCAATGTCCGGTAACTCCGTCACAAAGTAAAATGCGGTTGTAGTGTTCAAAGAATAAGGACGAATATACACAATCTGACTGCATCAAAGCACGCAACCATAGACTTTTTGCATCGTTCAAGAAACGGGTACACATTTTTTCTCAATAAGGCCTCAGTTGCTTTGTTAGTCTAGCATTGTACTGAGTTCCATCAGAATCTGCCTGGCCACCCGAAAGGCTCAATCGTACATGCTGTGCCGATAATTGCTCCATATCAAAATATTAGACATGAAGGCTTACAGAAGCCTTCCGCAAAAATCTGGCCACAGTTTATTGAAACAGGAATATTAATTTCGCTCAAATGAGCATCGTAAGTTCCACAAAATGAAAGGCAAAAAACGTGAAATCTTATTAAATCTATTTAAATAGACTTCAAATAAACTGCGGTCAAATTTTTGCAGAAGATTTCTCTAAGCCTTCATGTGTAATATAAGGCCTCAAAGGCAGGAATGTTACATTGAACCAGATGACCGCTAACACTCGCTCGCCACGGAAAGTTGTATAGAGTTCTGCAATCAAAATTATAGGCCACACGCAATCTTTGGATGTATGCCTTCCTTAAATTACACCATAATTGTGATGCGTACGTGGATTTACAGAAGGAACGAAAAAGTACATTTTTCACTGCGTTCTAACATTGGGAAAAAGAAGCTCGCAGCTTGTTTGCTGCACAATATTGATATCGTAGTTGTCTCTGAATGTCTTTTTCATCTGACAGCTCAGTATCTGGGACAATCCCCAAATATTTGTAGTGGGTAACAGATTTTACACTTTGTCCACCAAGTGTCAGTAACGGGATGACCGTGCTTTTTGCTCTCTTAGCCTTAAACGTCACACAAACAGTTTTGCTGCAGTTGAAAATAATTCCATGCGTTTCTGCATAAGCCTGACACGCATCTAGTATGCTTTGCAACCCACGTACATGTGAACAAAACAAACACATTTAAAAAACAAACAGGAGCTGATTTCGCATTGCTTTCAGAAGTCTCGTCTACTACAAGTAGGGCACAGCTGTTCAAAAGCAAAAAGTTTTATCAATCACTTACATCTGGGTTCTCCCAAACATGAGGATTCCTGTGCAAAGCATATATATTTACATCTACTTCGGTTCCAGCTGGAACTTTAATTTCTTTGTAACCATTAAAGCGGTGCGTGAAGGTCACTTCCTCCATCAATTCTCTTGAAACGAGGTGAACGACAGGCGTCAAACGAAGGGACTCTTTTATGCATTTAGTCAAGTATATCAACTGGTTCGTATCGTGTCTGCGCAGAATACAAAACAAATTTTCATATGTAGGATCATTGGCCTCAGGCGCGTCTCTAATTTCTTCGAAAGGTTTGACATTCCATGGGAAAAGTATTGACACGCCTTCTTTCTAAACTGGACCTAATTATATTGAATCCCTTAATTTTGTGTTATTCATTACTTTTAGTTTTTTCAGCAAAAACATTTTGCTTGATTTCATTCACCTCAGCTAAAGTCACGCACACAAGCAGGCATTGATGTTGCTTCTCATTCTCCCGAAGCACTTGCCGATGTCTGTTTCGTCGTTTTTTTCAAATGAACTTCATACTACTTTTGCAGCAAATGTATGGCATGTAGTAGCTGAGGTGAATGTTTTCAAAATAAGTGTCATTTGGAACCCTTGACACAGCAACTGGTAAACACAAGATTTTAAACCTGTTCAAACTTTGGACAGGATCGAAAGAACATACTGCAGTGTACTGTAAGTAAACCACTGATAATTACCTAGCATCTTGTATCCAGCGACTGTTAATTCAAGCCAAGTAAACAGTTTGTTGATTTAAATATTAAAAGCACTCGTAAATATGGAACACTAGCTTTTATATGAAAATATTTTCAAAACAACCATTTGATGTGAAATGTTTTAAATTCGCGCTTTGTTGCAGCAGGCTAAAAATTCTTAAATTCTGGCTGAGGAAAAGGTTATATATAAAATTTGCTTTCTTTATCATCTTAATTGCCTCAAATCTAAAAATACAGCGACCCGACTGATTTGGAGTTAAAATATTGGTTTTGACAATGAACAACCGTTCAAAAGATGATCAGATTCCATAGCTCCGAGTGATTTTCATCACACTACATTTGCCAAGTTACAAAATATCTATTAGAAACCTTTATCAGGGTGAACTCTACTTGCGTACAATTTTACAAATGAATTAATAAAGAGTAGAACATTAGTATATCAATGTTTCCTTGTTGAAACTTCACAATTGAAATTGATTTTGTGCTATTATCACTCACACAATTTTCATGCTATTTTGTTTTACACGCCTTACTCATACACTGATCCACCACTACATGCTGCTACATGTCGTATAAAGTTAGGTACTCGAGGTACTCGCGAAATCAAACTACTCACACAATAATAATATAGAATATTAAGTTACAATACAAGATGTAGCAACCGGAGACTTAGTTCTTTAGTCCATCCAAGGCAGCAAGATGCACAGTTGCTGGGGCTGCAGTAGGGTTTCAACTTTCATGCCAGCCTAGAGGAGACCAATTTCTCAAAAGTTGTACGCAGGGGTGTAGTGTTATCAAAACATTTTCAGATTCGGAACGTTTGTCATGAAAGGCAACAATTGAACTCCTTATGATGATATTTTCTTCTGTAGTTCACTGGTGAACATTGTTCTGAAGTAAATCCGACAGAGTAAAAACTTGTATTTTACTGTATTTCGTACAATGCCCCCTTGTTAGCTTGCTTCACAGCGATATTGAAAAGCAATCACACTTACATTTCCACATTTTCCTTTTCCCCCAGCACACAAGTTATTTCTTCTCTGCATTTCTTCTGATGTTCCGGATTATTTGCCAAGTTATAGAAGGTATATGAAAGGCCTAGAGGTAAAAAAGCAGTGTTGTCTGCTGCAGCTGGGCAAGGCGCAACCGGCACATAATTTCGTTTGGGAATGATCTTGATCTCTGAAAACCTAATGAACAACCTGCTTTTTCTTCAGCAATGAACAAGCACATGTCTGCAGATTTCTAACGTTTCAGAAACTGCTCTTGCGTTTTTCATTGAGATCGCGGTTGTTGTTTATCATATACAAATTTCATAAGAGCACCGATCTTAAGAAAAAGTTTTTCCTTTTTTTGCTGGCTGTTCAACAAAAAGCAAATAACACGTTTGTTTAGGATGAAAAACACCACAAAATTACATAAATGAAACGAACAGAAAAATGTGTCTCATCCATATTTTTATTAATATCTTATAGTTGGAAAGAGAGAAAAACCGTATTCGCAGATTCAAGTGCTGGCGTAACCTTGGCGAGGCCGAACTACAAACGCATTTGTCCACTGGTGCCAATTTAAGTAGATATTAACAGCGCGGCCACAAATATCAGATGGACACAGCAGTCGATTGTGTTTACGGCTTCTCTTTTTGTTTTTCAAGATGCAGAAGCAAAGTATATGGAGCAAAAGAGAATAGGGAAAAGAATAACGGTTTAAAGTTCAGAAGAAAGTGGACTGCCACAGAGTTAACAATGCAGCATTTAAAAAACTTTACTAAAACATGCTTCAAGCCAAATTTATAAGGCCAGTTTATTTGAGGCAACGCAGTAAAATACAATCGTAGTTGTTTTCATACTTATTGACAGTTTTTAATACCTGACAGTATTTCGCTTTCAACATTTTCAGTTTGCAAGAGTAACTTGCCCGTGCCCGTAAATATTGTCTTTATGTTAATCTCCTGCTACACAATTGAAGAAATGAATTCTCGGCAAGCTACAGAAGTTGATGTGGTTTGTGAAAGTGATGCGGCATGCAAACATCAAATTCACTTGCTTAGACAAAGCACTAAATGTTATGATCAAATTTGAACTGTTCAGCGAGTGTAATATTAATAACAGGTAAACGTCTTTTGTATTCGACAAAAATTGTTGGCACCGGTTGCGACCGTCTCTTGTCCAGCGATGAAAAAAGTAACAACTTCATCCATAATTTCTTCATCGCTCAATCCGTTTCCATCTTGATCCTAAAATCAACAGTTGTTGAATTCAGCACTCCGAAAAAGAAAAAGTACAGCAATAGGTGAAGAACCATGAATGCTACAGCGCCAATCTTATTTTATCAGAATTATTTAAGTTGTTTTTCGCACTTGATATGTTGAGCAAATTTAACTCGTATGCTTGAAAAGACTGAATTTCAATTGAATATCACAAAAGTAATGTCTGGTCGGGAACCTGCTATTAGCATGTGTGCTATTGTGAGTTAGTTTTGTTTCGACAGTTTGAAGCAATACTTGTGCAGCACTTGTCAGTCAGTCAACATTGATAAATTGATTCGAAAAAACTTGCTCCGGACCAGTGCCGGATTAACAATAGTAGCAAATGTAGCAATTGCTACGGACCCCGCGCTTTTGGGGGCCACGCGGTCTTCAGTAATAAATCTTATTTATTACATTATATATAAGGTTTTTTCAGTCTAAGAAGCCAGTATTTTGCTAAATTTGCCATAAGCAGTAAGCGAAGGTTTTCAATTGAACGTTGTCTGTGTCCAGAAATTCTTGGTTGATTCTTTTGGTACAGGTACGTAACAAAAGGTATAAGATTGCGTCCAGTCAGCACGATGCACTCAGACTGTTATGTCACGATGCAAACTGGAGAGAGCATGCAGTGAGTAAAGCTAGTAACGGGAAAGGGACTGTTTGTCGCCGCCGTTTCGGCGCCGGCGATTTGGCGCTGAGTTGTTTTGGCGCTGAGCTGCTTAGGCGCTAGGCTCTTTTGGCGCTAGGCTGTTTTGGCGCTAGGGTGTTTTGACTCTGGGCTATTTTGGCGCTAGCGCTTATCTGCTTGTTTACTATCACGCACGCGTCGTTGCCTCTAGAACTATGTTTTTTCCATCCTTGCACGGATCTTTTTGAAGAAGCAACAAACAGTGTGCATTTGCATTTGTCTTGAGACCAGACTGGGTGCATGTACGTATTTTAGGACTTAAACGAAGTGCTTTTCTTAGAACCAATACGATTGATGGCTGAAAGTCTTCTTAGCAAGAGGGATAAACCAAAGTTTTCCCACTATGGGTATCTACACATTTTTGATAAATGCAGCAAATGTGACCCATCGTTACTATTTTGGAGATGTGAATAAAAAAACGAATGTAAAGGGCGTGTTCACACTAAAAACAACGAAGTAGTAAAGAAACACATAAAAGTGTATGCCGAATTGGGAAGTAACCATCCAGTTATCTGGAAATACATTGAAGGTATTAGGACAGCACAAAGAGCGCGTGATGCTTATTATGAGCAGTTGATTGCTGGAAAACATCCAAACCAAAAGCTCCTTAAATAGATTAAGGCTGATGAACGCATTCTAAACATCCTAAAACAATCTGATTCACGGGCACCAATTGAATATCTGCGAGGTCTAGTTCACAATTACAAAATAAATTAAAGTTTTATCATGTTTTCAAACTTTTATCCATTGTTTACTTTGACCAACCTTTCTGTGTACCATTTGCATTACACAAACTTGTCTGCATTGGCTGGCGCCCAAACATCCCAGCGCCAAAACACCCCAGCGCCAAAACAGCTGGG
>JGI24022J15233_10009701_pt1 | contig 10858 bp, 8 predicted proteins | sample Ectturendosymbi2_FD_15233 | JGI IMG/M metagenome (IMG submission 15233)
TGACTGGTTGGCCACCCTTGTTAAATAGTATTGCCCGCCGCCATACCACAACTTTCCAAACACAGAGCAGTACACCACGAACCCGGGGCGTTTACGGTTCGGACCAAACACAGACCAAGCCAATGGAAACGCTGAGCGAGGCTCAAGAGTTCATTGTTCTCTGTAGTTTTTTTGTTGTGCGGGGGGAATGAACAACATACGCGCAGCGCGTTTTGATGGTTGATTCAATTGGTACTTCAGGTGATGTGATGACGCGGAATCATAATTCAATCGTTGCGATTGACCGCCATGACAGGTTTGCGCCAAGGTTCAGCCGGAACTCTGCTAATGGCTCGTACATATGGCCGGTACGATGTCGCAGAGCAAATGTTTCAATCAACAAAATAAATTTGTGTTTGTCGCGTTTCCGAACACATATAGCATGTTTGAAAAAAATACGTTCAAATGCAACCAAGTTTGGCAAAATGCAGGTGATTTCGCTTTCGCACGGGTTCACGTGCTTTGAAACGAGTGGATTTTACCGACGGCCACCAGCAACAGTTTTTCAATTTCATTAAATGGTGTTATAGTTTGCAGATGTCGAATTGCGTGGCAGAGCTGACAGATGCAGCTTATCGGGGCGAGTGCATCGCGCATGCGCGACAGCTCTTGCATCAACGCCGCTGTGAATGTAGGCACCTGTTTCGTTTTGAGAATCAATGTGGATGTACATCACCCTGATCTGCATGAGTTAGTTTGGGATCGCGTTAAACGCAACTCTGGCCAAGTGCTGTGAACAGGCTGCAGGAATAGTTACGGCACAAAACGAGCATAAAACTCTAAAACCATCGCAAAAAGACATCGGGAAGGTCAGTACCTGGCTCAGCGAACTGCTTGAATTGCCTGTGGTGAGATCGTTGACGGAAAGATCGCTCTCACGTCGAACAACAACGTGCGTGTCTAGGAAAGGAAAGGAGAAATTGTTGAAGAATTTGGCAAGTTTCTAGTGAAGTTCCATATAGTCTCAGTAGACTAGCCGAGCTATGGCTACCATTTTGCGTTTTGAGGCGAGAAGTGAGAAAAAAACAAGCGTACAACACCAATTATTATTGATTATCCTCTCGTTTATCCTTCAAACCCGAGTTTGCATGCTTGCATCACGTAGGAATACGTAGTATGAGAAGCATTTGGAATTTAGAAACGGAAGTTTCAACCAGTGAGAGCGAAAAACGGTTTGAATGACACAAGCCGGGATCACTTACGTCAGGTTCTTTAGTTTCCACGAGGAAGGTCAACAAAAGCCTCTAATGTGCAGAACCAAACAACAGGGAGCATTATTGTCTGCCTTGCTTTCATTCTCGCAACATCAACACACCGTGTCAATGCCCACAGCTAATAAACGCACTTATCAAAACAAACAGATTTGAATTTATTTTGCGTTCCATAGACCTAGCGTTCAGCAACAATGTACAGTACGAACGGGCCGATAAAGGCTATTTTCGATGACTAACAAGAAGCGTAAACAACCGACTGGAAGCGTTTAAAGTGACCCATAGAAACTCTCGACTAGCGGTAGAATGATCCAAATCATTTTGTACGTATTGGAAGGTAATTTTCTGTATTTCCCCCAGGGCATCTCTATACGGGGTTTTTGCCAAGATGACAGCAGCGAATGCGTTCAGACAACGACAGATGCACATCTTGGCTGCAGTGATTCAACAACCTTTAAAGTATGTTATCAAAGCCGCACGGACTAGTAATGACATTTTCGGTCAGCCGGAGCAAGCATTCCACCTTTTAACAGGAAATGATGCTTAATGCAGGGCAACAATGTATCGAACTGTTTCTAAAAACGAAAAATAGTAGAACTGGAGTTGCTTTCACTTTTTCAGTACATAGCAACTCCAAATTTAGAGACTAACGCATAGACTTAAGTGCAAACGAAATGAGCTGAGTTAACTGTAGTGTTTCTCGCTTTAGGTTATAGCAATCGTAATGAGTTGTTTTTTTTGTTTGCTTTCAGAGACAAACGCTCAGAGAAGTATGCTTTGCCTTCACTGACCAAACGTTTGATTCAAAGTCTGGTGCAACCGCCAGAAATGATTTTTTATTTGACTCAAAACGACGTTTTCAATTACAAAAAAACGCAATGCCTAAACAACGCATCGCAAGGACACGTTGCCGGTACCGTATCCAACATGTGATGTTTAAAACCAGAGGACGGACACCAACGCTTCACATGCCAGTTTCTTGCAAGGCAGCCTTTTCACGAAGCAGCACTTGTTGCGTTAAGATACTCTGATGACCTGATGTACCATGAACAAACACCTCGGTTTCCTAACAGCAACATGGGTAAACACCCTGGTCCCTTAACAACATGGATTAACACTCAGGTCCCTTACAACATGGGTAAACATCCTGGTCCGCGTTTGAAGCCGGATGGATCGCCAGCAATATTCGCAAATCCGCGCGTCAAAACGAAGTAATAAATAACCCAACGATCGGTTTGTACTTATATTTGCTTGGGTGATGTCAAATGCTTTGCAGTTTTAAGTTATGTCTAACTGCAGTTCGCATTAAATTTTACAACAAATCATTCAAGAAGACCTTTTCCTTAATTAACCACAGATTTTCTTGATCACTCACCGACCACAGTACACTCACCGACCACAGTAAAGGAGTGATATAAATCAAAACAACAGAAACCAACACGAACAATTAATTTCCGTTCACACAAATCACATGCATTAAGCCTTTGCTTTAAAAACCACATCTTAATATAAGCAATCGCAAAACACCACATTCAAACCATTACTGTGAATGAGACAAGAAAATCCGCTGGAAACGCATTCCAGTTTTCAAATACAGCCCAGCTGACTCTGTCACAATTAAACTTGAACCCAGGTTGACATTCTCCGATTGTTTTTGAGTGGTGGACGGCTGTCAATTCGAAGTGTTCACGGAAACGCTTGACCAGCCACAAAAAGAACACTTATATTCGGCCAAGTGTCGAGCAATGAAAGCTTGGCAGATGAATTCGAGCAAGACGAGGAACGTTTGGCGTTTGCTCGGTCGAAGCTTACATACACTGCCGACAATAGCGCACAGCCAAAAGCTATGACCGATGTTGGAAAAAGCTTCAAGCAAATCCATCGCTTTCAACCAACCGTTCACTCAATATGCCGCAGAACATTTGCGTAAAAACTACGTCACGAATAATTTGCCTTTATTCAAAGGTGAAGACCGTTTGTTAAAGATATCGTCACGTCAGTCACCAAATCTATCGTGCAAGATAAGAATATGCGGTCCCATAAAATCATGTGCACATTTATGCGAGTCGTATGCAGTCGCACCGTAGCAAGTACTGTACATTTCTCACTTGATTTCAAGGTTTCAACTCCAACGTCGACTTCCAAGGAGTTGTCTCTGCTGTAATAAGAACTGCCTACGCTTCCTTGGTCTCCATAGCGACTGTGGTTGCCTGCAAAAACAATGACGAATGAGCAGTTGAAAACCCAACAACACAACTGCACAAAAATTTGAAGATAACTGTAGTGTACAGTATTTAATGCGATACACAAAACCTCAGACAGGCAACTGTAATACGCAATTGGGAAGATGTGATATTGCTATCACCATTTGACAAGTTGTATCTATTTCTTGGTGTTCCTCTCTGAGGTGTCTTGTCTTCAGAACTTATCACACTTCCAACATCCCAATCGACATGCTGAGGTTCTTCTTCATCATAAACTGCTATCAACTTCAAACAAAAAACAAGTATGTGCTATATAATGTGTCATAATTCTTGAAATGTTAGAGTGCTAAAAAAGCAAATGAAAAACGTTTTGTAACAAGGCCACACACATCAAGCAGATTATGGACATTGGTGAAGAACCTGGCCCCAAGCAAGCTTTCTCTGGTTAAAATCATCATCATCAGCACATGTACATTGGTTGTTTTGAATGTATATACTTCAGATTATCATATTAAACAAAAGTGAAAACACCATCAAGATACTGGCGCTTAGTGCAGGCCAAGCAAAGCATTCTCTTCAACATTAGATCAGCAGATCACATTCCCAAGAAATTTCAGTCATTAAATTTGCGTCAGTTCCAAAGTACTAACTGCTATGTCACCTTTTCTTTATCTTCAATAACATCTTGCACAAGGTCATCCCAATCCAATATTCCACCACCAACAGCTAGCTGAAGAACTTTCACCCAATAATCTGACCCCTACAATATAGGAGTTAAAACTTAATGCCTGAAAAACTGGCAAAAGCCTGGTGAAAAAATTTAGGACATAGTTGTAGCTTAAAATTTCTCACAATGAAACATATGTAATGAACAGTAACATTCAGCTACTGACAATCAGTTTTTGCTAATTTGTCTTCACAAACGTATGTGCTGCAGACTAAACAGTTAATTAGAGCATTAACTGTGAACGTTAAAACTTATTTCAAAACCATTCTTCAGACCAAAGAGACAAACCTCAAATGAATTTAACTTACTCAACAAGATGCTTCTAAGAGCACTTTACACTAAAGTACCCACTCAATGAACGGCCATAACCACTACACAGAGTTGGAGTCATCATGCTCGGTTGCCCCACATAAAATGCTCTACATACTGTTTAACTTCTATTTATTTGCCCTACAATGTTGATATCAATTTTTTAACTTTCAATTAATGACACAGAAAAGTTGTGAAGCAACCTAAACGAACTACAAGCAATTGTGGTTTCAAACATGCAGATCATGTATACAACTCACTTATTGTGTTTCATGTTTCTTTGATATCTGACATTAACATATTGAAGCACTGAAGACATACCACCAACAATTTCTTTGGTGCACAACCCTGCTGCATGAATGTTCAGTGAGACACATTTAGATGCATAACACCTGCTATTAGACACACAGCATCTGCACATATTTAAATCATAGAGACATGGCAGTAGTTTTGAAACACCATAGTTTTGGCGTCAGTTTATTGGCCATGATCTTTTGAATTCCATCTTGACATAAAACTTCACAATACAATACTTTAATTACTGGATCAGACTCACCTTTCCTATGATCTTTTTATATCTTGCGCAAGCTCGCTTCTGTAAGTCAGCAATGCTAAGATCACCTTTGCCACATGGAACAACTACAGGAATATTCCCAAAACAAACTGTAACTTTCATTGTAAACCTGCAACAAAAATGCCATGAGCTTTGCCCATAAATTTACAGTAGCACTGCATTTAAACAGGGTACTTAACAAGCTTATTGGAAACTCAGATCTGCAATAGAAAACTAATACAAAACAAAATAGTGAAATGAAAAATTTTGACTGCATGCTCTTGAGGTTTGCCTTCAGTTTCATGCAACTGTACCCACTTTTTGAACTCCTAATGTGAGTGTCACCAGTGGTTTGTGGCAACCACCTCCACTTGCTTACGCTGGGGGTCATTCAGCTATTTCTTGTAGCAAATGCTGCATTGATAGAAAGTCAATAGCAGAACCATTTCCTTGCACCCACCCATCAACGCTGAGCATGAGGCTCGGACAGGCCGCAAGTACCATTATTTTAATCTTCAGTATGACCTGACCATCCAGCCTATCAGTTTTGTGGCATATGCTCTAAGCTCTACTAACTGTACCACTTAGCCATGCAATGTGACTTCTAGGTAAAAGATCAGTTTTCCTCATTTAATCGTTCAGATATACTAAGACAGCTTCAGTTATTACTGTTGGTCTAGTGCAGGGGTTGGCAACTTTTTTTAACAAAGGAGCCATCCTGCTTCGTTTTCCAGCTGATATGACCAGTGAGGAGCCACAAAGCGTAATATTTTTCACATGGAAAACGATCTGCAAATGTGGTCTTTGACTGAGTTTAAATAATATTAGATCTTGGAATGAGAATCCAAACTCTATGCGGTTCAGAGGCTGTTTGAAAGCATGGTTCATTTGAGTTGGTCCACCTAGGCGGAAACAAGATCCTGCAGTAGTGACTGTGATTTTGTGCAATGGAAGTGCTTTGTTATGCTTCCAAACACTTGGAAAGCAGGAAAAAATGTATTACAAATGTTTGTGCAAGTGTATTTAGGCATGTTGATAAACTTTAATTGCTTAATGCCAGTGTTAGCCGTTTTTATTGACTCAGAAAATGCTTCCAGTGAAGTTAAATTTTTGCCAAAATAATGGCTCCAGTAGGCTAAGGCTTGTTGCAGTGGTATGTAGCCTAAAATGGTTTGGAAATGATTTGATATGTTGGCAATTGATTAGTATAAAGGCAATGAAACGTTTGCCATGAATACCATTTCAGCCTAAAGCTTGTAAACGCCTAGCAGTGTCTACCTTCTGGGATTTGAATTTTTGAATTTCCCATGCAGTAACTGTGGATATTGCCATGGGAAACCACCTGGTAACGAAATTATTGATTTCTGGCTAAAACCATAACTTGCCAGAAACAAAGACAATGCAGCCCAAATTAGAAACATTGGAATGCCTTGTGTTATAGCTGCAATTTTGTTCCAATCACTTAAAAGTAAGTAGTAACAGATTTTAACATCTAGAAATTTAACTTTTAAGTATATACTGTAACAAGGTTTTAGCCCCTAGAAATGTATATGCTGTACAATATTTTAAGTGCATAGCATTTGTACAAGCGTTTTTGATAATTGTGGTAAGACCTGTTTGGTCAATTATCTTAACTTAATCTTGCTATGCTACAAAAATGTAGCTAAATTTTTTGAATGGGCTCTAACATTGCTGTGTAAAAATGCTGTCATTCTGTAATGTGTTTTGAAAGCAAATCAATATTGTGTCAGTGAAGCATCTGGTTATGTTGACTGTGTTGCGATCGGAAAGCCCGAGAGGCATGCGCGCAAAACTTCACACTGTGGCAGCAAGTAACAATAGAGATCATGCGCCGCAATCACTCTATCATTGCTTGTTCGCGCCACATATATATATTGTTGTTTTTCGCGCACATCCCGTTCGTGGTGAATCACACATTCAACACAATGCCACCGGAGAGGTTGCAACAACTGACACAACAAGTATTACAGCATTCACATTCAAAGACAGACATTCATACATCCGTGCTTTTTGCAAAAGATTGGATTGTTTAATGGCTTGCCACAGTATGACATAACAAACTACAATGGCAGTTTTTGATAGGCTAACTGGAATTGTTTTGTTTGATGTGATTCACCTCATACTGCAAGATAACTTGTATAACTGAGGTTTTACTTTAGTTTTAATTAAAACCTTAAAATGATATCATTTTAGCATAAAAAAAATGTAATACCTAAATGATATCCAATTTAGTACAAGTACACTAGACGTGAACCAATTGAAAAGCTTATTAAATAAGAAATGTTTCTGATATATATTTTTTGTATGTGCACAATAAAACTGAGTCTCAATAGATTTAAAGTTATCAATCAAAAGAAATCCCTCCACATCAAAAAATCAGACAAGTATGTTTACCCAGTATATAGTTAATCTACTGAACAGGCATCTTCAGCTCTTTTTCAAATACTGCAGTTTTATTGATTGTATCAGATTAAAAGAAAGGCAAAAATAAGGTCAAAAAACAAGGTAGCTTCAATGAGGAAATTATGGCTAACACAAATAAATTCTGTAGTTTTGCCTTATGCTTAAACTCAGGCGTGTTCAACATGAATGGCATTGCGTGCCAAATTTTTTCATATATTCAGTATGCAGTGATAGCATTCTAAAAGAACTTCCTCGTCAAATCAGACAGCTTACTTTGATGCTAGTTTCTGACAGCAGTTGTAGTATGTATTACCTCCTCCAACTTAAAAGTGACTTACTGTGATTTACACCAAATACAAATATCATCTTTCACCTAAACCTACTTGTGTGCAATTTAAGAAACTACAGCATCCCATATTGGGCACATGTGCCCTTTGCTGAGCACCCCTGCTTCACGGAGGCTTTTAATGGTGGAACTTTTTCAGGTATCCAAAACTCTATGGCAGGGGTGGCCAACCAGTCAGACCAAAAGTCACATTTCTTATTGTGTTACTGCAATGAGCCACATCACAAAACTTACAACTTTGAACTTGAATCTAACATCATGTGAAACATGCTTTCTGTCGCACAACATTGTGCAAAACTTTTGCACTATAATTCCAGGCAAGTTATCTGCAGTATCAACTCCAGCAGTTTGTGCAGTGTTAACTCCAGCATGTTTTGTTTCACCTTTAGCATTGCCTTTTCTGTGATTACATCTACCTACACAAGCATATGTATGCGAACATGTGTTGCATGAATAAGATCGCTAAGTATATGTTCTTGCGCAAATCACAAAGCACGCTTCCTCCACACAACACAGTAACTAACATGTGTCTCAAGTAAATGCGCTCGTGTGTACTGTGTACCGGTATGTGCTTGCATAAGACACCAAGTCACACTCCCACTCTGACTTTCAAGATGGACAAATGGTAAAAAATTTTGTGACTTATACATGAATGAATATGGTATTTACATAAGAGCTGCATGAAATCAAGCAAAGAGCCGCATGCAGCTTGGGCAGGCCTGCCTTATGGAAAAGATTAATATTTTGAAACACTTGCAGTTTCACTAAGAGGTTTAACCTTTAAATATGTGAAAATAGCAAATTGAGAATGTGGCAATGACAAACCATTTTCTTCTAGTGGCTTGCTTGCCTAATGCCTACAACACATCTTGCTTCAATAAATCATATAACCGCATTTCGCATATTAAACTTTACACTCAGAGCAAATAACATTTAATTAAACTGCCCCCTTTACACAAAAGTAGCTTTGTCCTACGGAGGTCTGCAGTCTAAATGACACCTGATCCTTCACAGCCTCCCATCAAACCCATAATTCTATAAATAGGTGTATTTGGAAAGTCATCGCAGCATTACCTTATAACAGTGATGGTGTCAATCATGCATATGCCCTTTATGCTTTTGTTTAATCAAAGTAAATGTATTACTTATGCTTACAAGCATATGCTTATGCATACAAGCACATGCTTTTCTACTACTTCCACATGTATACCTTTGAGTTCATCCATGTATTTGTGTGTTCCTTGTCACTGTGATGTATGCTTAAACCCCACACATCACGTGTGGGAGGGAAGATATTATACACAATAAACAAAACTTTACGTTCAGGGTGCGCCACTATTTTTGCACCAACTAATGCCAACATGTTTGGTCACAACTTGGTAGCCAGTTGAGCTACAGAGCTGTTCAAACCCTCTAATGACGTGGAAAGTCTTGTGGTATCGCTTTTTAAAAAATGGCAAGCTATGGATTTGAACTTTTTTGTGCGTGATGTCACCTCACAACTGGGGCAGGTTTGGGGGTTTTAGGATGACATCATCAGGTCCTGGGTCCCAAAATCAAAAGGCAATTTTTTGTTGCTCGATAAAAATAGGTGAAAATCCACATCTTCAGAGCCCTTGATTGGCCTTGTGGTTAGCAAGTTATGACCTAAAAACAACAAAATTAATAATTAATCCCTTTGGGAATTACTTATCAATTTTTTGGTAATTAACACGTTTGCTGCCAGTGTACAAAATATATCATACCCAGAAATCCTGAATGAGTTGCTATTTTCATGCCACTTTGCAACTCCATAACTCACCAGTTGATTGTGCTAAAGAGCTCTTCAAACCCTCAAAAGATGTGGCAAATCTTTGAGTCTGCAAAGAAAAAAAATTTTTTGGTTTTGGGTTTCAGATTTTTGTGAATGACGTCATAAGTAGGGTAGGCTTTTTGGCCATATTGGCTCAGGTTACTTGTCCCTGGGCCCAATCGCTCCACAGAAGTATTTTGATCAAGTTTATATTAGAAACTAGGCTAGAATCCAAGTCTTTTGAGCCTTTGATCACCTTTCTAGCACTTCTGGTTCAAAATGTACGGCCAACAAATTAATTGATTATCCAATCAAAGGACTAATTTATTATTTTTTTGTTTTTGAGCCATAACTTTTGAACCCGGAACTCTAGAAAGTCTGAAAGGCTTAAAAGACTCGGATTCTAGCCTAGTTTCCAATAAGAACTTGAGCAAAATACTTCAATCTAGTGGTTTGGGCACAGGTAACCTCAGCCAAAATGACCAAAAACCTATTCCAACAACCTGAAACCCAAAACCAAGTATTATTTGCAGTGCAGACTCGAAAACTCGCTGAGTCTTTTTGAGAGTTTAGCTAGCTCTCTAGCAATTTCGCCTAGCATGTTATGGAGTTGCTAAGACATGCTAGAAATCTGGGATTTTGCACTAAACTGCTGGCAGCAAAGGTGTTAATTATTGTCTGTTATCAATTTTTGCCTGAGGGTACAAAAATTGTGGTGCACCTGGGACATAAACAGTTAACATGTAAAAAATCTATTTTTGAAAACACATAACAAATAAAGCACCCCTTAACACTGTGAGAGCCGGCCTACGATATATACGTACTTCGATTTTGGCCTAAAAAACAGCAGTTTTCGATTGCCTTACCAACGCACTAGCTCCTCCGTCGATTGCGCTAGAGAGCTGTTCAAAGGCTTAAACGGATCGGCCAGTCCAGTAGATTGCACTCGAAAAAAATTTTTTGGTTGGGGGATGCGGGTTTTTTATGACTGACGTCATAAGTGAAGTAGTTTTAGGGTCATTTTGGCTCATGTTGCCTGGCCTAGGGCCCAACTGCTTGGCCAAAGTGTTTCGCTGAAGTTTTCATTGGAAACTAGGCTCGAGTCCCAGTCTTTTGAGCCTTTGATCGACTTTCTAACGTTTCTGGTTCAACAGTTATGATCTAAAATAAACAAATTAATTAATTATCTAATTAGTCAAATATTTTTACTAACTTACATCACAACTTTTGAACCCGAAACCCTAGCAGGTCAT
>JGI24022J15233_10009702_pt1 | contig 10858 bp, 6 predicted proteins | sample Ectturendosymbi2_FD_15233 | JGI IMG/M metagenome (IMG submission 15233)
CGTTACATTTCAGCATCTAAGAGCTGGCAATTGTCGAATGCTCAGGCTACATGCAAGTAAAATTTTGCGTTGCTTTTTTAGTGCAAAGAAAATTTTGTGTGGCTTTTTCATGCAAAAATAAAATTTTTCGTGTTTTTTTGTGGTACAATGTGTGTAATAATTTTTTTCGGAGTTCAGTTAGTGCAACGAAAATATCTATGAAGGTTTTACGTATCGAAAGAAAATAGTGCTGCACGTTTCAGTCAAATCGAAACCAAACTGAGTTATTTAGCGATCGGCAAAGCACAGCTGAACGCATGTGTGTTTTTGGACGGAATCGAAAAGCAGAAATGCTGTCTAGGACCAGATTTATATAAAAACTGTCATAACTTTGCTTCTCTACAATTTTTTACTTCCAAACTTGGCAGGATGCTTTGTAACAGCTATAGCAACCGTTTCTGTGATTTTTACATTTTTCCCAGTGTTGGAATAGGCGCAATAAAATTTCAAAGTAAAAAAACAGGCAATCCACCCTTGTTTTCGGTTGTTTTTTCTCTCCAAAAGAAGTGGAAAATTTTTTTTATTTTGATTTTCATAAACTACACAATATGACTAACGTTTTTGTGAAGAATTTGTGTTTCTATCGTGCAAAGTTTTCCATCCAAAGCCTTTTCAAAACAACGCCTTGCCCACTCAAGCGCCAGCACAACAACCATACCAGTGTTCTAGCATCAGACAGCAGCCATGAATATACCGTGGACCGGCGGTCAATGATTTAAAGAGGTGAAAATTAGTACAGCACTGTATTCAATTGCCCATTGCCAAAAATGAAAATTTTTCCAAAACAGCAGTAACTTTTTTAGTCTATGATAATATGTTTGTTAACAGTTGCTTCACTACATAAATCTTGTGAAACTTTGATTATGTATATATTTCACGAATCAACCTTTCAGACTCTTCTGCAACTCAGTAGGTTTTCAATTTGGAAAACCAATCCAAGTCTTAAAGAATCAAATTTGGAATTTTGATGTAATGTAACATCAAATAACTGCATGTCCTTAACAAATCAAACTGCGGTACTTGCATTAGTTACTGCACTTGAAGTACTGGTATTGGTATGAAATGAAACACCTCAACTGATTTGTCAATACAGGGCAGTTCCATATCAACAGTTTAAGATTGTCATGCAGAAAGCACAATTTTTCTCCATTTTCACCAAGTAGCCTGCAGAAAGTTAGCTGGTCGTCTACAACCTAGCCTAAACAAAACCAGCATTAGGCTATAACCGATTGCCGCCCGTCTGCCAGAAATAAATTTGATAAGAACAATTCGCCAAGGCAATAGCTAACATGCGCACATGTGCGCATTACGCATCCGATGATTGTGCAATATTGCCTGGTAGTTCTGATCCAATCAAAAACGCTGCGCTTTTAACTTGCGTTGTTGCAAACACTACTTTTGCTGATCATGTTTAACAAACGGACAAAAACAATTGTGATGCAAACTGACTACCGCGCTGCTATAGAACCAAATGACAAATCACCTCAAAGTATTTGTGAATGTTAGAGTAGCGCTTCTGTAACTTGTGTGCCATATCCACAAACCAACACGTTGCAACAGCTTGGATTGAGATCACAAAATTTTTATCATTATCATGCCTCGTGAAAAATGTTGATTAAGTTAACCCACGAAAACGATATTTTAACTTGCATACAGTATAAACCAGTGCGCTAGGCCTAACACATCAAGTTAAGAAAAGTATAATCCTTTTGAGAGATCTTACGTGCAACTGCTTCACAGCAACAGTTGTCATCACTAGTGAGTAGCGATTGCATTTGTAACATGTTCATTCCGCCATAAATGTTGCTTAACATAACGTAATTCGTTTTTCATGCAAACTTTTAAAAAATTAATCTGTGCTAAACTAGGCATTGATTGGACTTCTGCACCTTTCAGTTACAGTCAAACATTTCGTGCTGCGAAAACTTCTGGAAGTACAACGGGAGTTTATTCGTACACAACACCTGAACATGGTAGCTTCAAGCATTGCGAAATTTCCCGATGATGCTTTTGTTTTGGCTGCGACGGCCGATGCATGCTCTATGGTTAATCTTGTATGCTTGTTTATGAAAACGCACCTGTTATCGTTGCTGTAAAAAATTGCCTGAGTTGCTTCATTGTGCTTTCTTGCGCAAATTGTCTGGATGCGTGAGGAATATAACAGCGTTTTGTCAACACCTACTGAGGGCGATACTGATATATCGGTAAAACCGAAATATCGGACGATATATCAGCCAAGCCGATATGTGGGTCGATCTCTAATCTTCAAATACAAATTGATTTGTGCTCATAACAGTGCTGGCTGAGACTTTGACCAATATGGTCTTTCACCATCCCTTTGTGATTCAACACATTAGAACACTATCATTAATTTGCAAAACCTGAAGTTTCTGATGATTTTATATTCTTATCAACATGAAATTAATTTCTGATCTTTGATGTTGTTGTTTTTCCTCTTGCTGCATTTGTGTTGCTTCAAGATTTGAATCATAAAAATGCATGAATAAAACCACATGGGTAGTATACTTTACTTCCTGGCCGTTGTTTGATGTCATAGCTGTCTTGTTTTCAGCTGTTTTATTGTGTGGAAAAACTGAACACTTCTACATAGGACAACTTTGGTTTTCAACACAAGCATCATGAAACTAACTCTTTTTAACAGTTTTGTTGTTAATGCTTCCATTTTGTGCTTTTTTGCACTTTATAAAGTTGGGTTGCACCAGATAAAACAATTAGAATTAACTGCAGTACGGCATGTATGGTCTGCTGGTGATTCATGGAATGGCTGTTTCTGTCGCTTTTTCTGATGTTAATATCTCCTTTTGCTATGATCCTATTGTCATGAAATTTGGCATGTGACATCATCACCTAACCAATATGTCACAGTGAGTCTATCGGTGACATCACTTTTCTTGAAGTTCAGTTAGTGGTATTCTTCACTAGACCCCATGTCTCAACTGTTCATCTGTACATACCTCAACTCTTCACCCATTGCTTGCCCACAATCAACAGTGCAATTACTCATCTTTTCTATTATACTTAATGCTTTCTTTTTTGCATATACTTTTTATTGTTCTGTGTTTGTTCATTTGATGTATTACATCAGTTTTTTTCAAGGAAAATGTTAGATACCTGGTATGGATCTGTAGGGACCTGATTTCTCTGATTATAGGGACCCGATTTTCTGATTTTAGGGACCCGATGATATAATTTTCTTTGATTCTAAGGACCCGATTTGAAATTCTAGGGACCCGAATTGGGTCCCTAAAACACCTTTAAAAACCCTGATTATATTGATTTTTTCTTCCCCACCACAGAGTGGTTTGATGGCATTGAAACTATGAAGTCTCAAGCCTTAACTGCAAGTAAGTTTTAACTATGCCTTTGAGTCATACCATGAATCATGACCAGCAACATATGAACTGCTCAACTGGGCTTGCGTTGTTATAGCCAGCTATGTAGCAACTGTCAGTGGGTGATTTCTACACTACAGAATGGGGTGCCAGATCTACCTTTTGCTAAGGGTCAAATAATAGTCTAGAAAAGAGCCCAAAAAGAGTGAAACTCTTAAACAAGACAAGGGACCATAAAAAGGACCAACTATTTTTTAAAAATTTATCACCAGTTACAAAGTCATATAAACTCATATTTAGTAATTGCATTAAATGCTCCTCAATCACAATTGGAGCTCAACAGTAAAACAAGTATATGATAAAAGATAGCAATAAGAGAACAACTTAATTGCTATGTGTAGCCATAACTACCAAAGTTATCAACAAAAATCTGGACAAAACCAATAAACACATGCACCTTGGCAAGTACACCTGACCAAATAAATAAATACAGCAAATCAGGTAACATAAGTTTTTTTAGCAAATAAACAAATCTAATGGTCCTAACAAAGTTTTATTATTGAAAACATTCAACATTAAAAAATTTGGTCACAATCTGAATTTGCAATCAATTAGACAAAAAGTGAAAATATGATTTCTCAGACAAGACCCAGGGTGGTACGATCTTAATTTTTGCAAGGGCCAAATCGCAATTGGAAAAGGGCCAGAAAAGAAGCAAAAGGCCAAAATTTGGGAGAAACAAATTGTTAATACTTGGGACCAAATTTCTGAAATTTGGCCCCGAAAGGACCAACCTGGCAACCTTGCTACACTATCATTATGCTACAATTTTCTGTTTCAATGTGGCCATAGGCTAGACGGCTACAAAATTTCACGAGTTAATCTTGCATAGCCATAGCCAGCTGTAACCACTGCTATTAAATATAGGAAGTGACTACGGATACGCCTGTCCTGACAAAAGGGGTCAGTTTATCATTCAAACTATGTGGATCGTATAGTGTAATGGTTATGCACTACGCCTTCTATGCCTAAATGGTTTTGGGTTCAAATCTCACCTTGCCGACTTTCGTTTTGTTTTTTTTCTTTACTTTTTTTCAGGCTTAGGTTTTCCATTTACCGGTTAGTNTTAGGTTAGCATTAGGGTTAGCTTAGCTTAGGGTTAGGTTAGCATTAGGTTAGGATTAGGGTTTATCTTTTACATTTAGTTCGTTTCTACCAAGCCTACCAAGCACTCTCGCTGTGCGTAACTGTTACGTCACAGGTGGTATATAAGTTTTCTAATTTCAAGATCCACAGGCGAATCTATAGCCACTGCCTTAAATATACACTACAGCAGTTTGTCATCTTTTAAAAAACTCCATTTCTCGAATTTTGCTTAGAATACAGATTCAAACATGGCAAACCTGGCACAGAACAGTAAATTACCTGTAACAGTATTGCCACGACTAGGGTCAGTCGCATTAACATCAGATTGCTGCCTTTTTCAACATCAGATTTTTACGTTACTTACAGTTTTGAAGTTTAATACAAGCTAAATCCTAATACCTAACACAAAGATAACCCACGTTGAATCTGAAACAAAGAAGTATCGTCATTAAATGGATAAGTTCAGTTGGTTAACGTAAGGAAGTGACTACGGATACACTTGTCCTGACACAATTCAAATAAACGGTCAGTTTGTCAGGCAAGCAGTGCGCTGCTCATAGCATAACGGTTATGCATTATGGCTGCTATACCAATGGTTTTCGGTTCGACTCTCACCTTGCCGACTTTCGTTTTGTTTTTCTTCTTTGCTTTTCAGGCTTCGGTGTTACGTTTAAGGGTTAGGTATTAGGTTAAGTTAAGGCTATGGTTAAGGTTAGGTTTAGGGTTTATCGTTTCCTTTTACTTCTTTTCTACCAACGAACAAGCCTACTGCACTCTTGTTATGTGTTACTGTTACGTCAAAAGTGGCGTATTAATAAGTTTTCAAATTTCAAGATCCACAAGCGTATCCANAGCCACTGCCTGAACNTAAATGTTACTCCCAATACTATTAAAAGAGCTTCTTCAGTTTGGAACAATTAGAATTACCAAACACACATGTCGACATGAGGGTGAGAAATTGATGAAACAAATCTAAAAATCATGAATCCTAACTAAATTCCATCCTAGAAATGTAGAACATTTGGGGAAAAAAATAGCTCAGTAAACATCAGATTTGTTGCCAAAATCTAAGACATCAGAAAATTATCTCAAAACATCAGATCTGATGTTAAAACATCAGAAGTTGCAACACTAGCCTGTAGCATCACTTTTTACAGAGGAGAATAGAACAGCGACAGGGTTCCCACAATTATTTACTAGAAATTCCTTTAAAAAGCTGAGCTTAAACTTCCTAAAATTTCATAACAATTCCCTAGATCTTGCACAAATCAGTATTTCACTTTCATTTACCTTTAGTGAAATTCAACAGCAAACCTGGACAATATCGGTTCTTGAGGCATGATTTAGCTATGCTTGTGTAATTGTTTCGATCTATTTTTCGAGAGTTCTTATACATACACACTACGCTGCTTGTTAAAAAAGGACATTAAAAGACAAAGTTCTTAAAGCAAAGATCATTTCGAACTAACTACGTTCTGATTATTATGCAATGCCAGTAGATACCAGTACTAGTAGCCAGCACTCAGTAAGCTACCTACACTTTATACCAAAGTTAATTAAAGTATACCTTTTGAGTTTCGCAAACGACGTGGGCTACCATAAAAAGCTCTACTTTTTACTGAAGCATGACCACAGTCTACTTTTGACACTCTTTAATAATTGGTAATTCTAGGTAGGCCTAAGCTTAACGCTCTCTAATAAAGAAGGTATAGGTATAGCATAGGCCTATATTATAACTTTGGTTTAATTGTCATTGATTCATTCAATCATGATTGTGCACTACTTTTCCTGTAAGTAAGTGTATTGTAACTGACAGTAAATCACAACCTGGTTTTCACACCAGCGGGAAACTCATGACAACCCCTTTTCACAGGTTTATGCTGAAAAATGCAATTTCCTTGAGAAATCCTTACATTCCTCAAATCCGCAGATTTACCCCAAAAGATGTTGAAATACCCAATCCAGGGACAAATTCCCCAAAAGTGGGAACGCGGAACAGCGAGTTGAAACTCCCGCGCCAAATCAGCTGACGGGCTGAGGCAGCAGTGTGGAACATAATCCGGTTACCGGATCACGATCCAACCGGATTCTGCAATTCAGACCCGGTGTCAAGCGAAATTTCTGACTTGCGAAATTTATGACTTCACGCGATATGCGCATGTATAGAGTAATATTATGCATATCAAATACGCTAAGAAAACTGATGTTTCGGGCTTAGGGATTCGTGTGTGGGTTAGTGTGTCGGGTTAAGGTTTGGGTTAGGGCGAGAAAAAGAAAAATAACTGAGATCGAGACTAAGTCCAATAATTTTCAGTTGTTAAACTTATTCCCGTACTATAGCTTGTTGTGAGTGCCTGACATCTTACCAAAAAGTTTTAATTTACACAACACACATCAAAAAAGTAATTTCCAACCTAATTTCTTTATTCTGAAAAGCAAAATAACTGACGAACAATAACAGATCAGAAATTTCGCAAAGGTCAGAAATTTCGCTTGACACCGGATCCGGTTTGGACTGGATTTTGAAAAAATCTCTACCGGATCGGATATGGATGTCGAAACTGCGTTGATCACTGCAGTCGAATGCTTAATCAGAGGGTTTTTTCGGATATTAACCGGATTGGATCAAATATTTGGATAGTGTGCCGGATTAGGATCGGACTGGATTACACAATGAAAATATCGGACTGGATTAGCATCGCAAAACTCTTCGATCCGTTCAACACTATGAGGCAGTAGCCAAGAACCAAGCACAGAAAATTTTAAGATCACTGTTGCAAAAGCATTTCAACCATCCCAAAATGAAGGCAACAGTGAAGAGTGAACTGAGTGAAGTTATAGGCCCGAGGCCAGAGATGATCACTATCAGGTTCTCCGGCTGGATATCCGGAAGGATTGCAAGTTTTCAACGGGATACGGATATCCAATTCTACTTTTACGCAGGAACCGGATACGGATAAGGATGTCCCAATCGTAACGCTTACTCGATATTTTGAGGATTCAGATTGTGAATTAAATTTTGGTCACTTTTGACTACAGTATATACTTGTGTATAAGTCAGTCTTAAGCATAAGTCGATGTGTATTTTAAGACCAAAAATTGCGTCATTTTAAGTATTGCCTGTGTATAAGTCGACTGTAGATTCCAGGCACAGTTTAGTTGTGATCCGATTTCCCAGATTTGTTCAATGGTAGTGCATCCACCTTTGTCCACTTTTCATAGTTAAAGGCCACAAAGATGGCGGCAAGTAAATCAGTCACAGTTTATTGACGGGGAAACTAGTTTCGCGTTGTCCAACGCATCATCAGTCCTTATTCAAATAGAATCAATTCGAAACTAGTTTCCCCGTCAATAAACTGCGACTGACTTACTTGCCGCCATCTTTGTGGCCTTTAACTATGACAAATAGATACGCTTACAAATTTTAATCGTCGCAGAAGAATGAAAGCAGAAAGCAGGCAGATTCCTCAGAAGCTTGCCGCAAGGCTAAAGTTTGTTTACCACCTTTGTCCACATATAACATTGAGTTCACATTACTAGTGGCAAGTTGAACGTAGTAGAGTGGTTAGTGTCTATGCTTGCTGTACGAGTGGTCGTCAGTTCTGCTCTCACCATTTGCAGGGGCTTAACTAGTAGAGATCACACCTTTGATGGGAGTGCCTTTTATGTATTTTTTCGAAACGTTTCAGGTTTAGGGTTTACATTTAAGGTGTAGTGAAGGTTCAGGATATGGTTTATGGTTTACATTAGGGTGAAGGTTTAGATTTCGGTTTATGATTCATGTTCAGGTTTTGGTTTAGGTTTTGAGTTTAGCCTTTGGGTTAATGTTTTTAGCTTGGGTTTTGGGTATAGGATTTGGGTTCAGGTTTTGGGTTTAGGTTTTGGGTTTAGGTTTTGAGTTTAGCTTTTGGGTTAAACGCCCGTGCCGGCCACCACAGTGGCCGGTACACGTATGAGCGACCATAACGTCTGAACAGAATGAGCTAGAAAGTAACCGAAGATATCATTGGATCCGCAAGGCATGCCTATACATTTTGAGATATGTTGCGACCACCTGCGACGTCATTATGACGTCATTTTCGGGGGAAAAAACGTTTTTGCGTAGACTACAAAACATAGTTGCTTCCATTCAGTAGGCTACAGAGCCTAAACCGAACATATTGGAAACAATCTCTCTATATAAAAATTGAAAATGTTTTAAGATCTTGCAGTTGTGGTGGTAACGAGGAGGCGCAAGACTTTTGCGCATCTCTCGCCTTTGCTGGCGTTGGTTACAAACATGCAGTTGTTTATCAACTACAAAGCTGGCGCAACAAACGGGTAGTTGGGCTTCTGACGTTGTTCACCACAGCGATGTTTAGTCACCAATTCACCGCAGTACCGTTGCGTTACCACGGGTTTAATCCCGGCAACTTCGTTAAAGCTAGGCATACCATACGTCCCGTTTTAGCCGGGACAGTCCCGGTTTAATAGCGTTGTCCCGGCGTCCCAGTCAGTCTACCAAAAAGTCCCGGTTAAGCATTCAGTCAGCTCAGCCAGTATATTGTCCTACACCTCGTACATCATCACCCGTTGAGATAATTTTTTCTACAGTCAATAGCATGTGGTCTCATAACAGAATCAGAATTCTGGAGCAGAATGTGAAACACCTTATCACCAGTAAAATTAATACTAACTTTTGCTTTCTGTTATTTTTACAATAAAATAAAATCGAGCAAAGATTTATTGAAAAACGTATTGTGTACGGAAAAGTACGATTGGGCGAATGTGTTTTGAACATTGTTTTTTTTCTTAGTAAAATGTATAATTTAATTGTTGTCTTAACTACAGGAATCCGAAATACTGTAACTATATACTCCATAGTAAAATGTGAACCACATTTATCTGATAAGGCTCATTGTTCTGAAGCGTCCCGGTTTTCAGTCACAAAAATATGGTATGCCCAGTTAAAGCTGCTTCGAAACATCGCCACTCGATCTCGGCGTTTCTGCAAACTTATTCCCAGCAACAGTGATCGGTCGTTCCCGAACAAAAACATTCAGCGATGCGACCGCCGTTGCTAAACCCTTGGGCTGTGTGGCGGCCTGGACATGGAGCCACATGTAAATAAATGGTCACCGTTAGATGGTGCCCATGAGTAACAAGTCTCTGTGATAGTCACCACAAGCGAATTATCGTAATTCTCTTATCCCTATATAATGATAGTGCGACCTAGTAGTAGAGCGAACTCAGTGAGGGAGTTCTCTTGCTGCTGGTTGCTTTCCTGTTAGATAATGCCCCGAATTGCAATCTTTCTCTTGTGCTTGCCTCAGTAGTTCAAGGCGATGCAGTCAACTGCAACAGCTGTTTGTCACGTCGGAATTCAGGTGGACGTGCGTTCGCAGCGCTAACAGAATACACGTTTAACAATTGTCTTTCTCAACAGTTTAGCACATTATCGGAACCACTAATTTTCTTCCGGTGAAGCAACCATTGGTTGGCGCACACGTCACAAATTGTATTCCTCCAGCATAGGGAAGTACTCTAGTTTGTTTCACACGATTTTTACAATCTGCCTGAATTACATGGTTTGCGGATTTGCGCACATTCACATTTGGAGGAATCGTCCTCCCCACCGTAGCATTTAAATACTCGCATGCACGCAGTTCAAGTTTCTTTACTTCTTGAGAGAGTATGGATCTCTTTGTAATGATCATGGACCACCTTTTGCCACCAGCCGCACGCAACTCCGGAACAATCTCGTCAAAATAAATCGCGAGTGCCTCGAGCAGCAGGTGCATTTCCTGCAACATTTCATTTATGATGCCAGGTGCAGAACGAGACTTCATTAGTTTTGTGAGCAAGTTTTGTTCACAACAAGATTTGACAAAAATTCCAATAAAAAGCGACACAGAACAAAACGCGTGCGTATGATACATATGCAGCAAATGACATAAAGGAGAACGTAGTGAGCGATTCTTTTGAGACAATATGTATGATAAGCAGGAAGGCAATGACCTTATGATAAACCCGTGATGCAACGAACAGCAGAATGCACAAATGCTGCAAGACGAACTGAAATGTAAACAAGTCTATGCAAGGACTTGGAAAACAGGATTTGAAGCAGGACTAACTGGGAAGCATAATTAGCGAGCTGAAGGAAGCCGACCAGAGAGCATCAAGAGTAAAAGCACGAAGAGCAAAGCACCGGGAGGTACAAGACTGACAGGAGATTACGAAACGGTGACCTCAAGCTAACACTAATTAAGTAAGTGGGTGGTTCTAGGTTGCGATGCACACAGCGAATGACAAGACAAATTCAGGAGGTGCACCGACAATTG
>JGI24022J15233_10009704_pt1 | contig 10858 bp, 8 predicted proteins | sample Ectturendosymbi2_FD_15233 | JGI IMG/M metagenome (IMG submission 15233)
AGAAAAAATTGTTCAAATCTTCACATTGTTTTTGGCATTCTGAGTCTTCAAAAAGCCTATTTTTTGTTGGGATTTGTTTTTTATTGCTATTATTTCATTGATTTTATTGCTATTATTTCAATTGGCAACTGTGATGTCACAAGCATTGAGACATGATGTTATTAACTTTTGTCAGCATGTATCAATTTTATGCAATGTTTTATAAGCCCTCAACGACCCCTATCTACTGTACACTACACCCTATCTATCTACACTATACACTGACTTGAGCACATAAATGTAACTAGTTGTTCTCAGTCTTACACAAAATTCATTCACCAGTAAGTAGACAATGCAAAAATAAAATATAGCTATATAGTGTTGCCAACGCAAAAAAAACACAATTAAAATTGATCTGTCAAATATTTCATTTTGTGTATACGATTCAGCAAAATTTCACTATTTAGAATGGGGTTAAAACGCTTGAAATTACACCAAATTGCACCAATTTGTCGATGGTATAGCAAGAAATTTTTCCTTCACCCAAGCATATGAAATTACACCATTTTTGTAAAAAATGGTGCAGTATTACACCATCTGGCAACATTGTTCGACAACACTATACGAAGCAAGCCCGAGCAAGGTGACCACATTGTGTGTATTCTGCCAAACATTTACGAAATTCTGCAAAATTCATTGCCAAATTACAAATAGTATATTACAAATAACATTGCCAAAATACTGCCAAAATTCTGCCAACCGATTTACTTGAACAATGAACCAATACTAATTGTGTTGCTTAAGCTTATTTAAGCAAACTTCGAAATTTAAAAGTGGGGGGTAAGGTCTCCGAGAAAAAAATGGGGGTCCTAGGCCCATGCGGCCTCCGGTTCCTGTCGTTGAATCGATTGTTATTCTCTTTTGGCGCAGATGATTGTTTTGACCACAACTGGAACAATGATCCTTGTTTTTCATAGCAGTATTTTTTAATTGGCTCTTGAAAGATTGAACTCCTTTTTGAAAATCATCAGCTTTTTTGCTGTCATTCTTTATTTTTGAAAGCATGGGCGTCGCAAAGAGGGTTTGGGGGAATTTCTCCCCCTGGATTTTGAAATTTTCCTGTTCAAATTTTAGCAAAAAAGGTTCTCTTAGGTTCGAGTGGGTAAAATGTAATTTCACCACTTTGGAACCCCCTGGAAAAATTCTTTCGATGGAAAAATTCTTTCACAGGCTTGTAGATTCAATTCGACAGGCTTGCTTAGTATTTGAAGGATACGCCATAACAAAAAACTTGAATAGTGACTGGAACGCCTGGTTGCTCTTTCCCATATTATTAAAAATCGCTAAATAAAAAATGTTCTTCAAATGTCACCTTACGTACTGTACTACAGCACTGCAGTCTGCCAGACAGTGCGAAACAAGCTCTCTTTGTCACGTTCTTGTCAACATAAGAACTTACAAATCTTGGTGTTGCAAGAATAGGGAATGTTACGCTATCATTTGAAGGCCAACGAATGCCTTATGAACGTTTGACTTCTCTTGTCTGCTCTGTGAGTGAATGATGGCTGATTTCCACTGCAGCACAGCTCGGCATCTTCTGCTCACTCTTACGGCGTGTGTGCAACGCATGGACATGCGCGGTTCTGCGGTGTGTTGAGCTGAATTGCAGAGATAAAATGGTCAGAGTTCCCTGTTAAATGGTCAACAAAGTGTGCGCAGGCGTGCTAACGTGGAACAAACCAAAGGTCACCGTTTGGTTGTAGGTATGGGAGGGCCAAGAATCTTACAGATATCGCTGACTGCTGAGGAGCCATTCGAGTTATTTTTCTGAATAAGTGTAAAACTTTCATTTGCCTGAGACAACAGTTTGTGTCGTCACGAATTCATATACTCCTTCGTGTCACAAAAGTCAACACTCCCTCCTCCCCGCAGAGCGTGACGTCATTTTTTAAAGACCCCTAAGTCGTAGTGATAGAGTTTTTAGGAAATGTTGTCACATTTTTTGCCGACAGTCTTATCTTGCGTTTTAATATTAACGTAATTTCTTCTGATTATCTTTGTGCAACCTCTGTTGATCTTTGCGCTATTTCACATTTAGATAACTATTGAAATAAAAGCTAAAGTGTTTCGAATCCGCTCACAACAAGGTTATATTTCATTGAACTTGTCAAGACAATTTTCCTTTTAACAATTATACTTGCTGCTCTTCCTGAAGCTACTTAACAAGTGAAAATGCTTCGTTGTACATTTTTTGCTCATTTTCATCAACTACTGTACGGCATACATCTAAATCAGTCTGCTTATCACAAAACAAACAAAGTTTTACCATGTTCTTTTCTATTGCTTTCAAAAAACCAACAAGTCATACGCTATTCAGAACTGACTAAAATTTTGATTAAACAAAAAGAAAAAGAAGCAATAGAGTTGGAACGTGAAAGTCAAACGAAAGTCCAAATCACGCCTACATATCTACTTGATTTTTCATAGAGCCATTTCAATACTTTCAGATTCACAAAATTATTAGCAAGAACAGTTGATTGAAAACAGCCATCTAAAAGGTTTCGAAACAATAACTATGTTTTTCACTAAACTGTTACAATTGAAAACTTCGCCACTTAAAAGGTAGGTTTCTGTATCCATGCAGGCAAAGGTGCTAAAAAATTTCTCAAATTGTCCGAAATGTCGCAAGCAGATTTCAGAATTGCCTGGTAGCCTACATATATTTTCAGGTAGTTTAGTTCTTGGTACGAGTCATAGCAGTGTTGACTGCACTGCAGTGAAAACCAAGCAAAATTTGCTGTAAGGAAGAAATAATTTTCTGCTTATACCTTGTCTGTTTTTGCCTCTTCATATTTCAGCTTCCGAAGATTTTCAGTAAAATTAACATTTGGTCAATGTTTAATTATGCATAAATATATCAATTCACGTAGAAACTGTACAGAGCAACTTTCGGAAAATCCTGGGAACAATTATCCTGTTAAAAGTTATTTCCAGTGTTTTACTCTCTCACCTCATCTCCATACTTGCTTCAACACAGTTTAATTGGGCCATAGTTCCAACGTAGGGCTGACCTGGAATTCCTTCCACCATATAAGAAGTGAATTCCGGTCTCCACAACATAGCAGGGCTGAAATATTAAAAGCAGAACTTGTATTAATCAGTGATTCTCAACTGGTGGGTTGCGACTCAAAAGTGGGTCGCGGATACGTTTGGGACGTGACGCAGACAGTTTGTAAAAACAACTAAATATTAAAAAAAAATGATAAATTCTCATCTGATTTTGTATTGTTTTTTTCTCTAAAAATATAAAGACAAAGAAAGGTACTCTTTAGATATGCGTAGCATTCTCGTTGCCACAGTAAGGATTATTCGTTTGCTTTATACGATTTTCTTTACAGTCGTGTGCAAAAGTTTAAGACCACATAATGAAAAAATGCCAATTTTTTATTTCCATCCCTGTGACTGCATCGTTACATTCAGTGTTGCCAGTTTGGCTTTTCTGAGGCCAAATTTGTAATTAGTGGCCTTTTTTCAACTCTTTTGGATTTTTATTTTTGAAAAAAGGCCAAATCAAATTGGGCTTTTGTGGCCTTCTTGACCAATTCAACTTTTATGTCGGTTTGGCAGATTTTAAAGATGATTTTGGCAGATTTTTGACACTTGCAGATATCTGGACACTGTTTCTAGACACAGAATGAAAAATTTGTATTGGAAACTGTGCACTAGAATTTTATAATTTTTAGTTTTGCTGTTTAAGATTACTCCTTAACAAGACCAAATTTTCGAGACGTTTATTGAGTGATCTTTATTCTTTATATGTATGTATTGTCTTTTAAAAGTACTGTGCAGCCTGTATGGATGTTTAAAAGAGTCGTTGTATGTTTATCTTGTATTTAGCTTTCCTGGTGATTTCTTTTAACGGATGATGTGGCCTTTTTTACTTATGACAACTTGGCAACCCTGATTATATTTTATCAGTTTAGTCAGCTTTGTTTAGCAATAGATACAATACTCAGTGATTGTTGGTTTTCGAATATTAATACTTTTTCTTCAAGCTCTTCATAGTTTTTGAGTGTCGAAAAATGGACAAAAATTTTTTGTTTGTATTCTATAAAATTGGTTCGCAACTGATTAACCATGGGAAAATGTGGTTTCCGGACAGAGCCTAGTTGAGAACCCCTGGTCTAAGTTATTGTACATGTTCTGATCGCTAGACGTTGTGCCTGCAACGCAAACGTAGGCAAAAATTTACAATGGTCAAAGCAAGACAGACGAAAGTCGCTAAATGCGTATCGGTTGTGAAAATATACATGAATACGTAATTTAGTGTTTTGAGGAGCCATATTAGTATGGATTTGTAAGCAAATTTTAGTTTGACATTTCATTTACAACAGGATTTTGTATAGGCTATTTATTTTTGAAATTGATTGTGCACTGTTAACAAAGAGGTATGCTGACATGAAAGGCCTCTACCAATAAATTGAATTTTGAAGTGCAGTCCAGTCACAAAAACGTTGTCTCCAAATTGTAGATAATGTATAAATTATATTTCGGTGGTTAAATAGTTCCCAGTGATAATTTTAGGTTGAATGATGTTGCATTTGTTTTTTTTATTGGTACTATTGTCTTTTGTCTAATGTTGCGGAATTTTATCACGGTAAGCTGAGTAAGATGACGTCACCAGAGGGCCCCCTTTTCAGCCTTTCTTCGCCCCCCAACCCTAAGCCCACCACTGCGTCTTTTTAACCGTCAGGCTTTTCACAGTGCTGTGTTTTTTTCTTATTCCAAAATTACTTATGCAAGATGCTACTCCAGGAATTGCTTTTTGCGGCATAAGCTTTTTTGGTTGAAGGTAAATATACGTCAAGGGTTTTGACTGTCTCATTCTTCTTAAAAAATACAAAAGCCATATTCTTGAATATACTACGTGTAGACTGGCGCAATTACTGCAGTAACTGCAATAAATTTGTCAAATTGTAAGCAATTACTGCACACTGCAGCAAAAGCTAAATGTGGCTACTATGTACATGAAATACACAGTATACTCTAATAAGATCACAGTGTTTGATTCATGTTTGTGAATAGACCCCTAGCGATAAGTGGGGATTAGATGAGGGCGTCGTTTTTCTTACGCTATATCTGGTTTGCACAAAATAATACAGTTGGACTTACGTCCAAACTCCATTCAAAAAAAGCTTTTGAATCAAATATCGGTACCTGTGACTAGCTCTGCGGTAAAGTACTTAAGGCAATAACCAACCTTTTCACACGAGTACGCAAGGATAAACTCGGGATCACAATTTTGACTTCAGATCGTTATATCGCAGTCACATTCTGCCTTCAATGACTTCATGTCTTGCCCGACTAAAATGCTGCTGCTACGTTACTGAAGACAGGAGAAACGTGTAATTACAACGGGTGAAAGACACAAAGCAGTCAAAAATCTGCTCAGAAAAGCTTTCAAACGGAGGACACTCGTGCTGTGTGACAATACGGCTGAGCCTCATTATCTAAATAGCGTCGATGATGTTCACGCTGTCACAGCGTACACTTGATGCGTGCTTACGGAAGGGATTTTATCGTTCACTAATATTGCTCGCATTTTTGTAAACAGTTTGAAGCTTCTAACGCACGCTGCTTGGGTGACGCAAGTTGATGTGTTTGTCAAAATGGCGCGCGCTGCCCGAAGTCTTCCGTAATGCTGAATGTATCTTACAAGTCACAATTCATCAAATGAAAAGTAGGCGGTATGTCAACCCGCTGAAATAGTAGCATTTGGCAGTAAATTTATTGTCGTTAAAAAGCAAAATCTTTTCGTAAACATTGTTATTTTGAACATACAAATGCTTGGCTTTCACAAAGCTCTGCTGTTTTTTGCGTTACGTTGTAGCAGGCTTTCATTGGGTTCATTGGGTTCGTTGACGACAGTGGCTTTTGCTGCTGTCTACACCGACTTCACGTGTTTCAAATTTTGTTAGTGTTATCGAGCAAAATGCTTGAATTTAGGCAAAAGCTTAATGCGTAAAAAATCCAATGACACTGAGAAACAAAATACACAAGAACAGTAACCCCACTCCCAGAAAATCTGCTTACCATTTTTCATCCGCTTGTGTGTCATCTAAAATGCGAATAATTTCCTCTGCTCTTAACGAGACTTGAACATTCCGATGTTCGTGATCAAACCGCAAAATCATATATTCAACCTATGCAGAAACAGTTTCACATGAAAAGTGAAAGAAACCAAAATGGCTATTTCCGAAAGTAAACAAACGACCTGGTGAGAAGCAATGTAACATGACATGTCACAAGACGTTATCACAAACAAACAACATGAAGAACTTTCTGCCATTGAAATATTTTGTACTTGCACTTTTACAACGATTAATATCGAGATTGGGTAAAAAGCAGAAACAAACATTCATCTTTCTTTAAGCAATTTCAATCATGTACAGGTGGTTTACTGTCATAAAACTCGTTCTACAGGGCAGCAAACGCATGTTACACAAGCAATTCGACGGGAAAGCTACAGACTAGAGTGTCTGAAAAGTTCTTTTTGGCCTTTTTTAATGGTAATGGAAGACAAAAACATGTTTAACACTTCTTAAAACCTGGCTACATTGATCTTAAACTTATAGAAGTTTTTAGATGCTTGGCTTGTGTGGCATATATTGCTTATCGATTTGGAGTAGTTCATCTGTTGAACCTGGCAAGCCTGTTAGTTTTTCTGTACCGTAGGTGCTCAGTGGCCTTGTATATCGTAATAGACATTTTGTGGAGTTGTTACATATTGAACATATCAAACGCTTGTGTACCAAATTCAAGCTGATGAGAAACCATGGCATGGTGCATGTTTGCATTTCAAACTTGTATTTTAACATTTCAGGAATTTGCATGCATTTTTATTAAGCATTTTCTAGGAAATAGTAGCATAATTTGTTCCAGATGTGGTCATTTCTGGAGATATCTTTTGGTTCCAAAGATTGCAAAATGTGCAACAAGATTTCTAGTTTACCTCTGTATGTAAGTTTGGAGTATAACGTTCATGTGCAATACTTCTGGGGTTGGTTGTGCGGCCACATTGCATTTTGCTCTTATCAACTGATCTGATTAATTCAAAAGCGACGGCATTCCGCCTGCTTTGGTTTGTTTGGCGTTTTTTGAAGCTATTTGGAATATTTTGGCAAGCGATTTGGATTTTTCTAGTAAAGGCGATCATGGCAACCCTGCTTTCCAACGTGGTAACTTGATGATTGGGTTTTACGAGCTTGCATTAAATAAATTTAACTCTCAGTGTGCGCTGCTGTAGTTAGATCTTTCATGATCTTTCACAAAGCACTGCGATCAACAGGCAACGTAAAAATCGGGATCAAATCGTGTCTTGAAAAGATGGGATTCGTGGAGACATTTCACATCCACAGGAATTCGTGGTGGGGTAAAGTTAGGGAGCCACTGGTGTAAGGAAAATACCAGTCAGTAAAGTAGTAGTTGTACCTTACGTAGAATTGACGAGATTGCTTAAGGAAAAGGGCTGCTTACATCTAGTAAAATTTTTTTAACCGGGCTACATGCGTCAACCTGCTTCATTACTGACCACCACTGTGCAGAAGCCACAAGAGGTTGAATAACAGGGTCCTCTTTAACTGAAAGCGATTCATAAAAAACAAAAGTTTTGCGTTCACTGACGTTAGTCAAAATTTCTCATTCATCAAAATTAACAACATTCTTAGGACGTATTGATCTTTTTCTCAAAGGTAAAATCCCCATATACTGTGATGACTTATCTCTTAATGATAAACGCACTCACCTCTTCTCCCCATTTCAAGATATCATCTGGTCTCTTCAGGAGACGTTTGTAATTGTTCAGAAATTGTAAAATTCCATGCGTCTTCACGTAATCAACATAGGGTTCAATTTCTTTGTAATCTAGGGGTTTGTCTGAAAACTCTAGAAAGCCCATGCTACCTAAAAATGCTAAAAGAAAAGGAAAATACTTTTGTTTCGATATCATTCCCGTTATTATTGGCTTTGAACATGTAAAAAATGTAGAAGCACTGACTGTCTCAATGTAAAATTCACGAAAACACAAAATCAAACAAGGAATTTTTCTTTGGTGTACTTAGCGTGCTAGGAAGATTTCTTTGCCAACTAAATCTTTGCTAGCTCATACTAATCTTGCAAAATCTGGCCGAAAACGATGCTGACTGAATAGGAGGCAAAACTGATAAATCAAGAGTTTGTCGTTGATCGCTGTTTCCTCAATTTTTTATTTTTGGAAATACTTGATTGACAGCGATCGCTGGAAGGCCGAAATCTGAAAACTGCCACTTACCGAGGCCTTCGTGATTAAAGTGCTGACTAATGGAGCGCAAGTGTACAGCTCGGTCATGCTGCCTCATCACAAACCAGTGTTGGCGCTTCTGATGTTTTAAAGTCAGATCTGTTGTTTTGAGAGAAGTCGGTTATGCGTAATGTAAAATGTTATTCTTAACGCAGCGAAGAGGGTTTTGTAGCCTAACGATAACCAAACACACGTGAGGGTAAGGGATCTACGAACAAAACGTAAAAATCATGAATCTACCTTATTTTCACCTTCTAAAGGGGAGGAAATGTGGAAGGAAAAACAACAGCTCAGTCAACATCAGGTTTGTCGCCAAAACATCAGACATCGGAAACATCTCTCAAAACATCAGATCTGATGTCAAAACATCAGAAGTGGCAACGCTGTTTGCAACTGCAAGCATAGCTGGTGTTGCGCAAAATATGTAGCCATATGGACGAGGTATCTTTTTTGATGAAAAGCATACACACTTCTGCGACAACATTTTGACAAGCTTGTGAAATCACATTTCCTAAATACAAAACTTGTATCTAACTTCTTGTAGCCGCTAACCGTAAGTAAAAACAAGGTGTATCGCTTTTTGCAGCTATTTCTGGTACACCAACTAGCTGTGTCCCACCTAATGGTGATAAAAGCTTTATTTTACGAGATCGCAAAAATTATTCTCTAATAACACTGGCGTGCTACAAATATTACTTACCCATGTTTGCAAGTCAGCCGCAGGCTTAAATGCATATCATTGGCTATCGTACAGTTCTAAAAATAAATGTATGTAGATAGTATACATTTTATATGTTTTGAAGTTCAAACTTTGTGTAACAAGCGATTCCCGTGTGCCAGTTCCAGATATAGCATAGTGCTAAATCGTATATCAAAACATTCCAAATAACTTCAAAGCATGCCGACAATCCGGAAGAAGAAACAGACCAATGACTGTTGGCCATAGGCGAGCCAAGGTGACCAAAGGAGCCACGCCCCCCAAAAATTTTAGCATATCTTGTCATTTTGTGCTTTGAGAAGCGGTGTCCCAAGTAAAATACTGTTGCTTTTCATTTCTTGCTGCTCATATTGCTTAAATTTGTAATATGTTCCTAACTTATTACAATGTGCTCTTTCATTTGTAACTTGTGCAACTATTCCAATTGTTTATGTGGCCTGCATGAAAAACGCACTGTAATGTCTTTCAACTGTGGATTGAGCAATGCAAAAATATCGGTATCTGCATAGATTATCTAGGCCGTAGTTACATTGAGGCAAATGAGGCAACTGCCTCGGTAAACTTTCTGTAACGCTGACACAAAACATTTTTGAAAGGGTAAATCAATTCATATTTTATTGCGTGGCTATTTTAATGAGTAGCTCTGCAGTTACCTTGTGTTTCAACCACCAGAGATGAAAGAGTTTAAAAAGTATGCTTTCCAAATCTGATCTAGCAATTCAGTTCATTGCTACCTGGGCTTTCTAATACATGCTGGAGATTGAGGCTAAGCTCCCTAAGTGTTTTTTTGACAAAATGCAAGATTATCCATGAGACTCTCTTGTCAACAATGAAAGAGTCAATTGTGGATACTCGCACGAAAGCTGCAAGTTTTGCTAAATGCATGGAAAGTTTTGAGTTTGTTATCGTTGCAGTGCCAATGATCACAAAATACATCATCGGCATGGCGAAACCACTATCCTTAGAATTACAAAAATCTAGCTGTAATCGCGTTCAGGCACAAGCCGAAGCTAATCACGCAAAGATTGTCATCAGCAAACATAGAACTGAAGTTGTATATTCTGGTTTATACAAGCGCGCTGTGGGCATTGCGGAAAAAGTCAACGTCACTCCAGCGAACCAACGCCCAACCTTCTTTAGTCGCCAGAAGCACAGCGCAAATGCTGAAGCTGATACGGAAGAGACATACTTCCGAGGGAATGTGTTTTATCAATGGCGAAATGGAGCGACGTTTCCCCAATGTAGTAACCATATCCTTCAAGTTTCGTATTTCAAGCCCTGCAACATTCATAAACTGGACGAATATGCTGTGCTCGGGTCAATGGAATAATACTTTGATCTTCAATGCAAGGGCTCCCTGATACAAGAAGTTGAAAGATATAAGCAGAAAATTGACGATCATGAGATGAATTTGAACACATTGACGCAGACAATGGCAGCAGGAACCTGTGTTTTCTTTCCAAACAGAAATCACTGTGCATGTTAAAAACTCTCATAACGATACCAATCAGCTCATGCTGCTGTCAACGCTCCGTATCTTTGAGACGCCTCAAGACTTGGTTGAGGAACTCAAACTCGCAAAACCGACTCAATAGCCTGGCTTTACTACATACCAGGTCTTATGTGGACCGAGACAACAACCTCAAGCGGTTTGATGAATCCGGTCACAGGAGAATTGTGCTGTTATTTAATTTAATTTAATTAATTTAATTTATTAGTTTGTGAGCAGACACGAAGTCCATAGTATGAACACACACACTCTGCAGAACGCAGGTTGATAAAAACAGACAAAACAGAATGTAGTACAAGGCATTGAAGCCGGT
>JGI24022J15233_10009708_pt1 | contig 10856 bp, 7 predicted proteins | sample Ectturendosymbi2_FD_15233 | JGI IMG/M metagenome (IMG submission 15233)
ACAGTGGCGTTTAGGTGTCTCTAGTGATTAATAACACTAGTTCATCTTTTTTATGATATTCACAAGCCTATGTTGGGTTTGATAGGGTTAATCATAGCAACTTAATCTTCAAAACAATGAAAAATCACCATGCACGGTAGATATTCATGTTGCCCCCCTAATTTTTCCTTGGCCCCGCAGTGGCCCCCCCACTTTTTTCATTCTAGAATCGCCACTGTCAGTCACGAGTTAGGATTCCTAATCACACAATTTCAACGTCTTGCCTAGGCACTGAAGCATGCCCCACGATAAGCTGTTTGAAACAAGTGTTGGTGTGTGGTCCGTAAGGTTTTGTTCAGCGTAGCGTCTGTGCAGAACTAAAGAGCAGTGTCCAAGGAACTGCTAGCCTACTATATCAAGGGAAATGACTAGATCGACCATAACATTAGGAGCTCAAAAGCTCAAGGTGGTTACGGAAAAAGAACAAAAGGTTCTAGTAGTATCAGCTGAAATGCCGCGACTGAAGCTTTTTTCAGCAAAACTGTCTTCACTGGAGAACATTCTGAACTCCTCCGAGGTGAATTTAGCAGTTTTTGAAAAGAAAGCTCCTGGCATATGCGGCAAGCCGCACGCGAGTACATGAGTACTGTAGTTGGAAACAAAATCAAGGCTTAAAAACATCTTGTGCTTTCCTGGTTTTGTTTGGTTTATGTTGCTTTTCAAAAAATGTGTGGTTGACAACGTGGTTTTCGTCGTAACCCTGATTAGTATGGTATTCTGAACGTTGCGTAGGTTACAAGTAGCTAGATTAACACAGGAATGAGTCACATTGTAAACACAGAACATGAAGGACATGTAAATACACAGTATTTAAAATGTTGCACTACAAACATCGTACACTGAAACTCGTTTTTACGTACCCCATAATCAGGGTTGCGGAGTCGGAGGTAAAATGTCTCCAACTCCGACCTTTTCAAAATTTCCGACACCGACTCTGACCTTTCCAAAATTTCTGACTTCGACTCCTTGGCATAACATGAATGAAGTTTGGCTGTCAACAATTTTGTAGCAACTAGCAATCAATGGAAATCGTGGTACACTACACAGCAAGAATTTTTAGTTTCCATAAAAATTTCAAAAGAAATTGTGCCATTTCAACAGGCACGAGTTGGGATTCCTAATTTAGGAGTGCAATGTATAAAATGATTCATTTGGACTTCCGGAGTCGGATAAAAAATCCGACTCGTGCCTGTTGTAAAAAAATCTGATCACTAATAGTCGGATAAAAAAATCCGATCACTAGTAGGCGGAGTCGGATTTATTCATCCGACTACTAGTGATCTTAGGAATCCGACTCCATCCTAAAACCTCCGACCCCTTGGGACTCCGACTATGCAACCCTGCTCATAATAACGCATACGTGAACTCGAAACGTTATAAACCGAGTGCGTCGTAAACCGAGGAGCGCTTGAACTACAGTAGCTATGACAAGGTAACGCAGTGTTCATTAAATTGCCGCACATTCACGTGAAACTATGTCAAAAATATTCATTGCAGATTTGCATTCTTGACAGAAATATTCGCAGCAACATCTCTAAATTAATGATTGCCGGGCTGCCGGCGACGTACCTAACGTTTGTGTCGTCCAGGTGGAGGTAGAATTTGCCGTAACCTCGAAGGACTGCTTATTAGCATAGGCTTACGGGAAGGCATTTTACTGGGGGGCTGAGGAAAATTTTCCCTGAAAATAACAATTTTCCCTTGAAATAAACAATTTGCCGTGAAACTAACTTTCTTAGTTTAATCCGAATGGAGCCTGAAACCTCTTGTGAATGTGTTTTATACTGTTGAATTCGTTTATAACGGCTTCGTCTGTAACATCAATTCGTCTATAACGTTACATTTTTTTCGGTCCCGATGGCATCTTTTGCATGCATTTCAATTCGCTTATAACGTTAATTCGGCAATGACGTTCTTTATGCAATACCCTAGAGGTGCCGTTATAGGCAAATTCTGTAGTTACCTTGCTTGCTAACTCAAGGGGGTGAAGTTCCTTGTGTGTTGTGTTCTCCCAGACAAGAAACTTTACGGTAATTGCGTTTACTGATGCAAATATGTACGCGACTTCGATGGCGCAACGCAACGGTTAAAAGCGACGGTTCCGCATCGAAGGGTCTGACTCTCCATACCTGCCTGTGTTACCGTTGCTGTGGGTTTGAGAAAGGTACTCAAAGACGCGCACTCAAAGGGGCCAAGCATTCAGCACGTCCGCGCGTCCTGCTGCTGAAGATTGCACCTCGGGAAATGAAGCACGCACTCAAAATGCATGTGCCAGTGTACCTATACGTGTTGTATCGTGTTCGTATACTGTGATTGTTCCACGTACAATATTATACGATTTTCTGTCGCAAGATCGAAAGAAACTATGCACAGTCGCTTAGAAACTGGAGAGTGGAATTCATAAAGTACTAAACTTTAATGCAATGCAAGAAAGCATCACAATGTGACTGCTGCATAAACATGCGCAATTGCAAATATTTAAGCTGCAGGCCATTTCAATCCTTGCGCTTGCCCTAAAAAAACAGAGTTTGTCCTAAAATTTTTCACTGTATGGAATGTATTTTTTACCATTCAAGATTTTTGAGCAACATGCACTTGCCCTGAAAAACAGAGTTTGCCCTGAAATTTTTCAGTCTATTGAATATATTTTTTGCCATTCAGGATATCTGAGCAGCTCCGCGCTTGCCATGAAAAACAGAGTGTGCCCTGAATTGACTGATACTGAATATGCTTTTTACATTCAGGATTTTTGAGCAACTTGCGCTAGCCCTGAAAATAGAGTTTGCCCTGAAATTTTTCAAGCCGGCGGGGGCTGACGGCCCCCCGCCCCGTATACCTATGCTTATTAGTATATTACCAGCTGCGTAACTGACGGGGGTAGAGGCTCCCCCCTGGCAAGCTAAAGGTTAAAACCGAGCCCCCACTTGGCTTACATTTTGATATTTAGTATACCTTTGGTTTTGAGTAGGTCGTTTTTTGCTTTTTTCGGGATGTTTTTTTATTCAGCTAGTATAGACATCCCCAGCTGGATTCACTATCATTTCTTAACTTTTTTTGAGTGTTGGCTAGTGGCCCCTTACATTGGCCAGCAGGCCCCCTTCAGCTAAGTTTTTCCTCCCTGGCGCAAACCTCTAGTTACGGCATTGTACAGTATGTCACGTAGCAAAAAGCTATCATTCTAGTCTACAATCTTCTGTGCTTTCAGCGTCGTTACCGTAAAACAGGGGTAAGAAACCTATTTACTATCACGGGCCACATATATTGTGCAATATCGCAGGCGGGTCGCGAAAATAATTTATATCTTAAAATTTAATCCCTTGTCTCCCTAAGGAAAATATGTAGAGAGAACTATGAGGAACGAGAGATATTTCTCTTGACTTACTGTCTAAGTATCCGCTTACCAAGGCGTTTCGTTTCGAGGCTATGTTGTGTTCTGTCTAGGTCCTATCCTAGACTCTAGGATAACGAAAATTCTGATGCGGGCCATATTAAATGTTCACGCGAGCCGCATTTGGCTCGCGGGCCCAGGTTCCCCATCTCTGCAGTTAAAGAGTAATATCAGCAGGAGTTGCTTCACAGCACGGCAGAAACCTGTGGTTTGTATTTTTATTAAGTAAAGAATCGCCAACAACACATGCTACCGTTCCGTGAGTCTTCAATTATACAAAAATTCTTTTTAGTGCTAAGATCACCCATCTCATGTGAACACAATCCTTTGTATAGCATCGTTATGAAATAGTGTGTTGTGTAGCGTACTGGTCTGCAGAGAATGTGGTCTTTTGAGAGTGTTCTATTATGAAATAGTCCGTTTGAGCGTGGTCCGCTATGAAAGTGGTCTGTTACAAACCGATCTGTTATGAACGTGATCTGTTGTGATCTGGAATGTTATGAACATGGTCTTTTATGAACAGGTCTGTTATGAACGTGGTCCTTTATGAACGGGCCCGTTTTCAACGCGTCTGTTACGAGCCCACGAGCGGTCTGTTATGAACAATTACGTTTTGAAAAGGAACCATGTAAAGCATGTTCTCATGAATGCAGTACAACTGCGCTATTAATTGGAGTGATGGGTCACTGCCAATTCAATCAACTCCACAAAAGTGTGAACGCAATGGTTTCGTTCAATTATCTTTTCAATGGACGAGTTTTCACGAAATGATTCTTTGTGTTGCTGGAAACGAAAATTTTTCATTTCTGAGAGTAGCAGCTTTGAAGACGGCGTAGAACATTATTTTTCGAAATTCACTGAAGAGTTTTGGCTAAATTTTTTGAAAGTTGGCCAAATCCTTGAATGATTTTTTTAGTCGCGCGGACATTTTTTCGGATGATGCCGAATATGGTGGAAGAAGCTGGACAATAATGTTTTTAAAAATAACATTTTTGACCCGGGAAATTTTAGGTAGAAGCTGTGAATGTTGTGCGAAATAGACTCAACCTAGTTCACTTTGCCTGACCGACTCAGATCTTTGTTCGTTTTGACATCATCCATCAAAACTTATTGTGGCAGTTGAGATGCCGCGTTATCTCAGTTGAAAACCTTTGTGTTACAGTTGATGTTTATTTTTTAGTTGAATTCCAACAAACTCTAAGTAGATTAAGGCAGCTGTTGTAATTAGTTCCATCAAAGTAGAATTACACGAAACATCTATGGATAGAGCAACGCAGAAAAAGATAACTTCAGACCATTTGAAAAATGGCATGGAAACGGAAGTCTGGCTAATCCCCTTCGGCGTGACCATGGCATTGATGGGCCTTGCTCTTATTGTGATGATTGCAATGTATTTGGTCAAAAATAGGAGGTAAGTCTTAGCTAATGTTGGTACAGTAGAGTTTGTCTAATTCGTCATCGTTTCATTCGTCAATTCGCTTAATTCGTCACTTTTTCGTCGGTCCCGGCAGAATTCCTATCTTTTGTCTACATTTCTGTTCATCTAATTCGCTCAATTCGTCACCTCTTTCTGTCCCTGAGAAGCGTTTTGTTCGGCTAATCCGTCATTTGTAGTTTCGGTTGTGATGTTTAAGCAGTTAACACGTGTGGGAATTGTTGCACCTCGCAATTTGTTTATCGAATTTATACACGGGGTGCGAAGCGCGACCCGACTCCCCATTGAGAGAACGCAGAAAGTCTTTAAAGTTTATTAAAGATTTCAAACGTGCTAGATTAAATGCAGGAGTCTAGATAGAGTAGAGCATTTAAAGAGTATAATTTAGTAAACAACCATGACGTCATAAAGTTGTATTTTACTGCAAATAAAAGCACTATGTATATTACTATGATAAAGTATACAAGCTGCTATGATAGGAGTTTTCACCTGCTTGCATAATTCGTCACTTCGCCTATTTCGTCACTTTTTTCTAATCCCCTTGAGGTGACGAATTAGGCAAATTCTACTGTAGTTTTTCTGTTGTTTTACTGAACCTGCTGAATAAAATAAGATCTTCATTAGTCTTGCGTCGGAGATGGGAGACAATTTCTGAACAGAGAGTGGGCAGCCAAACTGACAAACTTAACCAACATCTCTTGTCATATTTTGAAAACGTATTATAGGCTATAAGGCAGTGTTTCCCAATCTTTTTTGGCTAGCGCCCCCTTTTCTGACAAACAATTTTCTATCGCTCCCTTATCATGCCTAGCACACATATCAACACAGTTTTTTCGTGCATTTCACTATAAAACTTAATTTAGTAAAACGCTAAATTTTTGTTTACAAATTACATGCATACATGTTTGTTGATCGTACTGTTTTTCATGAGATTTGGTCACTCAAAGTTAGTAAGACAACAGAAATGTAATTACTAACTGGGTCTCCTATCGCCTCCCAACCGCCCATTTCTGCTTCACCGCCCCGCTAGAGTTTCTCACCGCCTTCCAGGGGCGGTTCCGCCCAGTTTGGGAACCACTGCTCTAAGGGAATAGTTTATATCATTTGCTGAAATGCGTACATAGCTATATCAGTGTTTCTGATTTAATTGCTAACGTATAGGACCTCTTTTTAGTCTCTACGGCAAAAAGAGGACTTGCGGAGATTATAAGCTAGCTTACTAATCAATGATAGTTAATGTCGCATCAACATTCTTGTGAACAACTATAGGAGGACATGTGTAAACAAAACCTTATCTAAACCGAACGAGTATTCATTTTACATCATTGATCGCTTTCGTTTTTGAAATATAACTTCTAAGATTTTTAAGTTTCTTTGCAAGAAAAAACGCTACTCCAGAAGATTTATTAGCGCGAGGTAAGCGCGACTGATTCACTTTACATGCATGTTTTTTCATGTTATCAGAGACACGATTTTCAAGAATATTTTTGCAAAATTTTGTTGTAAGTTTCACTCAACAAAAGAGATCTTTTAAGTATACGTTAGTGATGATCGCAAGGGTTGGAAATATCAGCGTTGAAATGTTTACTTGCGGACGGGCGCGTCAACAACGAGGGAGTGGTGGATTCAGGCCGTAATGTTCCTTTCGTACCCATATTATACTCATAAAAATTATTTAAGTTATGGAAAGTGATATTTTACCCTCACAGAGAAATCCTGACGATGAGCCTTCGCGGGTTGATACGCTTCGGTAATGTTATGATTTTAGTTCAAACCTGTTCGCATGCATGGTGCACTTTTGGCAGTTTTAAAACATCAATATTAAAATCGCAAGAAAAAAATCTGCTTTACAGTTCTTTTTTTGATAATAGATCGTTCACTGGTACAAGCTCCGATGATTGCAGACAGAAGTACAAGTATGCCACAGCTGAAAGTGATGAAACGATGACAAGGCTTACTACAAAGGATTTGGATTGCGTTGTTGAGGTGAACTCACCGTCCAGTTCATCCAATCATCGTGAGTGCGACGGACGTCTTGTGGTTGAAAGCAGGCGGGTCGAGACACAAGCACACGAGCAAAGTCCTCCACCGTATGGCTGGAGCATTAATTCGAACTCCAACGTTCCAGATCAGAGACAGCAAGGAAACACAACGGAACACGGTTTTCCAACTTCTTGGGACAATATGCCGTCATCTTCTTTGTAATCAGTACTAAGCAATATTCGCTGTTTCTTGTGCGGCAGCTTTTACTATCGATTCCACAGAGATCACAAATAGCTTCGCAATGATGTTGGTGTTTTTGTCGAGTAACGGCGTGTTAAATGAAAATCAGTTTTCGGTTCTTTCTATCAACTAGTTGCCATCGTATCTTTCCTGACTTACATTAGCCGGTGTTAGTGCTTGTAAGCCATATTGCTGCAAACCACCGCAGTAAAATCTTCCGTACTTCTACAGTAGATGGACACGGGAATGTTTATTGCGTAAGGTTTAAAGAATACAACTATATAAGCTTCCAGCAGCAAACAAACAATTTCAAATTATCAGAAAAGCAAGTGGCAAAGCAACATTTTGGAAATGGCTTCTGTCATACTTTTTGAACGGAGTTGATAGACCAATGAACAGGTGATTTTGGAGAGGTTTATATGTACCTGTTGTTTTCAAGCTTATCGTGTATTCGTGTATTTTATTGCTTTTTTCATGCCTTTTTATGTGTGTGCACTGGTAGCTTGCACTGTGTGTGGTGTCTTTCGTTATTTTAATGAAAAAGTCTACACAATGAGTTACATTTTTGTGGTTACAACGAACGAACACCGATTCTGACATCATTGTGCTTCTATTATTTTTTAAATGCAGGGTTCAAGTTTGACATTTGTAATACTGGAAAAGCCCGTGCACATGAAAGAGTTAGCTTTTGTCAGCATGAAATGAAAATACTCGTTCATTTGGCGCGTTGCGGAGGTAAAAACTTACGTGAAGGGAAGTGTTGCAATACCAGTCGCTTGCTATTTCACCTATAAGAAATACAAAACCGAAACAAAATTCTGATTACTGCTTCATATGCCCGTTTTTGGTGTGCAAGATTAGGTCTTGAGGGTTTTCCCTCAAATTTTCAAATTCTTAAATTTGATTTTCATTTCATGTTCATGGGTCCCTGATCCCTGCTTTGTTCTTTCTTCTTACACAGGTGGACAAACGCGAATTACCTTAAGGAAGGTTTTTGATATTAATGAAAAAATGCAAGGGAATGATTTTGTTTACTTTCGTGTGTGCTGTATGAAAACAGCGTTTGCGATTATCAGCATTTCTGTAGGCCAGGGGTATACGAATTTTTCTCACAGGGCAGGAGTGCACAAGCTTTTTGTAATTGCCGGCCGCATTACGTTTAATCACGACCGCCAAAACCATTCTGCATTTTCTAGCTTTTGAAAGGGCAGGGGGTGCAATGCCCCCGCTCTCCTGCATACCTGCTAGCATTACTAACATCTTGTAACAATTGGTGCTTTGCAAAAGCGGTTGACGTGTTACCAAAAACACATCACTGTTAACAGTTACATTACTGCTGCAAGCAGTTCGAAAATGTGCATGTACCCTTATAGAGTTGATCAGTACAGGTTGTGATTGTTTTTCAACAGTAAGCGTGTAGTTACTGTCAATTTCATTTTGATGATTGAAACACCAGGGAACTGCCATCACTTTACCTGCAGAGCTATAGAAAAAGACATCATGTGGCATTGGCACGTAGGGGTCATATGCTTGCTTTCTGACAGTGTGCCCTAGAGTTGTAGTATGAATATCAAACGCCCTTGACCCTTGACTGGTGGCTTGAGGAGTGTGATTTGGTTGCAGCCAGAGGTCCTGCAAACTAATGAAAATTTTTATTGTTGAAATATATTACTCTCATGCACACGATAAGAATTGCGGCAGGGAGAATATATTTACTTAAATAACTAGGGGAGAAATCATGTCCAACATTGAAGTATTTGGTATTTGACTTAAATCTCGAATAAGTTATGCTTAAACCGCAGTTTTCGCACAGGCTTCACTTTGGTAGTATATTTAGTTTCTTCATACATTTGTAACATAGCCGAGATACCTCGATTCCGAGAAGTGGCTCAATATTCAGGGTTCTACGAATTTCACAGTTGCACGTAGGTGGTGGAACCGGGGAGGGCGCATGGACCTAGGCCCCCACTTTTAAATTTCTAATTTTACCAAAATAAGTTTAAGTAACACAATTAGTATTGGTTCCATTGTTGGGTAAATCGCTTGATGAAAAAATGTGCAGATATTTGGCCTTATTTCGGCAATATTATTTGTAACAGACCCGCAACCAGAGGGGGGTAATCAGGCAATTGCCCCCCCTGAAATTTTCACAAACGTATGTATTTGTTAGGTACAGCAACAAGTTACATGACTTTACCCCCCCGAAAATATCAGTTGGTTGCGGCCATGATTTGTAATATATTATTTGCAATTTGGCAAGATTTTGTAAATGTTTGGCAGAATACACCGTGCACAATCTGGTCACTCTGGTCGGCTTGCTTGCCGCATTGGTGTTATCGAACATTGTTGCCAGATTGTGTAATACTACACCATTTTTGTAAAATGGTGTAATTGTGCAACCTCGTGTGTAGGAAAAATTTCGTGCCACACCATCGAGAAATTGGTGCAATTTGATGTAATTTCAAGCGTTTCAACACCATCTTAACATAGATATCAATGCCCTTGTATCTGAACTAAAACCATTGAAGAACATATCATCGTCTTTTGTACCTGATACCTTCGAAACTGTACGTGATGTCAGCGAAGCTCTTACCCCTTCTCTAAGGCATGGGCATCGGAAGGATTTTTTCCAGGGGGGGCCATTAGCGGATTTTTCCACAGGTAACCATAAAAATTTTGCCAGGGGGCGTCAAAAGTGATGAAATTTCATTTTTCCTTCTAGAAACTAAGGAAACGACCTTTCTTGCTAAAATGTAATAGAAAATGCCAAATTTCAAAATCCAGGGGGCAAGCCCCTCTTGCCTCCCACTTCCTACGCTCATGCTCTAAGGGGAATTTACAGGAGTACTGTAGGACTGTCCATGACTAGGCACGAAGCCAGGGGCAAGGTCCCCCCAATTCCGAACGTTGCACAAAAAATTTTCGCGGTAATCAAGATTTTGATGCGTAAGTCAAAGAAATACTTCAGTGCAAATCAACGACACTTCTTACAGAACCTGTTACATCAGCCTTTAGTCGAATCTGATCAAAGCACTTTGTTTTACCAATTGTCCATGATTAATCAAACGTTGTGTACATGAGGGTCGAAAAATGTTATCCAGGGTGGGCAATAGTAGTTTTTTCAAGTGAAGCGAAGTATTTTTCTAGGGGGGGCAAAAATGATGAATTTTTTTTCCACTCGAAACTCAGAAAACAACCCTTTTGCTAAAAATTTGATAGGAAAATGTCAAATTTTTCCAAGGCCCCCTTCTACCCCTCCCGTTTCGACGTTCATTGTTGTGTATACAGGCCCATAACCAGCTTGGGACACCAGGGGGGCGAAGAGTTTTCTGAGAGGAGGTCAAATGTTTTAAACTATGTCCAATAGTTTTTTTTAAAATATGTTCAACACATTTTTCCAGAGCGGGGGACGAAAAGTTTTCGAGGGAGGCGCTTCAGTTACGAGCGTGTGTGCCTATAGCATTGTAAATGCTAGAGAATTCATGTCATATCTGGCATTTACCTGAGGTTTAAGCTCCGTGTGCAAGTTGGTGATAATGAAATACAAACTTGCATCTAAGTGCTTGTAATCACTAACTGAAAGTAAAACAAGGAGTAACGCTTTTCGCAATTGTTTCTGGCGCACCAGCTTGCTGTATATCACCTAATGGTGATGTAAACTTCATTTCAATACCATCACAAAAATTCCTCTCTGTTAACCCTACCGTGCTACAAATACAGTATTACTTTTGTCTGTAGCATCAGCCGTAACCTTAAATGGACATCGCATAT
>JGI24022J15233_10009710_pt1 | contig 10855 bp, 5 predicted proteins | sample Ectturendosymbi2_FD_15233 | JGI IMG/M metagenome (IMG submission 15233)
ATATATGTGGCGGAAATTATGGACAAAACACCAAAAATTGGTGAAAATTTCAGCACCCACAAACCTTAGTCTGTGGTGGAAAACCCCCCTTTTCTATATGGCCAACAGTCGCCAGCGGATCGAGTTAGAGAGCTGTTCAAATCCGCTCTGAATGGGGAAATACTTGTAGTTTAGACTGAAAAAAACAAAACAATTTTCACATTGTAATTTTGGCCTTTCTGGCCATGTTTACAAAACCACAGGATGTTTTGACAGGTCTGTCAAAACAATCCATGACATCAACGTCCCGTGGGAGTGCGTAAATCAAGCTGAATCACTGGCGCGAAACCGTGCGAAATTCAAATGCATAGTACGAGCTTTTAGAGGGTTTGATGGACATTCTAGCGTTTCGGGTTGATAAGTTATGGCAAAAATGGTAGAATATTAAATAGGGAAATCCCCACTAATCTCTGCTAATCCCCTGGGATATTCCTGACATATTTGGAAAATTTTTGGCATAACTTTTGAACCAGAGACGCTAGAAACTCAATCTAAGAGCTCTAAAGACGCATATTTTAGCCTAGAATCCAAAAATACTGCGAGCCACAATATTGGCGCGTGGGATCGAATGATGACGCCTTAACCAAAAATTATATCCCCATCATGATCTAATTGGCCTGAAACCCCCCATCCAAATTAAAAAATTTTTTTTTTATTTTAAACTACGTGACGCCACTAGTCATTACAGGGTTTGAACAGCTCTCTAGCTCTATCTGCTGCCAAGTTATGGCTGGCCAAAGTTTGTCCTGAAAGGGAAAATTATGCTTTTTCTGAAAAGTTAGGAATTAGGCCAAAAACTGAGTTTTTGGCCCATAATTTTGGCCACAGATGTGCTAGCAAGTCAATCAAGGGCTGTATAGACGCGGATTTTCACCTAGTTTTCAACAAAACTTTGAGCCAAAAGAATGGGTCAATGCGTTAAGGCCTAGGACCAGCCAATGATGGCCAAGATTTCCAAAACATGTCCTCTTTGTGACGTCACCTCCAGAAAATCTCCCACCGAAACCGAAAATTGTTTTTTTCAGTTTTGACTAGAAGACTTGCTGAATCCGTAGAGGGTTTGAACAGCTCTCTAGCTCTAACAGCTGGCGATTTATGGCCAAAAAATTCCGAGCCAATAAATTGGCTTGCACGGTTGTTAAAGGGTTAAAGGCTTAAGAGACGCGGCAAGTTTTCTAGTCTGCACTCGATAAAAACTTTTTGTTTGGGGATGCTGATTTTTGATGAGTGATGTCATAAGTGGAGGACTTTTAGGCCACCTTGTCCCCCCTCGCCTGGGCTCAAACCGTTAGATAGGCAGTATTTCGCTAAAGTTTTTATTGGAAACTAGGCTACAATCTGAGTCTTTTGATACTTTGGATGACCTTCTGGGGTTTCATGTTCAAAAGTTGTGATCTTAAGCAAGGCTGTCCAACCCGCAGACCTCGAGGTTCTTTTAAGTGGCCCGCTATATATTAAGTTTGTAAGCAGACTTATTAAATTTTTAGTATTTTTTATAGGCTCAAGCATATTTGTCATCTAAACACATCAAAATTATACCTGTTGTTTCTGTTACAGGCCTACACCACCCAAAAACTTGTATAACAAATGCATCGAAAACATGTAAATTTTTTAGATTTGGTTTGCATCCATACAAGCTGGCAACACTGAGTGCGAAAAAAATATAGGACTCATTATCACCTCGTGTTATCACATAAAACTTGTCAAAATCAAGGGATTTGTTACATCACAATAGCTTATTGCTACGTCACAAAAAAACGTTTGTGGCCCGCAACAAAATTTCATGTGAAAGTGGCTCGCAAAACTAAAAAGGTTGGACAGGCCTGATCTAAGTAATCAAAATATTTGACTAATTAAATAATTAATTAATTTGTTTATTTTAGATTATAACATTTGATCCAGAAATGCTAGAAAGTCGATCAAAGGCTCAAAAGACTCGGACTCGAGCCTAGTTTCCAATAAAAACTTCAGTGAAATACTTTGGCCTAGCGGTTGGGCCCTACACCAGGTAACATGAGCCAAAATGGACCAAAAATTACTTCACTCATGATGTCACTCACAAAAAATCCGCAACCCCCAACCACAAAGTTTTTTTTCAAGTGCAGACCAGAAGACTGGCCAATCTATTTGAGCCATTGAACAGCTCTCTAGCGCAATCAGCGGAAGATTGTTGGTAAGGCAAGAGGCAACCAAAAACTGCTTGTTTTAGGCTGAAATCTAGGTATGATATATTTGTACACCGGCTCTCAAAGTGTTAATAACCAGGCTGTTTAGCCATACAGGTGAATTATAGCATCATAATAGTTACTTTTTTGAAAATATGCTATATTCTCTCATTGCTTAGAATTGCAAATGCGTATTGTCAGCAAAGAACCAACTCAAGTAAGTGCAAAGCTTCAAAAAATGTTTTCTTCTTATTGCTGAGATTCAAACTAAAATGGATTTACTAGTGAGTATCTGCTAAAGTGGGGGAGATAGATTTTGGTGTAAAACGTAACTTCCTCCTAAACATGATTGAAAAAGTGGTGTCAGAGAAATCTGTGTTCTATAGACATTCACTGGAAAATATGTAAAATCTATTTCGTGCAACTTAAATCCTGTTTGGCAGATCTTTAAACATAGATAGGGGAAAAAATTTTACACTATGTGAAAAAAGCTTCTGTGACTTGTTGGCATTACTTACTAAAGCTTAATACAGTTAAATCTAACTAATGTCTTAGTGTACCTGCATGGAACCTTGCTAGATTTAACACTCACCTCAAGGTGAGTTTCTGAGTTATTTCTTTGTTCATTTTTCCCAAACATGAATGTCTCAAATTAAGCAAAGGAACTACATATTTTTGCCCCATCTATTCAAGCATTGGGTAATCCTACTGTATAACTCAAAAGAAAGATTCCTTGACTTTTTTTCATATAAATTAGCATGTAACATTGTACGAGTGAAATCTGTATTGCAATTGATTCTGTAAATAAATCTGCCTAAGTGTTGCACACTCTCATTTGAAAGAAAACTTTTTTGTACAAAATAATGGGTAAAGTGCTAGAAATAACAGTACTACTACAAATTTTCAAACTATATCAGCAAATTTTACCAACATTATTCATTCACTTTTTAAATCCTGAAAGTTGTTGGCTATGTTACCAGCCTATACTATAAATGTTGGGCAGGCATTGCGTTATGCAATTACATTATATTTGCACTTTACTGTGAAAGATGCAAACAGAAAAAGTTGATAAATGCTGTTCTGTTCTTTTTTCTATTCATGATAATTTGTAAAAATTGCTACCAGGTGTGTTTTTTTTCCAGAAAATTCAAGTGGTTCCTTTGCTGATGATTTATTATGTTTGTTTTTTTGCCCATATTTCACTTAGTTTTTCAAGTAACCTTTATCAGGCTTTTGCCCACTTTTTCATCTTGAAATATATTTTCTCAGATTTTTATCTTGAAACATTCAGTTTGTCTGGAAGGTTGCAAACCATATCGTAGTCCAATAAATTTTGTACTTGTTAAAAGTGTGAAGCTGGTGTTGATAATCTGATCATTAATCTTGATCTTACGTGAACATTTTAACTTGCTGAGTCTCATTTGTGGTTGGGTCCTTGTGCATGAAAAATACAGATTCTTAAGGTGCTCTTTGTTCAATTTGCATTTTGACTGGCTTGTGATATTGCGTTTGTTATTGTTGACTAATTACCACATAGAAATATGCTGCAAATAAAGTTATTTCAAGCATGTTCACAATCCATACTTCATCATGGTTGAGTGTTAATGCATATAATTTGAGTGCTTTGATGTGCAACACACAAGTCAATCTGTGTGCAAGACTTGTTTTTACCTGATAAAATTTTTCTACCTTTTCAATTGGAAAAAAAATATTGCATTTTTGTTTTATTTTTCCATTTAAACAACATATTCAAACAGTTTTAGTTTTACAGTAAACACTCAAGAAAATGGATTGTGTAAGATCAGCCATCTTTAAAATTAAGAAAGTTTATTCTTTTCAACATAATTTGCTAGTATTATAATTTTACAGGGGATTTTTCAAACCCATGATAATTGTCAAGAAGATGGAGATTCAACAGGTACGTTGTATTGTGCTTCTTCATGATTTTCAGCTAATTGCTCCACCAAAAACTAGTGCATCTGTGGTACAGGTGCAAAAGTGTGTTTTTTGATTTTATAAATATAATAAGCATTTCTGAGTTTTTATTTGTATGACAAATTGAAAATTTCTAGTTGCAGAAACTAAACTGCAACAATTTTAAATGTTTTTACATTTAACACATTTCTTCCAGCATACGAATATATCGCATTTGGAAATCAGGTTAAAATCAAGCATATTTTGGTTGTGTTACCAACTGCATCGCTCCTCAACTGATTGTACTAGAGAGCTGTTCAAACCCTGAAAGACTTGGCAAGTCTTTGAGTCTGCAATTAACACTTTGATGTCCAGTAGGATTCGAGCTTCTCGTGTCAAAACAACCAGATCCCACATGGCTTTGCGCGCACATAACTCGGGTGCCGAAAGTGGTAGAGAGCTGTTCAAAGGCTCAAGAGACGCGGCAAGTCTTCTAGTCTGCACTCGAAAAAATTTTTTTGTTGGGGGTGCAGATTTTTTTGTGAGTGACGTCATAAGTTGAGGACTTACAGGCCACCTTGACCCACCTCACCTGCCCTGAGCCCAAACTGTTAGATGGGTAGTATTTCGATTTAAAGTTGTTGTTGGAAACCAGGCTACAATCTGGGTCTTTTGATACTTTGAATGACCTTCTGGGGTTTTGGGTTCAAAAGTTATGATCTAAAGCAGCTATGTCCAACCCAAATGGCTTACTGAGCCAAAAATTATGTCACTGTTTTGGCCAGGGCCGCACCTTGAATGACATGTTGAGGGCCGCACATTGAATGGCTTACTTAGATCTAAGCCAGTGGTTCTCAAAGTGGTCGATATCGACCCCCAGGGGTCAATAGGACCATCCAGGGGGTCGATAAATAGTCACGGGGCTGCATGGGATCACTGAATGGCTCCTAAATTTTAGGCATATTTTCGGATTGTGTATTATTTTATCTTGCCTTTCAGGTAAAAAGTACTCAAATTTATTTAGACACATACTTTCCTTGTATTAGTTACTATTGCGCTAGGCCACGGGGTCTACAGAAAATTGTATACATCAATTGGGGGTCAACGTGCAGAAAAGTTTGAGAACCACTGATCTAAGCAAACTAAATTTAGCCTAGCTAATCTACTGAAAGCATTTGAATCCTAACTGCAATGGTAACAAACATGATAAAGCGGCACTGAGGACCACTTGCATTAAAATGTCAAATTTAAAATTGTCAAAATAAGGACAGGTTGTCAGTATACGGGATACTTTTACTACAGCGCAAACCTAAACTGGGCCGCATGCGGCTCGCGGGCCGCGGGTTGGACATAGCTGATCTAAAGTAAACAAAATATTTGGTTTATCCCATAATTACATAATTAATTTGTTTATTTTAGATCATATCTTTTGAACCATAAATGCTAGAAAGTTGATCAACGACTCGGACTCGAGCCTAGTATCCAATGAAAACTTCAGCGAAATACTTTGGCCTAGTGGTTGGGCCCTAGGCCAGGTAACATGAGCCAAAATAGCCCAAAAACTACTTCACTTATGACGTCACTCACAAAAAATCTGCAACCCCCAACCAAAAATTTTTTTTCTAGTGCAGACAAGATGACTGGCCGATCTGTTTGAGCCCTTGAACAGCTCTCTAGTGCAATAGGTGGAGAAGCTATGGCATTGTTAAGGCAACTGACAACTGCTGGTTTTAGGCCGATTTCAAAGTATGAATATATCTGCGCATGCCATATTTTTGTGTTTGAAAAATGGGACGCATCAGAACAAGGAGCCTTATCAGATAAATGTGGTTCATACCTTACTTGGAGTATGTAGGTATTTTGGATTCCTGTAGTTCGGACACCAAGAAAAACCAAAATAATGCGTTTTACTACGATACAAAACAATGTTCAAACATTTGTGAATTTACACATTTGCCCATTCATGTTTTTCTGTAGACAAGACTTTCTTCGAGAAGTCTTCGTTCGATTTTATTTTCTCGTAAAAATCACAGCAGGAAAAGTCAGTATTGTGCAGTAGTCCCCGCTTATTAAGCCTACCTCAGGGCTGGACGATTTTAGGCCTATTTAGCGGGTAGGCTTGTTAACCAGGGGCAAATTTTCACCACACTCATGTGCATAAATGAGCACGGCCGACTGTACTATCTCTAAAAGTTGCTATACCTTTCTTACACTTCCTGGTCATTGCCAAAGGGTTGCCTTTTGCAGTCCCTTTGAACAATAACAATAATGCTTCACTTCGAAGAGCTGTTTCGTTGCACAGAATATTTCCTAGGCAGTCACAAGAGATGTTGAGTTGTTCAGCGGCAGCACCTTGGCTGCATGATGGTAGTGCTATGGCTAGGTAATTTTACAAAATTTCAAGATTTTTAAAAAAGGCCAAGTCTTCACGTCTCTTTGCCATTTTGAAAATAAATTCTACATAGCACCAGTTGTCTTTCCTATCGATTACAACACAAATAAACGACCTGTGACGAAACAGTTGAACTGCCGTATGTCAGTAGCGTAAAGTGAGAAACCGTCGAAAGCAAGACAAAAAGTTCGACGTTCACCCAATTTTAAGCAAATGTATTGGGATTATTAAGCAAGGTTGTTGGTTTATAAAGCGTTTTATTAATTACAAGAATAGATGAAGTACTTCTGGACCGGACGATTTTGGGGTGGGCTTAATAAGCAGGGACTACTGTATGTATAGGTGATAAGTGCTTTCACATTCTGCTTTTATCAGACCACATGTTATTCATGATAGAACAAATTCTCTCAACGAAAGCTGCTGTGCCAAGTGTAGGACCATGCTGGCTGACTGAATGTGTAACCGGGACTTTTTGGCTGACTGACCGGGATGCCGGGATAAAGCCTTAAAACCGGGACTGTCCCGGCTGAAACGGAACATATGGTATGCCTAAATATATCGTACCCCGGCTCTCAAATTGTTAAATGCCATTTTGTTGTTGATGGACTTTTTACACTATTAATGCCATTTAGTGTACATCTTTTTCACCACTATATTCTAAGTACTATTGATGCTAAATCATTTTTCTTCAAGTGTTCTGTGGAACCCTAGTGTTCCGCAAAACATGTGGTGGGGTTTTGTGAGGGTTTCTCGTTTTGTTTAGGGCAGTGGTTCTTAAACTGGGTTTGATCAAACCCCTATGGTTTGATGGAGCTGTTTCAGGGTTTCGGCGAAGGTCATTTGATTTCAGTAACCCATTTTTACTTTCTGTTGTATTGCGTTCGGCGTGTTTGTAAAGTTTAAGAACCACTGATTTAGGGGAACTGATATCTTGCTTCAGTATGTCGATGCATCATTATGAAAGCTTTTATAACACCAGGTTGCATTCAGAGTCCAAGTAGGCCAGTTAGTTATATGCAGGTTGAGTGCAGTTAATTGCCGAAAAAGAAATATTGATAGGTTTTACGTCTGTTGTTGTCCATTGATGTACAATTAACACCTTTGCTGCTGGGTGGATTTACCTGTAAATCCCTGGGCCCCAACCACAAGAGGGAAGTATTTCGCTCTGAGTTTTTAAACTAAGTTAAAATCCAAGTCTTATAAGCCTTTGATTGACTTTGTAGGGTTTATGGTTAAAAAAAATTACCCAAAAATATTTTTTGGCAGCGAGCATGTTATGAAGAATGTTATTGTTGCATCACAGTTATATTATGATGTAGCCAATGTACAGTTCATCACAGTAGAGTAGAGAATAAACTACAGACTAGAGCTGCTGTCCATCCTTTGTAGGAATAAAGTAAAAACAGTGTGAAACCCAACTTTTTACTATTTAGTCAAGCCAAATGAAGCAAAATAACATATTTCATTATGTGAAGCAAAATAACAGCAACACCTAAGGTGTGGACGGTAATGAGCAATGTAGTTCAAATGGAAAAGAGGCACCTCCTCCAAAGCAGACAAATTGTAATTCAGTTGCCAAAGTTATAAAATCAGATGACACATTTTTGAGACACGGACGGTTCTTTTTGCCAAATGACCAAATTCTGAATGTAGCTCCTCAGCCCGAATGTCTGATTTGCTGTTATAAACTTTCTCATTCTGCCCTGGCTCTCGCTGAATTACAAAGACAGTTCGAAGCCAATCATCCTGCATACGTGACACAGACTATCTCATTCTATAAACATATGAAAAGCAGCATGCGCAAGCAAACAGATTCTTTCTTAGGAGCAGCGAAAACTGATCAAGATTTGTTGACTATATCGACTGTTGCATCATAATCTCTATTCAAGGAAACCGTTTACTTTGGCTGAGGATGTTATTAAACCAGTGTTGCAAATAGTAGCAGAGCAGCTCCTTGACAAGGAAACTGAATGCAAGTTGCAAAACATACCTCTGTCTGATACCACTGAAGGCAGAAGGGGATTTCAAATGACTGAAGATTTGCGGGAACAACTTTCATATAAAATCGGAAAAGTTCCATGTTATGGACCGCAAGTAGATTAAACTGATGTTGGGAGTAGAGCACAACAGCTTGTGTATGTAAGAATTCCTGATATTTATTCAAATATTATTGTTGATGAATATTTTTGTTGCGTAGACTTGGATGTTAACACAACTGCTGAACAAGTGTTTAGTAAACACAACAAATTCATGACAGAAAAACAAATACCATGGGAAAAGTGTTGTTCTCAAACTACAGATAGGGCAGCGGTGATGGCTGGACGCTTTTCAGGAGTTGGTGCTCATGTGAAAGCAGTTGCTACTAACTGTATTAAAACATTGTATTATTCATCATGAAGCTCTGGCTCTAAAACCTCTTTGTTCTGATAAGCAGAGAAAAACAGAACTAGAAGGTATTTTGGATAAAATTGTAAAAACTTGTAAATAACAAGGTGTGAAGGTCAAAAGCAAATCTGCCAGAGTTTTTCAAAAAGTGTGTGAAGAAATGGATTCTGATACTCTATCTCTTCTACTACACACAATGGTGCACTGGCTATCTTGTGGCAAAGTTTTGGCTTGTGTGTTAAAATTAAGATGGAAAATATCAGTGTTTCTTGCAGAGAAAAATCATGAATATGCAAGGAACCATGAATGGGTTTCCAAATTCTTGACCATGAATGGATTTCCAAATTGGCATATATGGCTTGAATTTTTGATGTGTTGTCCACACTCAACACCACTTCTCAAGGGAAAAGATCAGATATGTTTTCCCAAATTGGCCAAATTTTCTAAAGGAAAAATCGACTGCTGGGCCAATGAATTTTCAAGAAATGATTGTTCTTCTGTACGGTTTTTGAACGAATTTGTAAGTGAGGGCTCTGAAGTTGAGGATACAGCTGAAATAAAGGAATTAGTGTTGGAGCATTTGAAGCTAGTGAGGAAAAATTTCAACTGGTATTTTCCTGAAGAAGAATCTGAGATTTTCCATTTGCTGAAGTGGGTAGTTAACCTTTTATTTTCACTTCGCAGCAAGAACTCCTGAATATCTGTAAAGATATTAATTTTCAGGAAATCTTCGAAAAAAATGGAAAGTAATATTTCTGAATTTTCTTGTACAAAGAGGAAACAGCAATTGCAAAGGAAGCATTGAAACTTCTGTGTCAATTTCCCAATATATACCTATTTGTGTAAAACAGCATTTTCTGCTGTAACAACTACTTATAACAAAAACAGAAGTTGTTTGAAGAGTGGATATGTGCATGAGCATTGCGTTGAGCAACATGGAGCTACAATTTAAGAAGATTGTAAAAGAAATGCAAGAACAACTGAGTCATTAAATTTTTTGCTTTTTAACTTCTGTAATAACTGTTCATTTGTTGAAGTGTCCAATAACAAAAAACTTGATTTTTTGCCTGTAATTCATGTTCTTCAAATTTTTGTTAATGGGGGTTCCACGCAGGGGCGCATCTAGCCTGGAAAAAAGGGGTCTGTCGCGGAAGGGCAGCTTTTGATATCACTTTTCAGCATAAAACCACATTTTCTGTTAAGACTAGAAATCGACCGATGAATTTTGCAATTTTGCCAAATTTCGGAAACCCAAGTTGCTACTTCGTCTATGATCAATTAACGCAAATTCTCTGTAATCTTCCTTAGGATGCGCAGCCCTCTGACTGCAGCAAGTAGTGCGCAGTACTCATACCACTCCACAATTGTCCCCATAAACTGCTCTATGACGTAACATTCACTCACAGGTTTTTGCGAGCGCGGTAAGCAGCTGATTGCTTGCAAACAAATTAGGGCTACTACCGTATTTTTCGGACCATAAGGCGCACTTAAAATCCTTTAATTTTCTCAAAAATCGAAACTGCGCCTCGTAATGCGATGCGGTGCGCCTCATGCATGAATCTGGTTGTGCTTTCTCATCTAGAACCAGTTTTACGTGGTAAACGGTATTATTTATTTCAATTGATAGTTGCAATTTTTTGTGAACAGACGTAATAAAATGTGAAACATGACCAAATGAAACTCTCAGTTGTTTTTGTTTATTAGCAGATCCGTATACGTAAGCAAGTATGCATTCAGAATGAGATTTAAACGCGAGACCTATAACTGCGTCCTGCAGGGTTTGCCACTGTTACATTCATTGTGCGTAGAAAATAAACTTTCACCCTTCCATTGTGATCTGATAAACAACAAAGTAACAGTTGGCGTAATCCGGCTTAGCGTTTTTGTTCTATTGATATGACATATCCGTTCCTAAATTTCCGAGTCGGTGTCGGACAGCGAGGTTTCCGGATCAAAGGGG
>JGI24022J15233_10009712_pt1 | contig 10853 bp, 3 predicted proteins | sample Ectturendosymbi2_FD_15233 | JGI IMG/M metagenome (IMG submission 15233)
CATATCCAATCGCTTTGATTGGCAAGGCTGACAGCCAAGAAGATGCCCCTTTTTCCATTGCTCCTTTTATGAGTTGTTGTGACTCAGGGGTCATTTCCACCGAAAGTTCATCACAGATGTTTTTGCATTTTTCTCTTGTCTTATTCTTTTTTTTGTGTGTCTGGTGAACTGCTGGTCTGAGGGGTTGTATTCAAGATCGAGCTTTTGAATGTAGATTTTGGCTGTTTGTTAGTGATTTGAGTGGAGTGCTCGTATTCCGTTTTGGCAGTTTCCCGAGGATCTGTCAGACCTAGCCCACCATGCCTGATAGGAAGAGCTAGTATTTGTCTTTGGACATCACTAACTTCTCGTCTTACAAGAGCAGGAATCAATTGATCTCTGATGGCGTTTTCAAGTGCTTCAAATACTTCACTTCCACCAGGCACTGTTCTTTGGAAATGAGTCTACATGGAGGATAAACCTTTGCTGAAAGCTAAGTATGCTGCTTGAGGGTCATCTTGTGCATACTTAGAGAGTGATTGAACGTCTTTTACCCATCTCTCAACCTTGTTTTTAATGTATTTTTCACCGAATGATTCTGTCCCAATTACTGATCCAAGGAGGCGTTCACCTTGGTCTGAGATTTTTATTCCATCATCTTTGAGGATTTTGTGTGCAGCTTGCATAAGACTGCTGTCTTTAATTAGGAGGATTGTCTTTGCAGGATGTCTGTCATAGTCATCACAAAATATCTCATATTGTGCACACGACATTCCAACACATATGCAGTGATACCATTGTTTGCACTCTCCATCACACTGCAGGGCCTCCTCCTTGTCAAAGATAATTTCCTGACACATTCCACATTTATTCATCCTGGATGCCCCAGCGGCTCCAGCGGCCTTTCTGACAAGTAGCTATAAATATTCTACATTATAATAAGCCTACAATATCTCTAAAAACTTATTCAAATAGAATCTAGGAGAATACTCACTGTTTGTAGCATGTGTAGTAACAATCAAACAAAGGAAACACTACCATGATTATACTAGGCAATAACAATAGGAAGGCAGTTGTGAGTTAACAAGGGCAGAAACGACAAAAGCAACAAAGCATGAAAAAGTCATGTGAATCAAAAATGCAAATCAGTGACGTCTAATCTAAGGAATACCTTGGTTTGGTGAAGAGGTGAGATGGTTTCAAAGTATGAAAGGTACCGTACTCAGAGAGTCAGAGTATGGTTGCCAGATAGTTTGTAAGTTTTTCAAGGACATTTTTTCGATTTTTTGTTATTGAAATATCACTTCATGCGTACTTTTTAGTGCTGTAGCAAACAAAGTGGTGACATAAAGATAACCGTTCTTGAATGGTTTACTTCTAGAAAGTGACTATGGATACGCCTGTCCTGCGCAGCTCAAATAAAAGGGTCATTTGGCATTCAAACTGCATGGATCTCGTAGCGTAACAGTTATGCGTTACGACTATTACGTCAATGGTTTTTGGTTCGACTCTCACCTTGCCAACTTTGTTTTTGTTTTCTTTACTTTTTTCAGGCTTAGGTGTTACCTTTACGGGTTAGTGTTAGGTTAGGGCTACGGTTAAGGTTAGATTTAAGGTTTATCTTTTACGTTTAATTCGTTTCTACCAAGCCTGCTGCACTCTCATCATGTGTTACTGTTACGTCACAGGTGGCATAGTAATAAGTTTTCAAATTTCAAGATCCAAGAAGGCAGATACCTCGGAAACTCACCGTGAGGCTAGAGTTGGTTATGTAGTCTACAGAAATTTTGACATGTGGTTAATGGGTGTTAAAAGTAGCTAAACCATGTTATTGTAAGGTTAACATTATACCCAACAACCACCCAACAAGCACTGGTGCACCTATGCTATAATACTGTCACCTATGCTATAATACTGTCATTCTCTCAGATCACCAGTCACGTCAAGTTCTTTTGCACAATTGCTCGAAAAGAAAGCAGTGAATTATTCATAAACGCAGGTTATCTCAAGCAACTACTTTCCACACTTGCCATCAACTTTAAACCACGATAGAAATTTATGAAACTTTCGAGGGGCACCTGACGAGACAACCTGTTTTGCAGGTTTTTTTCGGTGTCCTAGCACCTTAATTTCATTTTTGCATGAAATTGTTTAATGTTGGTGCCAATAAACTCTTTTTCTCAACTGGTGTTCTCAGTTATATTGGCTGAATAATGTAGGCATTATCTGTTGCTCTCTATTTTCTTTGATTTATGAGGTCATTGAACTTTCTGTGTTTTTCAGTCTCGGCGTCTACTACTACTACTGAGGCATGCCTGATGAACACTGTTCAGGTGATGTCATGGAGCAAAGATTTCATGATTGTCACATCCCATACCAGGCTGCAACCTCTGAACAAGTGTCATAGAGAATACCTATCAGGTCTTTTGCTATCCTCCAGCAATTCAGTTTCTAGGGTGGATGGCATGTTGACAATAACTAAAATTTGTGTAAGCTTTCAAGGAATAAATTGATCAACGTCTGTTTTCATAACTTTCAAACTTGCATATATCGACTGCACATAAGACTTGTACATATTTATATTCAAGTAAATAAGTCTTCAGGAAAATGATGCTGTTAAATCAAGTAGAAAGTTTTTAACAGGAAATCAGTTTCCATAAGTTCACACATCCTCAATCCTAAAATCTACAAGCAATGCGTACCTAGGTGAAATGATAATGTGTCTAAAGTAAGGACAGAAAAACCAAGAAAACGCATTGACTAAATTGAATAAATCAAAATAGATGCTGTGGCAAATAGAATTTGGAAAATATGCTGTAATCAAACAATTGTCTTCACTACTTTAAAAATATCTAATACCAATTACAGAGCAATGATACCACAACTACAAAATCATAGTTACAAGCAACACAATATTGACTCAATACGAAGCAGCAGTGGAATGCCTAGCAGAAGTTGTGAAGTTGATAGTTGTACTCAAATAAGGCCCTTCAATGGTAAAAGTTGTGAAGGGGAACACAAAATCAGTAAATAAAAAATATTGTGTAGGAAAAAAAACAGGCCAAACAAATGAGAAAAATATCTATTAATGTCGCAAAGTGGTACAAGAATCATTTCACGCAAGAAAGGATCATGCTTTGAATATTATGTTTACTTTGTCATGCCATTTATCTTCATAGGTATCCTGAAGTTCAAAAATTGGTTCTTGCAGAAAAGTAGGAATGCAAGAGTCAAATAGGTGGTTTATGTACAATGCCATGTATTCCTTTTTGCCTAGTTTTTTAAAGTACCTCAGTGTGCTGACCACCTTGTGGAAAATTTATTTACTGTTTGGCCAACATACTGTTGCTTGCGTATCACACAATGTGCATAAATACCATAGTTTGGACATGGAAGGTTTTTTAAAGTTTTATTTTTTTCTAGGATATGCAAAACAGTTTAATCCATGTATTTCATGTGTTTTCCATGTAAAACACCAAGTGCACAGTGCTTGCAAGGCCTTGGCAGACCTTCAGTTGGTATTTTTCACTTATTTAAAAGCAAGGCGCTTGTAACTGAGTGAGTTTATTTGGCGATAACTGGGAACAGCGTTTCTCAAACCATGGGTCGCAACCTAAATGTGGGTTGCCAAGGCTTGTGAATGGGTCGCAAACGGCTTTGTTTAAAATTGGATTTAGTCAAAACAATGTCTTCAGGCAGTGTTTTATTTCTTCTGTTTTAAAATCGATAGCGACTGTTACATCATAGAGTGAGTAAAATCATTCTGGATTGAGCATATCCAATCTTAGCCATGCTCTGTGATGTCATAGACTTGACTAACCAAAACTTTGCAAAGAAAATACGTGTTGCAACTTTGCAGAGAAAATACGTGTTTCTTCTAAACAGGGTGGTAACAATGGTGTCCCAGTAGGCTAGGTGAGGTGAGTTCAGCGGTGCTTGTATCTGCATTCCATACTCCAGTTGATGAGGAGAGGCTTGCCCAAGTTTTCTTAACACAACTGTTCATAAATATGGGAGATTGAAGAAACGTTGAAGTTAACTTCTTGTATTTAACTTTTTTGAATTGAACTTTTTTGAATTTAACTTTTTTAATTTAACTTTTTCAATTTAACTTTTTCAATTTAACTTTTTCAATTTAACTTTTTCAATTTAACTTTTTCAATTTAACTTTTTCAATTTAACTTTTTCAATTCAACTTTTTNAATTCAACTTTTTTAATTCAACTTTTTTAATTCAACTTTTTTAATTCAACTTTTTTAATTCAACTTTTTTAATTCAACTTTTTTAATTCAACTTTTTGAATTCAACGTTTTGAATTCAACGTTTTGAATTCAACGTTTTGAATTCAACGTTTTGAATTCAACGTTTTGAATTTAACTTTTTAAATTTAACTTTAAACTTTTCAAATTTAACTTTTTTTTAAACTTTTTGAATTTAACATCTATGATTTTAAGTTAATTTTTCATAGTAATAGAGTACTTTGAAACATTTTCACTTCCTAAGCACGCAAACTTCAAATTTATCAAGAACTGTCATAATGTACATGTTGTTTAATAGTACTGTGCACTATGACTGGTTGTCTGTGTCTTGTCTATTTCATACATATCTGAAAAAATAGCACAGTGCTAAAATTAAAAATACATATTTTCGATGTTTGAGGTTTGGGTCGTGAGATGTTCATAAACTCAGGTTTGGGTCGCGCTCAAAAAGTTTAAGAACCACTGACTGGGAATTTACAAAATGAAAAAGAAATAATTGCAAAAAATCAGGACATTGACAAAAACCAGAAGGTTGTCGAGTTGTTTCCCCTTGACTGGTGGGTAATCTCTATCAAAAACCAGGTTCAGATCAAAGTGTTGCACATACATGGGAAAGAGCTACCAGATGATCAACACAGTTAAGCAGGGAAGAAATATCTATCTATTGATGTTGCAAAGAGTATAAGTATTATTTCACCCAAGTAGTAGTTTGTTAGTTTTTGTCCACTTGTGGTGTGTCTTTTCTAGGTAATCATTGCCTTCATATTTAACTTATTTCTTTCTTTGGTAGGGTTAGAAGGTGGGGAAACGATGTAGCCCAATCCTGTGGGTCATCTTTCTTGTCACATTTTGGGGGCAGCCATATCTATAATGTCATTTTTCATACCCAAAGGAGAATGTAAGCAAATTGCTTTTTTAAATCAGTTAAGGCTGATGATGTAAGCTTTCTTGTTTTGGTTGAGTTGCCTCAATCTTATTGTCTTCCTGAATAAGATTGACAAATGTCATGTATGGGTGGTGTGATTTACTGCTAATGAACTGCCTTCCTTTCATGGTGGGTTTGTAAGTTTTAAGTGGGTTTTACTCATTAGTGATAAATCCAAAATCATTGCTGTTAAGAAACATTTTGCACAGTTCAACCTTATTTTGCAGACCTTGGTGTTGAAGACAAATGCTTCTCCTGGGCATATTCAAGAGATTTAGTCACATTCAAGAGACAAAATGGGCTACTGATGCTGATCAATGATCTTTTGATGAAGAGTTAATTGCTAAATGTTTGGGGAATCACTGTACATAATAGCAATTCTATAATAGATAGTGACTAAATCTCGAATATGCCCAGGTGAAGCATTTCATCTTCAACACCAAGGTCTGCAAATAATTCTGGGCTGTGAAAGAAAGTGAGCTACTTGCAAAAGATCATGATGAATGCTGTTAAAACCATTATTAATTTATATTGAGTTTTCATAAAACTTCTAGCTTGTTGGGTTGGTGCATGAAATGGCGAGTGTCATGAACTGCAGATTCCTATCGTAAAGGAGTGTCAACCCTAACATGGAAGGGCCAATGGAGCCAACAAAGCCATAAGATGTAAGCTTTCAGACGAACTTTGGCAACCCCACAGCAAGGGGTCTCCATTGTGCATTATTTTATGACCATTTGCAAAGAAGTTCACTAGCTCAGTTTAGCTAGCCATGAGCCAGTACCTGCATCACCAAGTCTGGGCCTGACCAATAAACGTGCAAAATTGAGGAGATTGTGGTGCAGACTTGGCTCAAGCTGCAGCACAGTGGTGAGCTAGAGTCACTGCTAAGCAGCAGTTGGTTTGAGGTCTTCTAGGGCTTGATGTTTTTGTTGGAGGATCTCATTATATTCATTGCTGGTGCTGATGAAAGAGCTGTTGTGAGATAGATTTACAAAGCACTCTGTGAAATTAAAATGATGTGATTTTTGGTTTACCAATCTTTTCATGTTCTTGGCAAAACAGTCTGTGTGGAAGTTGGTTGATAGTGGGATTATGAGTAGGGATTTGCTGATCTGGCTTTCTTGGGGCCGATACCAATATATCGGCCATTCGTGGATAGATAGCCGATGCTGATAACCGATATTTCTAAAATTTGTAAATCTTGTTTTTTGCTTCATTGTCAAAAATATAGTGTAGTCTATGTCTTACAAAAATAAATATATATATATATATACATACAGATGCTAGTTTTTCGTGGACTATTGCTGTGTGTTGTAAATTTTGTCTTAACTATACAAATGTAGATTGTATTATTGTACTTATGACCTGAAACTCCAATCCAAAAAGGCTTTTGTACTAAGCCTATGCTGTAACTTTGCTTTGTTGTAGTATATATTGAAGTTGCCTAATGGAGAGTTGGTTTAGTCTGAATATTTTGGCATAGATTCATTTCGTTTACCAATTTAATTAACTTCTTAGGCTTTCCAGTTGTTGCAATAACTGAGGAGTAATTCCTTGTTTCTAATTAAACTTGCACTTGTTATTCATAAAAGAATTAGGAGTTAATGTTTAAATTGTTTCACCATGTCTGCTACACCGCAAGCTGCATCTGGAGGTGTGAAGCAAGGAAGAGGGATTGTGAAACAGGTTTGCTTTTAGCTTTAATTTGTGTTGCTAACAAATATTGAGTTTAACACTTTGGCATCCGGCCGGTTTCAAGGATTTCTGCAAAAAAAACACCGAAACACATGTCGTTTTGCATGGGAATTTCTCCGGTCCAGTAAGTGCTACCAACCCGGTCAAAAGCTCAAAAGATGCGACAAATCTTGTAGCTTGCACTTGAAAAAAATTTTTTGGTTGGGGGGTGCAGATTTTTTGTGAGTGATGTCGTAAGTGGAGGACTTTTATGCCACCTTGGCCCACTTTACCGAGCCCTGGGCTCGAACCGCTAGATGGTAGTATTTCGCTGAAGTTTTTATTGTAAACTAGGCTGCAGTCCGAGTCTTTTGATACTTTGGATGACCTGCTAGGGTTTCACGTTCAAAAGTTATGATCTAAAGTAATAAAAATATTTTACTAATTAGCTAGTTAGATAATTAATTAATTTGTTTATTTTAGATAATAGCTTTTGAACCAGAAATGCTAGAAAGTCGATCAAAGGATCAAAAGACTTGGACTCGAGCCTAGTTTCCAATGAAAACTTCAGTGAAACACTTTACCCTAGCAGCTGGGCCCTAGGCCAGGTAACATGAGCAAAATGGCCCCAAAACTACTTTGCTTATGATGTCACTCACAAAAAATCTGCAACCCCCAACCAAAAAATTTTTTTCGACTGCAGACTAGAAGACTGGCCGATCCGTTTGAGCCCTTGAACAGCTCTCTAGGGCAATTGGCAGAGGAGCTATGGTGTTAGTAAGGCAACCGAAAACTGCTGGTTTTAGGCTGAAATCTAGGTACAAACATATTGTACGCCAGCTCTCAAAGTGTAAATGAAGTATGGATTATAAAAAATACATATTAAAATAGTAATTAAACATGTGTTCAGCTAAAAAAGCATGTTGCAGTTAACTTCAGTACTGCTGTAGACCCCATTATTGCTGTTGAGAGTTCAGTAAAATAAAACACCAGTAGGCAAGCTTTCATTTGTAAATAAAGTACTCAGTAATAATCATCCCATTCTTTTGAGGATCATTTGGGACTTTGGTGTACCAAAGAACTTTCTCAAGACCAAAGTTAGATGTAAAAGTCAGTCATGGAAAATGCTTAAAATCCATTTGTATCCGTGGGTGGTTTGATGCTGCACTGATTTTGTTATGTGCTGTAGAGTGTGCCACATCTCTGCATATGTGATTCCTGTACCATACCTGACTAATTTGTATGGTAATTGAATTTAGCGCTGGATATCACTGAAATGTATACTGCAGGTTTTTTGAAGGAAAATGGTATGGACCTGTAGGGACCTGAAAAGTTTCAATTCTAACAACCTGAAGCAGGTACCTAAAACACCTTTAAAAAAACCTGGTCTACTGTGCCATGAGTTTCCTTGCCACTGCTTAAAATGACTGGAACATATTGCTTTATTCAGTTTTAGTGAACAATAAAGGTGAAAAATCCTGACATGGCAGTTTTCAAACTTTCAAAATGAGTGCATTATTGTATGAAATTAATGACAAACATAAACTATACTTCTTCACAAGCATAAAATTATAAGCAAAAATTATACAAGCCTAAAATTTTGAGCAAATATTTAATTAATACTTCAGTATTCGTGTTTGCTGGTTTTGCAAATATCAGTACTTCAGTGGATTTATACCAGTTTTAGTTTTTTAATAAAATTTCAAGATTTTATCACAATTATATGATTTTTCTAATGGTAGCTTATCATTGGCATGCAATAATGAAGTGTATTGGTTGTTGGAAGTTTGTAAGTTTCTACTATTTCATAGATAAACAAATCTTTTAAGCTAATTTAAGAATTTTGTAACACCTTAAACAATGTTGTTCACAAGTTAAATGCACATTGTGTTTGTTTTACACCTCCAAACACAAGATCCAGATGTGTGTTGCTAGCAAGCGCAGATGAAAGGTAGCATTGTTTGGCTTAGTTGAACTATTAACTCATTAAACTAAACACTTTCTACATTCAGGTCCTTTCTGGTGACACTATCATTATACGTGGACAACCAAAAGGTGGACCTCCACCAGAGAAGCAAATCAATCTTTCAAATATCATTGCACCAAAGTTAGCCAGGAGAAGTAACCCAAATTACCCAGATTCTGTGGATACAAATGATGAGGTACAGATTGAGAGAAATGCTTGTCTATGGTCATTCTGATTGTGAATTATACAGACAAAATTCACTTCTGTTACCATAATGTGTTTCCTCGTACTTACCATAATGTGTTGATATATACAGTATTATCTGTTGTAAATACACCTTTTTGGTAATCTTGTAGATAAGTACAAGTGGGAATGTCCTGAAATACACTTTCCTTTTCTGGATGGAAATAGAATTGGTTGGAAACAAACAAATATTCGGACTGGGACAAAATTTATAAAAAGAATGTATTATACAGCTGCAGATTATTTTTTCCAAATGTACTGAAACACAAAGTCTTCAGCAGCAAAAATTTTAGCATATTGAATTTTAACTTTTTAGTTTCAGATTTGAAGTCTTGGACATTTTGTAGAAGTTTTGTAGTTTCTGTGTCCATGCCTTATTATGAAATTTCACAGTTTAAACTCATGTTGCTGTGTTACAAAAATGCTAACCTGCAAAACTTGCCAACGCTTTTCCGTTCGCACACACACTTTAACTAACAGTTTTTTGTCTTACCCACTTTGACATATTGCAGTAAAATGACAAAATTTTTTGAGATACGTGAAAGAATCAATATTACAACACATGCAACATGCATTCACTGTTGATAATAAACTTGAGCTGGCTTATTAGATATGAGATGAAGTTGAGGCTTGACAGGAAACATCAACAGAAAATCAACAAATTTTCAGGAAAACCAATCTAATCAATAGAAAATCTGCTAATTTACAAATTAAACATTTTAGTTAAATACCAGAAAATTGTAAAATGTTGAAATGCTTCAGAGCTTTCCTGAAAGACCATCAGCTCACCAGCCCACTAGTGGGAGGTGCCACTGTAAACGATTGTGTACAAAAGTGATTTGATAACAGGAGAAAATGTGAAGAGTAATGAAGTATGGCAAGAACTAACTACAGTATTTTCAGCCAGAACCAAAATCAGATGGAAACCTTGAATTTTGGCTCAAGAGGTATTGTGGTGCATCCCTAGCTTTACTTAACCAGTGGTTTAAAGTAATGTCTTGGGTTTAGACATCTAAATGTTGTCTTTTAAATCCCTAACTTGAAGTGTCTGTATTCTGATATTGCTCGTGATAGCTTGGTAGCATTGCATTCTATGAGGCAGCATGCAAGACCTCTGCATGTTGGAAAGTTGCAAACATTTTCATGCAAAACTTGCGTTATGTCTTTGCATTTCCAGCAACGTTCCCTCTCTTAAGGTGTGCAAATGTACTGTACCACCAGAGCATTCACACAGTGAAATCTCACTCTTGCACACTTGCAGTATTCCAAGTTTAAAGTAAAAAATCAGAACAGACTGCTTCTGAGCGTATCACATCCCTTTAAGAAGCTATTTGAATTAAATGTGTACTTTGCTCGTATTTTGATAAGATTTTATACTTATTCTAACAGTTTGCAAAGTTTGTGATTCGTTTGAACTCAGCCTTAAAATATTCATACTTATTAAAACAAACATTTGCTCAATGTAAAGTTTTTTCTTCACTTCATCATTTGAGCGAGTTCTTTCAATCCACTGCCAGGCTGCACTAGATCGTTGGGCAGGTGTTGAGCAGCCATTTGATTTTCTTTACTGATTTCCACTGATGCTAAATGTGACTTTTATGTCCTAACATACTGTGAATTTATTTTAAGCAAAAATTGCAGTACATTTAAGTAACAACCTTGTATTTGATTCCAACTGTTTGATTACCGTTAATATCAACTGTGACACAGTTCATAGCAAGTTGCACAGTACAGTGACATGTCAAGTGGGAACTGAATTTTGGTTAACTTGCCATGGTTAACATCAAGCAAGGGCGTATGCAAGGGG
>JGI24022J15233_10009713_pt1 | contig 10852 bp, 10 predicted proteins | sample Ectturendosymbi2_FD_15233 | JGI IMG/M metagenome (IMG submission 15233)
TTGGGGCGAACTATATGTTACAGCAGTGGTCCTTAAACTGGGTTCGACGGAGGTCATCTGATTTCAGTAACCCATTTTCACTTTCTGTTGTATTGGGCAAAGTTCGACAAAGGCTTGGAAAACTACAAAGGGTTCGGCGTGTTTGTAAAGTTTAAGAACCACGTAACAGCACGACCAAGAGCAGTAACTCTTTGTACACTAGGTCGGCAAATGTTAGTCTTCACCCTAGATCTAAAATATAAATACTTTTCCTATCCTAGCTATACCAGCCAATAGCATCTTTTCGCTGGCTGTCTCAGTGTTTACCATGCGATGTAAAAGCAACTTACACAGACCGTTTCACGAAAATATTTTCAAAGTATTGCCTTAAGGTTTAATCATAAGCTTTGTATATCGGAAAGATTAACAAAGGCCAACATGCTGTGCATATACGGCGTTGCTCCGAAAAGCGATAAATGCAACGGCAGTCTTTTTTACGAATGACAAAAGGTCAACAGCAGAATTTTGTTAAATGAATTTCCATTGAGTTGAACTAGGTTTGAATTATAAATTTCGATTAATGTAATGCTGGTCTTGTGAGGGGTCACAGATTTGAGGGGTCACAGATTTGAGGGGTCACAGATTTGAGGGGGTCACAGATTAAGCCAACAGGTAGTTTTTTCAGTTTATGCCTTCACCAAATCTACAGTTTGAAAATGCTTCCTGGAGAAACGGTTGCAATTTCATGTTTTCTATCTTTAAAAAATAGTTTGGGTCACTGGTGTTCCTTTGCAATTTCATAACTTTCAGACGGTAGCGATGAGGAAGGCTGCGCCGAATACAGATGCACCAGTCTCGATTCTAGTCATGCCAATGGGACTATCACATCCGGACAATTCTGTAATGGAAAAAAGGACTGCGCCAATGGAGTTGACGAGTGCATGGAGTTCTGCAACAATGAGTGTCATTGCTCCCATGTATGGCTTGTCACTGAAAATTTAGTTGAATGAGAAATGTCTTCAGATCTGATTAAGGTCGTATTTTGCGCACTTCGCACGAGAATATGGTTTGATTTTGCTGAAATTGTAATAGGACAAGAACTTAAGCTGATAGGCCTTTTGCACAAATGGTAGAAATAGCACATTGCGTGAAAAAAGACGCGTTTTCGAAAGTTTTCAGACAGGACGCGACACTGTGCCGAAAACAGATTTGCTTAAGTTTTGGTAGGCCTATTAAAATGAGTGGAACGTTAGATGGTGCATGTCAGCAAGTCCTGAAATGCTACCAATCGAATGCCTTCTCATTAACAGGTATCAGAAAAACCTTGTGCTTTTGCAGAGCATGTCAAAATAAAATTGTGAAGTCAGTCATCTATCCTTTAGGATATTTACACAAAAATTTGTGCGAAGTTTTGCGCATTACCTACATTATGCCGCCCATTTTTTCACCTACTTGTTTCTCTGCATGCGGTAATGACGGACTGTAACAAATGCATTGTGCACACTGTATAACCACTCATGGCGTTAACATTTGCAGAAATTACTACAAGTTTTCAGTTTCTGAATTGTTATAATTGATTTTCTATTCACTTTTATGTGTTAGAGCGAATTTATGATTTTCATACTACTTCATAAGTTGTGGACATATACATGCTAGATGCTGTATGGACTTTGTGAGGGCGGTTATGTGTGTCCAACAAAGAAGTCAGATTGTAGAAGCTGTGGAGACGGACGAACAACCTACGGAATCAGCCAAGTGCGTTGAAATATCAGCATGCTTTTCTCGTGAGACCAGGTATCAATACCGCATTGTAATATCCTCTCGCTCAAGTCAAGCACTTCCGAGTTTCGATAAACTCCCTCAATCGCGAAAACCGTTGTGCGTGAAGTCCGCACTCAGTAAGAAACATCATTGAAGAGAGCGCAACAGCAGCCAGAGCCATACTGAGCATGAAATTTGACGGAATTTAGCTTCACTTTGAAAAGTTCTACAAACGCTTGATTTTCAATTGAATTTCAGCTCTAGTTTCATAATGAGAATGCAGTTAAATTGTGCCAAATTTTTCTAAGTTGTTTTCAAAATCTCTCTCATATTTATGCAATTTTTATTTTTTTTCTTAAACGGAGTTGTGCTTTGAAATCCAACAGCTGTGCGACGGAGTCTTCGATTGCCCGAACGGAAGAGATGAGAACTGCGCATGGTTCACGTGCAGGAACAAGAAGCGCGTGAGTCATCATTCCGCGAAAAATTGCGTAATTGTAATCTTCCGTTTGCTTTCAAACAAGGTGGCTTTCTTTGTTGCATAAAATAGTGATTTCATCAATGTCCTATTTTTAGCTCATCAATGCCTGCTTCTTATACCTATTTTGCAAGTTGGGCGAGTGTTACTAACACGCATTTTCCCGTTTGGGGCAAACGTTTAATATAGCAAGTTCTCAGTAGCATACATTTCAAATTGCAGCAACACGAAGAAATGAAACTTGATTTTCGAGTGCGCCAACAAAGATTTTCTGAAAAGGCTTAGATGACTATTTCTCTGAAAAAGAAACAAAGCAAGTCTAAATTTTGAGTTTACGAAACTGATGAAGCTCGTCGTCGTCATACATTTCTGTTGAAATAACTGGCGGCCAAACGTCGTCTTTAAATTGTTCGCATTAGTCAAGGCTTATCAAGTCATCGCATTTGGACCGGATGGTATCTCTTTCTAAACAATTAAGTAGCGGCCATAGTTCAGTCGTAAGAGTGTCCGCCTTTTAACTGAAAAGTTGGGAGTTCGATCCACGGCTAATGAGTGAATCGCCTTCGCAGTTCGCACTCATTGGGCAAGAGCGTTCACCTCAGCCGCCTCTGCAAGAAGCAAATTTCAGGAGGCTTCGGCCTGCCGTCAACTGCCGTCACAAAATCAAATAAAAACAAAATAAACGGACGTAGAGCGCGTTTCGTTTTGCAAAATATTTCAAGTCCATCCCTTGTTTTTCCCAGAGCCATCAAAGGCGGATCGTTTTTGTTGTTTTACATTCATTCCTTAATTTTCATACCCGCTTTCCCTCTGCAGAGGAACGCGGTTAAGTAAAATATCTGCGTTTTTGTGAAGATAATGGTTTGTGCTCTTTTATACTTTTTTTGCCGTTTTTTTCAACGCATTTTGTAAAGCGTTCGGTGACCAACAGAAATACCTTTTTTGGAATCATTTGCAGATAAGAGCAGCTCTTGCGTGTGACGACGTCGACGACTGCGGTGACAACAGCGACAATTGCAGCGAGGTTGCTTTTTGTCCAAACCTAAAGTAACTACTCGCTTGTTTCCTTGCTTTGAACTACTGCACGTGTGAAATGTTGGTTAATAAGTCTAAACCAAAACGACAGGTCCTCAAATAACTGCTCTCCACATGTGAGACGAGCAAAAATCTATCTGCACATTCTTAGCTGGGAATCAATTTCACGTAACACTAAACATCGTCCATCCTTAGATCTGAAGCAGTGCTAACAAATGAAACGTTGAAAGGCTAAAACAAAGGCAAATAGAACAAAGAAACCCAAGACTGAAGTGAATATATCACAACACCAATTGCGACAATTAAAACCTTGAAAGTACGTCGTTTTCAAATAATTACGTTCACCGGAACTTCAAACACCTATTTCAGATGTAATTTAAAGTTAATTGATCACAACACAAGCTGCGATAATTAAAACTATAAAATACGTCGTTCGCAGATAATTGCGTTGACTTGTATTTCATGAGCTTCTGTTGTGATTTATAAAATTTAAGTTGCATCTGAAGTAGGTTTGAAATTCCAGTGAACGTAGTTATTTGAAAAAGACGTAATTGCAAGGGTTTAATTGTCACAGTTGGTGTTGTGTGCTATATTTACTTCAGTCTTGAGTTTATCTGCTTTCTCTGCCCTTTCGACGTTTCACCTCTTAGCACTGCTTGCAGATTCAAGGGCTGACGATGCGTAGTGTGTCGTGAAATCCACTTGTGATCAAAAATTTGCAGATAGATTCCTTGTTTGTCTCACATGTGGAGAGCAGCTACTTGAATACAGATATGTGCAAGTTTGAAGTATTGCAAGATGGTGAAAGTAGAGCCCAGTCGGCTGATTTCTCTGTAGCTTACAGAAAACCTAGAGCTATTGTTTGAAGTCCTTAGATAAAAACGACAATGCTACGTAGTAAGTTTCTATGTTCTTGAACGAAAATGTTCGAGATGAATTTAGATTTGTAACTTATTAACAGCGTGCATGATTTATGTTCAAAGGTAGACTGCAAGTAAACATTTCTGAATAGAAAGCAAAACGTTCTGCTAAGACAAGACTTGTGTTACTTTTGTAATGGCTTTGAGCATTGATTTTGCCTCAACCACAGTATCTCTTCATAAAACGTTTTAGGTACACGGGTGTTATGTCAAAGTTTCAAAATCGAGCTATTTTGAACAAAAAGAGCAACCTAGCATTTGTATGTTTCTACAACGTTCGTTTTTTCCATGTTTCAGACCAATACTGATTGAACAATTGTGTGACGGCCATAACGACTGTGGCGATCACAGTGATGAATGCCAACATGAGCACTGCACGTCAAAGGACAGGTAAGTATCATCAATATTTCCTTTAATTTTAGGCACTTTGTGCAACGCGCCGGGTATTTCTGAAAACTTGTGCGCATTTTTTCGGCGTTGGTGGTTGGCCAACAGGTGCTGTGAGAAGGAATTCCGCCAGAATCTCTAGATAATGACAAAATTGGCGACGTTGATTGCGGTCTCCACGTTCAGACACTTTTTGAGGTACTCTAATCTTCATAAATCCGTTTATTGAATTTACTTATATTTTAGACTCGGTCCCGTGGTCATAAAGAACACAACAATGTTCAATAATACAACACAGGGCAGGTGTCAGTTGGTAAGCGCAGCAGGCAAAACTGAAAGAAAGCAGACGACGAAATAGCGCGCTGGTAACTACTATAATCGCTGACCACAGGTGTTATACAACGGGAGAAAGTGGAAGAGTTAGACATTTGAACTGAGGCATAAAGCGGTTGCTTGAAAAGTTCATGTTGCACAAATCTGCACAGATTGTTTGCAATCAATGCAGCAACTGCACCTTTGCTACGGTAGAGCTTTAGGGACGGACTTCTCCTACATGTAATTTTAAGTCATGAATTTAAAACAAACAATATAAATTGACCATTTGCTATATTTTTAGAAAGCTTTAAGTTTCTGAGTTAATTCGGAACTTCCTACCTATCTCAGCAGTTCCATCGAAAGACTTTGTCTGACGAGCGCCTTAAGTAAACGCATTTGTTAATTTAAATAATTGAGGCGACTGCTGTTGTACACTCGATACTCAGTTTGCAAACCAAGTGCACTAGAGCAGTGCTTATGAGCTGAGTAACAAACCGGGAATTATGCGGAGTTCGAGTCATTGCGAATAAATACATAACCTCTGGTAAACTTGAACTTTGGGGCACACCATTCTCTTGCTCTAAAGATCAAGTTAAAAATGTTTAGAATAAATAATAAAATATTCATTAGTCATTTGCATAAGCTTGATACAATACAGGGCTGATTTAAACTAATGAGTTTATGTGGGTGGGCTAAATTGATTCATGTTGGAGCTGCGTATGATTAAACTTCGATTTTCGCAAGCAGTTGCACACCAAAAAACTTTTCAAACTTTTATTTTCACGAACACGGTGATATTTCCAAACAAAGATTAGCGTCAGTTGGTAATCTTGTGAGTTATGATATGTATTGTGAGATGTGTGAAAATTGACTGAAAAGTGGCAGTCTTTCGAATGAGATCCTTCAGGTGTTCTTTGTACGAACTGCACGATGCTTTGACTTACTGGCTTCAGTTGTTGCAGCAGCTTCCTTACTAAACGTAACTTTCGACAGCGTATGCTGCCGTTGAGTGACGATTACTGAACCGGTTTGTTCGCTGTCAAAACTGACTTTGATCATGGAAACGTTTTGGTGATCTGATGATCATGGAAAACGTTTTGGTGGATGATCATGGAAACGTTTTGGTGATCTGTTCCGTAGTGACGTCTTAGTTTCCTCACTTTTCAAAGCGTGGGGGATAAGACCCAAAGGCTTAAGCTGCAAAATTTTTACACTTGCTGACCAAGATTTCTGTAAAGTAAGAACTGTATCTGCATAGGTCAAACTCTTCCTAGCTGTAGGTCTTTCTAGTTTCACTTTTACATGAGTTTAATTGCAACTGAAGCGGTAGCAACTGGAAAACATGTGGCTATATTTTTTAGATGTGTAACTCCGCATTCTTTAAACGTCAGTTGGTTTCTACAATTAAAGTAGGAACGTGAAGTGAGGTTTGGGTGACAAACACCAAACCGGTTATTATCATACAAAGTGTCAAAAAGAAAGACTGGCCAAGAAAAGCAACCTGCTTATTGAGGGCTAAAATGCAATTGCCTTATTTGGAAGGCCACATGCTTCAGTTCCAGATCGGTTTTAGCAATATCGCTGTGAAGTGATAATCATTGTTTTCAAATAATCCGCTTACAAGAAGGTAGTGATTTAAAAATCGCAGACCTCATCACTCTGAATCAGGTATCACCAAATATTTGTTCGAAGTCCAGGTATTTTCCAAACTGACAATCGCGGACCACACTCTGTTTGTTGAACAAATTGCAATCATTCATACAGGATAGGGAAAAGAAACACAGGGCCGCCACCAGGGGAAGGCAACCGGAAAATTGCTACGTCCGAAAATTTTCAAAAACATGTTTAGCTTTTCGGTACAACATCACGTTACAATAATTTTGACCCCACCCCCCGAAAATATCAGCTAATTTCGACCCTGAAAAACCATGATCAGCGCCTCGCACACGCGCACAGCCTAGAGCAGGGGTTCCCAAACTGGGGTAGATGTACCCCTAGGGGTACATTTACTTATCGGAAGGGGTACATTTAACGTTAGCAAATGAAGGGAAAATATGTTTACATATTATTCATTTCCAATTATTTATGCATATATCAGTGAATACAATGGGCGTCTAAATAAATTTTTCCAGGGGGTCAACGTCGGCCTTTTCCGTACCCTTTTTAGGTTGCTATAGATGCAATGCAAATGGATGTTCACAAAACACTTCACCCTTTCCACACCACAAAGAAAATGCCCTGTGTTATGGCAACAGTTGCAAGAATGGGCTTCGTTGGCAGCCATGGCCAGGTATATTATCATAATTTGCTCCATTGGTTATCTACAGATTTTCAGATCAGGGTATTTTTTTCACAAAAGTATTGCCACGACTAACGAAACCACAAATTACGATTTTAGTTTACCGAGCAAGACTTTTCAGCGTCATTTAGAAACAAGAGCTGCAAACGTCTGAGATCTTGTCCGAAGCGATCAGTCTTTGAATAAAACCTTGCTTGTCTTTGATTTTTTTATTTTTTCATGTGGAATGCTCATAGTCATCATACATAAACCGGACAGGTAGATTTGTATGTTGACACGACTCTACTATCAGACAAGTCACTGAAGTTAGAATATCATGCAGGCTTTAAAAAATGTAACGGATGAATTGTGAAAAGTCGCCACAACAAATCTAGATTTGCACTCAGTTCTCACTCAGAAGTAGTCAGATATAAACCTTAACGACTAAGATGTATTCCCACAAACCTGCATAGACGTATTCTAACAGGTCACACAGTTTCATACTGTGTGAAAAGAAGCCCGCATAAGCGTAGTTTGATTAAGCTATTCACTCGAGGCAAATTGTCCACACCTGTAATTTTTTCGCTGCGACATTTCGGTCATTTGTTCCATCGTATTAGAGGATCGGGGATTCGCAAAAATAAATGTAGGACTTCGGCGTTCCCGGGATGGAAATGTTTGAGAAACATTGCTCTAGACCAGGGGCTCCCAAACTTACTCTGGCCATGTACCCCTTCAGCATTTTGATAGATGAGCATGTATCCCTAAAATTTCTTATGACATAAAGGCTGAGGAAAGTAACAAAAACATATTTACCAACAAGCATATAATCAATTTTCAACAATAATAATCACCATGGGCGTCCACAGGGGGGGGGGCAAAACGAGCATTTACCCCCTTGGAAATTTGGACGAAGAATCAAAAGCTTCTAGAAAACAGGAAGTCAGCATCGTAATTCCGATGAATTTATTTAATTCTTGCATTGACAGTTTTTTTGCCGGTATGACACTCACACTGCACAAGATCCAGAGGCAGGTTGCAAAACTTGCAACGGATTGTTCTATCGTTGGTCTCTATTGTGTAACAATAACATGGCAACAAATCTTCAAAGATTCAGTTTAAGTAATTGTAGAAGGTGTTTAGCTTGCAGGTGACTGTTGAATACAGACATCTGTGGCAGGTAATACAGCGAGACAGTGACCGCTGATTGCCGAAATGCACCTAGTTTTAACTGTGTGAAAAAAAGCATGGGTGAATCTGTAGCAATGGTTCCACAATTTTGAAATATCCATTGTTAGTGGGAGACTTTGAGTGTGAACTTGGGTTTATTTTTTAAGTCATAGATCAAATTTTTTTAAATTATGTCCATTCGGTTATAAATCCAGAACAGATATAATAGTGAATACCGTTACGGCGAGTTTTAAATAAACAATGAATAAAATAATGGACGCCCCACAAATGAACGAAATATGTAAGTCTTTTATTCACGTCAATGCACGTGCAAAGCCTTAGCAGAAAATTGTGGGCACTGTGGACTATTACATCATAAAGAAAGTAATAATAATAACAATAATTCATGCATTTATAAAGCGCCGAAATTCGACATGTCGCTCTAAGGCGCTGAACAATGATATTGCGAAAGTGACACGCAAAGCGAATTCTAAAATACGTTGAAATGCACTAAGAACATACTGAACGACAATCGTGAGAAAAGGCAGAATTAGAAAAGTGAGTTTTGAGCAGTCTTTCGAACGAGGAGAGGTTCTCAGCATCTCGCACTTCTTGNGGCAGGTCGTTCCAGAGGATTGCGGTACTGGAATATAGTACTGGAATAACCTGGTTAGGCCTAGAAATGCGTATGTCAAACTGCAGTTGTGGTGCGATTAAGCTGAATAATGGACCGAATGGGCGTGATAAAAACTAGGTTCACAGATCCCAAGTTAAGACCCCTGGTCTACAGGGCACACTGGTCACCTTCTTTGAAGACATTGCGTTGCAAAAATGTGCAAGTAATTTGCACAAACCACTGTCATGTACAAGCAACGAAGGACAACCTGCCACGCAGGCGGAAAAGTTATTTCTAGAGTGGCGAGTCTTCCTCGGACATTCGTTCTATACAGGATCACCGTCAGTGGGGAGGGGGCATTTCCTCATTTCCTCTTGACGCCCCTAAGTCGATATCAATGATGACCTCGGTGACCTTTCTTCCGTTTCTTTTCCCCATCAGCAACCGAAAGCTAAAGCGTAATTGCTTTTAAAAAGGCTAATTATTAAAGTCGTGTTGTTGCTCATTAAGGTTTGTGTGCCGCTCGGGCGAATGCATTGCAAGAGGAGCGTTTTGTGACGGAACAATCGATTGCAAGGACGGCACTGACGAAATAATGACGGATGCTGACGACGACTTGCTTCCTGCTGCAGTGTTGTGCAGAAATACGCTGAACTCATTCAACAAATCGTGTATATTGAGACAGGTTCAGTCATATCATAGCGTTTGTTTTCGGTTAACAAGCCTTGCTTTCCTTCATATTTACACTTAAATGAAAGCTTGGTATTTCGGGAATGAACAGAGTATTATAATAAAATGAGCTACTTGGCCCTTTTTTCTACCACACTGAATACAAATCCGGTAATGTTTTTAGTTCTTTCAGCTGCATTTTTGCTAAACCAAAGGGAAATCACTTGTAGCAAATATATTTTACGTTTGGACAAAAATGTGGTTTGATATGAAGCTCGTTCTAGCAGTGTAATAAAATGAACGTTGGGTCTGACATAATTTAATACATTTCTTTTTTCTTGCTTGCTGAACAGGAATCTTGGATGTGCGATTTGGCCGATCACTGCGTTGACCGATCCGACGAATGCCAGTCACACTGCAAGTCGTCTTTCCGGTGCGACGGTGCGAAATGCCTCCCCATCTACGCTTTCTGCAACGGTGTTCCTGGTGCGTTAATTATCGTAAATGACAGCTAAATTAAAAAAAAAAAAATTCTGAACAGCATGTCATCTTGAAGTTGCTGTTTACAAAGGTATTTGTTATCTCATGGGATAGGCCGTGACCGAACCAAAGCATTGAGCCGGATTACTGCAGATTTCATTTTGTTTCCGGTCCATCAAATAGTTAACACATCTTGCTTCATTGTAATGCAGTAGACTGGAAATATAATCCTTGGAAGCGTTTTTTTTACGATGAATAAAGCAAGGTGCACTGAACAAAAACAAGTAACGATTTTTAGTTGTGCCTGCACTCCTAAAAGCAGCTCAGTGTTCATGAAAATATATAAATAAACGTACGAAAATGCTAAAATGCTGTGAACGTATCACAATATGAATCTCAGTGCAGAAAGTGTTTTGGTTACTGACCATGTTGGGCTGCAAAATAAGCATTTTAGTCTCAGCCAAACAAATCTTAGAATAGAAAAGACAGTGAATGTTATCAAAGATTTCCGAACATGTGGTGAAGTGTTCCTCAGTGGATGGAATGAGACAATTGATTACTAATCTCGCTTGGCATTAGCTTTATTCGTTAACACTATTATTTGTATTGCAAAACTATTCTTGCGTTATGAAATATTCTGACAATTTTGCAAAGACTGCGATGATGGAACGGATGAGGTGAAATACATCGGTGGCGATGGGCTTTTTCCATGTTCCAATTTATTTCATCACAAAGGCGAATGCGCTTTGTCCACCTCCCACCCG
>JGI24022J15233_10009716_pt1 | contig 10851 bp, 3 predicted proteins | sample Ectturendosymbi2_FD_15233 | JGI IMG/M metagenome (IMG submission 15233)
GCAATATATATCTCAAAATTTTTTTGGGGGTACTAAGAATGCTCTGACCTGACAAAGGGGTACGAGCAGCAAAAAAGGTTGGGAACCCCTGCGGAAATGAAAGTGTTTGTTGCGTTGATTGATTCATAACATGGTTCACTGGTTTGCGTGGAAACAAGTGAAACACAACATTAGCAGAACGGTAAAAGAGAGAACAGCAGCAAAACATTTCCTTGTTAGATTTTGAAACTTTACAAAAACAAAAATTTTCGCCTAATCGGCGAGCAGACCGCAGCGGCCCGGAATGACGTCACCACGAAAAAATTGTTAGCGGACTGTTTCAAAACCTTTAGCTGACTGCCCGAAGACTGGACTGTTGGCGGACTGTGCCATCTCTAATGCTCATGTAATGTTGCGATTGGAAAGCCCGAGCGGCAAGTGCGCAAAGCTTCACACTGTTGAAGCAAGCAACAACAGAGATCACGCGTCGTGCTCACTTTCTTATTGCTTGCTCGCGCCACTTACATTGAGATGCTATTCTAAGCGCACATCCCGTTCGTGGTGAGTCGCACATTGCACACCGCGCCGACAGGGGTTGCAAGTAGTAACACTCATTAGAGCATCGCTTCTTAACCATTTGAGCGTCACGGACCCCTAGTACATCCTATAGGTTCCAATCATCGTCGTCGCAATCGAACTAACTGTAAAGTCAGTGAACCCTTTCGAAATGTCTGAGCAAAGTCTAACCTTTCGAACCACATTCACTAACTCCTTGGGTGTTAACGGATCCCAGATCAAGAATGCGTGCACTAAAAGGTGGACTAAATCATTCGTACTCTGTATATTTTCCTCAAAACGATTTGCTAATATTAATTTCGATGTTTCTACCAAAAAGTATGCCTTGGAATAACCGCGAAACTATCTTGTCTATTTTGCAAACACGAATTAATTAAGGTTTATCTATCGTGTTTTTGGAGGCAGCTAAAAGTCTTTGTTACAACACATTAAAGAGACTTATAAAATCACTGCCTCCACGTTTATGACGTCACGAATATTCAACATTGAAGACAAAGCAACACTTTTGTTATGAAAAGGTTGGTGATGACATGCAGCTTCAAAAATAGTTTGAATATTAGTTAAGTGGCGAATTATACCGCGTTTGTATTTGAGAAACTGTTATCTTCGACAAGACATCTTGTGCTGTTTGTGTTTTGGTACTTGCTCATCCACTAATTTTTGTTGGACCCGAATACGAGTTGTGTTTTGTGAAGAAATTAATGCCTTTTCAATATTTGTCGCTTTCCTGGTCGTTTATACGTCATAGGACCAGAAGCGCGTTTGTCACAGACTATGGACCTACAACTGAGGGGTGGATAGAACAGACAATACTGTGGCAAAAAATCTGTTCCTTCCTGACGTTATCATTGCTGGATGTGGTGCGTTTTGCTGACATTCTTCACGCAATGCAACTGTGCTTACAAGTAATGCTCTGTGATCTTGTGGCTTGCTTCGGATTCCAGACTTTGCTGCGTATTTTTGTTGCTTTATTTAAAGAAAATTTCCATGTTTCTAATTCTTTCTTTTTCACGTTTTGATTATTTTCGTAAAACTAGCTCGACATGTACGTCACTGGTCAGAGATGATTGAAACGTTGGGGAGGACCTGGTCCAGCCTTCCCAACCCTTAGTTACATACTGTTTGTTTTGTAAATTTAGAATGACACACAGCCAGCGTGCGTTAATTTTAAATGCTGTTTACTACTGTGATTTAAATAAATTGCAAAACTCATTCAACCAAACGTTTTTACGATACATGGTCCTATACTAAATACAACGCAACCCACTATGTATGGGGATGCAATTGCAATCCGGGAGTTCTGCTGTTTTCGGGACATTGGAATACTCTTCAGCCATCATTATTGCAAAGTACTCTGGCTTGGAATGGTGACTCTCCATAGGGCTCCAGCTTGGATCAAATGGTCACTTTGAAGGGCAAACTGATCTCCTCAACCTTGCAAGGCAATCAGTCCAGATCAGGGGTGGGTCCAGCCAGTAAGTTGAGAGGGGGAGATTTCGGTAATATTTGGTAATCAAGTCTCGTACGGGTTCACTACTGCAAGAGAGTTGAAGTACTTTACAACACTGCTGTTAAAAAACAATTAACGACAAAATGGCCTTGTATCGCGAATGCTGTTTTGCGAATTGTACAAATTCATGATGAATAAACTTACTTTGGTAGGCTTTAGGGGGGGCAATCGCCCCCCTAGGATCCGCTACTGTTCCAGATAGGGGAACCGATAGGCAGATGGGGAATATTTCTCCACTCCACCAGCGCCTTTCCGTTGTACCTGGACCCAACGTATTGGCCACTCCTTTTCTTGGGCATATCTGGGGGATGCGACGGCCTACTGTAGACTGAAGTATAGTCTACTGGTGACTGGCCAATTCAGTGACGCTTGTTCGGGATCGATTTGCATAATTTTCAAAAAGATCATTCTCTCTCGTAGAGATTCTGTCGCACACACTTTACATCGACGCTGCAGCCACAGCTTCTTGACCAGGCCCGTAACCAGCTTGGGACACTAGGAGGGGCGAAGAGTTTTCTGGAAGGGGCGCAAAATTTTTGAACTATGTCCAGTAGTTATAAATGATGTCCAACACTTTCTTCCAGGGGGGAAAAAATTTCTAGGGGGTGCTTAGCCCTCCTTGCGCCCCCCTGGTTACGGGCCTGTTCTTGACTCTGAAAACGATGGTCATGAAAACGTGAAGCTGCCATGCATGCTGCGCTCGCAGTTAAAATCCAGTTACCGGCAAGAAAGCTTTAACAGTTGCCATTGCATCTTGGTGACCGCGACAGCAGCTCTGTAGGTTACACTATTAAGAAGAGTGGGCAAATTGCGTGAACAAACCTAACAGAGTTAGCAACTAACTTCATGTGGAGCACGGCATCTTCATGCGGTAAAATTTCGCAGTGTGAAATAAGACCTGGACAAATTCATTGACAGCAAGGACAAAAGATTGAAAGAATCTGTTCGAAAGGATTTACAGAATAAATTTTGTTTGTTCGGACTTTCCAGGGAATATCAGCTGATTTAGGCAAAGCTGCCAATTTTCGAGAAAAACTGTATTTTAGCTTTTGAGCTAATTGTTGATTTTCAAAGAAAAAGTGGACAAAACGGTTCGTGTGCAGGGCTAAATTACATCATATTGTGCTAAATTTTTGTGTCCCCACAAATTTCGAGTAGTATCTAGGCAGCTTGAAAGAGTTCTCAAAGGTTTTTCCAAAAAGTGACAAGCATTTTTTCCAAGTACACGAAATCAATAACAAGTGATGTCTTTCACTCGCTGGTGCCGGTGATGCGAAAGACACAGACGGAACAATTGGAATTCCATCCATTCTAGTTGCTCCTGTTCTTTTACACTAAACCAGATGCAGGGACTTTTCTAACCTTTGGGTGGGTCATGACCAGTGGCGTAACGAGAGGTTAGAGCTAGGGGGGCAAAAGCTTACCTGGAGGGGGTCCACTGGTCACCGTAAAGGGGAGCAGAAGCCAAAACTCAGAAAAAAAGTTAAGAAATGATAGTGAATCTCTGGGTGTCGTGGATGTCCATACTAGATAAAAAAACAAAAACACCCCGAAAAACGCAAAAAAACAACAAATTAAAAATGCTAAATATCAAAATGTCAATTAAAGGGGGCGCGGTTTTTATATTTATCTTGCCAGGGGGGCCCTTGCCCTCAGTCAGTTACGCCACCGGTCATGACGCTTGTGTGTGATCACGCCGAAACGATGACGGACAGGCCCGCAACCAGAGGGGGGAAACCGGGCAATTGCCACCCAACCGGGCAATTGCCACCCCTGAAATTTTCAAAAACATATTTAGTTGTTAGGTACAAGATCAAGTTACAATCATTTTACCCTTCCTGAAAACATTTGCTGGTTGCGACCGCGATGACACAATTGACTGGTGTCGAGCTGAATAGTTTGGAACAGTAGTGAGTTGTTTGATGATTTCGACATATACAAAGCTTTTTCGTAAGGATGACAAAAATGCAATGTTCACTCAGGGTGTACCTACTACAGATCTCTAGTTTTTGCTCTGTGCTTGAAGCTATGAACAAAACGGAATCTGCGAATAACTGGTACGCTGTAAATGATGAAGTTGAACAAAAATACGACTTGAGCGTGATGAAAAAACGCTTCAATACAATGCCAATGCCTAACGCAAAACCTGCTGAAAGTAACAATCGAAATGCTTCGAACTTCGCAAGCCGATCATCCGCAAGAGCTACATATTGCCAGTTTTACGGAAAGTAGTGATGTCTTCTTTCATTTCTTTGCGTTTTGCATCAGTAATTCCATTTTGAAAAGCAGTCTGAACAGAAAAAATAAACTACCGGGCTTGTGCCAATAAATTATGCATCAATTATTTCTCAAAGTTATTTCATGCTCAACCCTAACAATAAAATTTGTCTGTTTACAATCAACCAGTATCAAAACAAAGTGACGTAAATTATCTTGGCATATTACTTGATGATGAAGTTAACTGGAAGCCTCAAATAGAAAAGTTGAAAAAACAACGTTCTAAATCATGTGTAATTTTCTTCAAATTAAAACACTACGCCAACAGTTCAGTGCTCAGATATGTTTATTTTGCTCTTTTTCATTCTTATCTAACTTGCTCTAGACTTATTTTGGGAAGAGCCAATAAAACTACTTACTTCCTCTAATCAGATTGCAGAATAAAGCTGAAAGACCCCATAAGCATAACGAAACTGAAAGGATATTCTTTATTCTAAATATCGAGTTAAAAATTCCTAATTGATTAAATCATTAGTTGTCAAGTTCATGTACTCTTTTGATAACTGTGGACTGCCTGAACACGTTGACAATTTCTTTTGAAAGGTTGCATCAGTACACAATTATCAAACAAGACTTGCTTATTCGCAAATATACCATTTACCCAGAATGAAAACATCTGTATGTCAGCTTTGTTTAGTGTATATTGGTCTCAAGCTTGGGCCTGAAATTCCTGAAGAATTGGAATCTCCATCTCCTTTTCATGTGGAAAAAATGCAAAAGTATTTTATTCTCTTGCCAATTTGTCAGTCGATTTTTCACTCGTGTGTTTGTTCCATTTTTCTGTAAGTTTGTAGTTAGTGCTCCTTTTTTCTGCAATAACTTTCACCCTTCCCTCTTAGTGCTCACCCACCTTCCTCGTACATAGGCAGACTTTTCACCCTCTGTATTTTTTGGTCTCATTGATGTTGTGCTTTGTTGCTGACTTTTGTGTAATGTTCAAATTGTTACATTTTGCCACATCATTTTCCCTCTCAACTGAAAAGTCTTCAATGTAGTATTTTTATGCCAACAATAGGACTAGCTGAGTAACTTGTCATAAGCCCTTTCGCCTACGTTTTTATCTCAATAGTTCACAATTTTTCAGAATTCCTAAGCCCACGATTGTTTCTTTCATTTTTTTTATTAACATGCAGTTGACTTTTCTGTCCTTTGGCATTTCATATTTTTATTGCGTTTTTACTACTTCGTACGTGAGTCACAAAAACGCACGAATAAACCTTCCTACCATGCTACCAACCAATCAGGTAAAACGAGTTTCGACTAATGCTAGAAACTATACATCATACAGTAAGAACCAGGCAAAAGGTTAGCTGCGTGAAGCACTACATAGTACAGTAAAATGTTGGTTTATGTGCAGATGATCGAGTTGTCGTCTTACTTGAGACCGGGGACCACCTCTAAGGGCCTTGTGTCCAAACACAACTGTGACTCTTTTAAAGTAAAGATGGAATAGTTTATAGGATTTAGTGAACACAGCTGTATAGGATTATTATCTATCACAGTGTGGTCCAACTACAGGCCCGCGGGCCGCATGTGGCTCGCCGCAGCGTTTGCAGTGGCCCGCGAAAGCATTCAGATAAAATCTTCAAATCTGAAATTTGTTGAAACGTGTGTGAAGTTGCATTGTTTCACTGAATTGCTTGCGCTGGACAAAGTGCATTTGCACAAGAGCAATGAATAATATCTTTTATGTGTACCATTTTATTTTATTTATTTAGTTTAACATCAAATTAGAAAGTACGGCCCGCCGCTAACCCTCTGCTGGGGCACCTGTCTGGATAATCTCTGTGTTATTTGGTGCCCCAGCGTTCGTTGTCGTGAAGGGTACATCTGGCGCAATGAACTCAGTACCGCCAAATAAATCTGTCTATCCAGTGGCGTAACTAGACGTTTGAGCAAGATGGGGGCGAAACTTAGCTGAAAGGGGGCCCACTGGCCACTGTAGAGGGCCACTAGCCAACACTCAGAAAAAAATTAAGAAATTGTAGTGAATCCGGATGTCGTGGATGTCAAAAATAGCTTAAAAAACCCGAAACGCAAAAAAATCAACAACCTACCGAAAACCAAAAAAATACTAAATATCAAAATGTAAGCTAAAGGGGGCCCGATTTTACATTTAACTTGCCAGGGGAGGCTCGCCGCCCTGTCCCCTTCAGTTGCGCCACTGTGTCTATCTCACCGCTAAACGCGGCCTTCTCATATAGTGGCCCTGGAACCAAATTAATTGCCCATCCCAGCAACAGGTAATTTGAATTAGAACAAGCATAACATCTAATAATAAAAATGTACATTGCTAACGGTGTTAGAGACTGCAGAGAGCTTCTAGAAATTCGTCAGCAAAGATAGATTTCCAAAACTAAAAGATTTTGCACTAAAAATGCACTCGATGTTTGGAAACACATACGTGTGTGAGACTGAGAGTACAGTACATTTTCTACGATGAAGCTAGTAAAATCTGAAAACAGAAATCGAATGGCAAACGAAACACTGGTTGATAGTCGCCGACTTGCACCACTAACACTGGTATTGATAAAGGAACGATAGTGTCAGAGAAGCTTCAACCACAGGCACTCCACTGATAGAGATTTGTAATAAATTGCTATTCTGTGATAATTTCAATGACCCACTCACTTGTCTTCCCTTTTTTAGTTTTAAGTGTTGCGAAACTGTCGTTTCATACATCATTTTATTGGAAGTGACGCGCGAGTTTTCACGATTTTGTAAAAATGGCCCGTAGGTCAAAAGTAGTTGGACCACGCTGATATATCATGTTCCAACAAGTCTATAGATCCGCAGACGATACAAATCTTCAAAAAACGTGCTATTCTTGGTATCACCAGCACGCCGCACATGCACTACCCTGTGACCTTTCAATGTACTTTGAATAGTTAAGTAATCTTGACGAAAAGGCTACCAACAAAATCTGAAACGAAAGTTTTGTGCGTAAATAACAACAGCCATTGGTACTGTCCTGCTTCTGACTTGCCAGTACTACAGCACTTCGATCTGTTTCAAGACAAAGACCATTTTTACCAAACAAGACCTGGGAAAATGACGTCATTCCTTGAGCAAATGTACTCAGACCAACACCAAAGTTGAGGTTGCCAAAGCAAGCCTGGTGAATAGGCTTTCCAGTAATTTCGCCATGTGATTTATGGTTAAATTTTCAAAGTGGAAGTATTTTTGCTGTTTTTCTTTGTTGCGGAACAACACTACATCTTTAATGGGTCGATGGAATTCGATAATCGCCTTTAATCTCCTGGAAGGTTGTTTGGAGCCCCTGTGCTTGCTGCACAATGGACGAAGGCGTGATAAAGTTGCTGAGAGAACGCGGCTACAATATTCAACACACGCTTGGAGAAGGGGCCTACTCAAAGGTTAACGGACCTGCATTTTGTAAAAACTGGAAATGTCTTCTCCGAAGCCCCAAAATAGAGTAGAGGCTGTTTTGTATGTATTTTATATGTGTGATCAAGAATATTTGTGCTTGATTCCACATCAGTATCCGTGATTGGGTGATTGGGTTGCTGAATTAATGCTATTTTAAAGTAATAACAATGCACGTGGGTGTATGTATCCTTCGTCTTAACTCCCACACAATCGGATCTTTTTCTTCACCCTTTTTGCTTGTGCCACAGGTTAAATCTGCCTATTCGACGCGATTGAGGAAGGATGTCGCCATTAAGTGCATCAACACAAAACTCGCTCCCAGAGACTTCGTTGAAAAATTCCTTCCGAGGGAATTACAAACTTTGCCTCTTCTACGCCATGACAATATTGTGCGAGTTTACGAAATTTTGGAAGTGAGTCTCTTCATCACATTTCGCTGAAAGGAGTATGTTTGAAATCTGTGGGTTGGGGTCATAAGACGTGGTCACTCAAGTAATTCCTAGATTGGTAAATTGCTGTGAAATTATTAAAATCATCAGAGATATGGTTTCACTAGACTTTTTCATAAAAATAATGTATTTTCGGTGGCGGCACAGCGCATAGCGTTGTAAATGTTTTATCGTAAGCTGCGTTTTCATCCAAGATTTTTCTTGTAGGCGAGCGATGGCTTTGTTTATATCATCATGGAAGCAGCCAGTAATGGAGATATGTTGCGATATGTCCAGAGAAGAGGAGCGTTACCCGAACCCGAAATTCGAAAATACTTTTGGCAGCTGTGCCAAGCAATAAACTACTGTCACAGACACAATATCTGCCACAGGTGAGTGGAATGAGTTTTGGGAGGTCACCTGTCACAGTAATCGACAAAACAGGAGGCAAAACATGGTCTTGTTTATTAGTTTAGACAACGTTCTCTTGAAACAACTTTGGTGGCAACATTGCTGATGAAAGTCATTTGCGGAACAACCATCTGCAACTGCCCCGATCGGAAACTCATTCAATGCAATGTCCATTTAAACCAGGGGTGGAGAAACCATTTATTGTCACGGGCCGCATGAAATATGGAATACCGCAGGCAGACCACAAAACAATTTAATTTTATGCTAAGATTGTAACTTCCTAAGGAAAATAAGGTTTCATCTTCCTAAGAATTTGTCTTTCTGAGGAAAACAAGGTTAGAAAACTGTGAGCAGCGCGAGAGACTTCTCTTGACTTATTGTCTAAATATTTGCTTATCACAGAGTTCCGTTTTGAGGCAACGTTGTGTCGTACTAAACTTACTGATGCAGGACAATTTAAATGTTCACGCGGACCTCGTTTGGGTCGCTGCTTTAAATTTACGGTGACTCCACCGTTTTTTCAATTGTCGCAGTGGATCATTCGTTCCCACCCATTGTTGCTTCCTTACGTCTGACGTTTGAAAATCGGGTCTGCACTTTTTTTTTTTATTCAAAGTACCGGTGGTGTATTTGGGGGTAGGGCGGGGTAACCTCTCCCCTCCACCACCTTCGGAGCAGGGAAAGGCCTCCATTTACTTATTCATGAGGCACCAAAGATTGGCGTCTTTGCTACCGTTAATTTTCGATTTTTCAACAAAAATCAGCCTAACTGTGGCATCTTTTGTGTTGAGACTTTTCCAATTTTATCCTTGACGCTGCACCGCTATAAGTGACTGAGTTCAGTTCATGTTGGCATGTTGGAATGGTCGGGAAACTGTATTAAAGTAAACTTTCGAGGCCTTATAGACTTATGTTTCATAGAACGAAATAATTCGCTTTTGACTTCTCAAATATTTTAGACGAAAAGCTTCACGAACTCTCCTCGAAATAACAGGACATGTGGCGTGGGTATGGGGGGTGACATGGGGCGCGGGCGAATCTAGAAAATGGAGGAGAGACCTGGTTCATTATGTGACAATTTTTTTAATTAAAACAATGTCTGGTTTTATTTTCACTTTCTCGAAAACGCTGAAGTAATCTGGAGCAGCAAAGAATTACGCATCACAGCAAAAAAAACAAAAGCTACTGAAAGCTACTTACACATTTTGGTTTATGTTCTCATACACACAACACGTCAGCAAAATATAATTGCTCTTCAAGGCATGCGTCAATGTGTAAGAATTATTGCGAGATGGTCCCTCTACTCCAATGTTGCTATCGGTTGTGGCTTTATTCTTGTTTGTGGCAGCGAAATGTTGCAGAAAAAAATTGTTTTGCGAAAATCCTTTCAACTAGCGTGCTGAGCTTTATGACGAAACTATGTGTGGACGCGCGAACAGCTTTTGGTTTCAGAAGAGAAAAGTGATGACCACCACTTACTACCGTTTCTGTTGTCCTGCTTTGTTTTCTTCTAACTCGCTATGGTTTAAGTAGCACTTCCCCTGGTTTCGACAGATTAACATACTTTAACTCACGTTTCACTTAATCCAAGGCGTTGGGTCACTGTTTTCAGGAAAAATATAATTCGAATCAGTGTGAAAACCCTCTTGTTCACTAATTCTGCAACATGTTGGAAAAATAAGCAGTTTGACGAAACACAAACAGTGCGAGCCTCTTGGCGGTTGCAGTGAACAAATCATCACTGCGAAAAAATTTATCGGGATTGCAACGTTAGCAGATTAATTCGATGAATATACTTCGTGGTTCACATGTGTATGATCGCTTTTGGTTAGTCTAAACTAGGGTCTCCAAACTTTTATGCCAGATGGCCAAATAAACTATTACACAACAGTCCGAGGGCCGGACATCTTACTTAATGTGATTGTTTCGGGATATGTTGCATTCTATCAGATCAACAAATGTTTTGCAAATGCATTATTTTCATTATTGGCGAAACGTCTTTGCGGACGGATCATTTGGTTTCGCGGACCGGATTAAGTCCGCGGACCGTAGTTTGGAGACCTGGTCTAAACCATGGTCGTCGGAAGGTTTTATTCCAGGGGGGCAACAGTGGATTTTTCTAAGGGTAGTCAAAAAGATTTTTTCAGGGGACCAAAGGTGGTGAAATTTCATTTTATCAACTCGAAACTGAGAGAACAACTCTTTGTTCTAAAAATTTATCAGGGAAATATCAAATTTCAAAATCCAACGGCAGCAAGTTTCCCATCTGCCCCCCCCCCC
>JGI24022J15233_10009717_pt1 | contig 10849 bp, 9 predicted proteins | sample Ectturendosymbi2_FD_15233 | JGI IMG/M metagenome (IMG submission 15233)
GCAAGCAAAGCTTACGGGTGAAAAGTTGAAAGGCTGAAGTAACAGCAGAGAAAAAACAAACTCAAGACTACAATCAAAATTTTGTAACACAAGCTCAAAAATCATAACATCTCAACAAACTGACTGACGTCAAGAATACTAGTGGCGACAAAAAAAACTGACTCATGCAACAAGTGTTTAGTCAAAAAATTAAAAAGACGTTTACTCAAATAAATAAATGACTGAAACATCTAACTAGTTGATGCTAATGGCTGAAATCTTCTCCAACTAATAACTAACTCTTGGTGAAATGACTAACAACGGTAGAGAAAAATAGTAAGCCATGTGCGGACAAAGTATAGCAGCTAACCTCTCGTTTTAGTGTAAGTTGTTTTAAATCCCAAACAAACTCTAGCAATTAGAATTATTGACTCCAACAAACAAGAAAGAAGATTGGAACAACTATCGGCAGACACGAAATTTAAGTCGTAGGGAAAGTTTGCAGTCTTGCGCTAAAATAAGTCTGATACAAAGCACGGTCACCCAAAATTAAGCGTCCATCTATGTTGAGAAAGACAAACGGTTTCAAGGAGAAAAATTCCTTGCAAATTCACCAAGTGCTTGGAAAATCTAACAAAAGCATTTTATTGGGTTTTGTAAACCTCTCAAGGAATATCTGCTGGTTCACAGCTCATGATTGAGGTCTTGTTATGGGTCAGCTTTGTCTCAATTCTGTTTCGTACATTAGCGGCTTGATTTTTACAAACTGGAATGCAATTTTCGAAACAAAATGCTCTTTGGAAATTTTTCACTGTCCAGTCCACCACAAAAATATTTTCATAAAGACCCATTGGAATTAAGCAAGAACCCCACAGTATGGTTGTGAATGACACCAACTTTTCCAAAGTCAAGTCATTAAACGCAGTTTATTGAGGCGCCGAAAAGAGTGGTTCACAACCTCTTTGCAGCTTAGCGCCTGGTGGCTTGTCGATCGACATAACACGACAATGTTTGAAGTCTCCAGCCTGCAACCCATTGTTACAAAACAAAGAAAAGCAATAATATTAATAATTGACTCGCGACGAGGCTCACTGATACGACGTGTAATTAAAATATCCATAATAATATGTTCAATCATTACTTTTCAAACTGGTTCCTGAATGTTTCGTTTCCTTTCATTAATTCCAAGGCAAATTGTTCGGTGTAACTGAAAAAATATTTTAATGACACATTCTGAACCAATAACTGTATACAGTAGCATCTAGATTGCGCATATTGCATTCTTGGTGTTTTCTAATATGTATTTTCAAAACAAGCAGCAATTGCAAATTTGTGTTTTTCTGTTTTCGCTAATGTAATAGCACACACTGTACGACTGAAACTTTTCGGTGCTGAAACGCAGCAATTAACCCTCAAAGTCACGAAATCTAACCTTCAAACCCTGAAACATAGCAATTAACATTCAAGTGCACGAAATTGTCCAAATGTTCTATCTTGCTTCAGTATAATCCATTTTATGTAGCAATCATTTTATTATGTTCATACGGTATATTTGTTTATTTTGCTATAAAGAGAAAGGACGAATTTTATTCTGACCATATGAGGCAGAATTGGATTAATCATAATTACTAATTGAGCTGAAAGCAATTAACTACACGCTTCATGTAATGTCAACCACATGTCGTCGATATTTCTGTGTCGCTAAAAGTGCTTATTCACATGCCAATTACATTTTGCTCTAATCATTTGAACAGAGCTGGAAAAAAGGCACAAAGGAAATCCTTGAAATACTCAGCATGTAACCTGTTGCATTTTGCTGAGTCAGCAGCGAAAAGTCTCAGTGGTACAGCGCGTGTTATTGAAATGTTGTTTTGTTTTCTGTCGTGTTAGGCCCACCACGCAGGCTTGAGGCTAGACTACGATGCTCTGTGCGTAAGGCAGGTGCGTAAGGTTTTCCACTTTTATTCCTAGTTTTGTAACTTTACATACAGTTTTAACCCTTAACTTTCAAGTGGTGTTTAGATTTCTGAGGTAGTGTTCAGTTGAGTTCTGAGCGAGTGCTTATTTTTGAGAACTGGCTTACTGCTGACGGTTATTACTTTTTGTGGGAAATCTCACCTTAAAATGAAACGGGTTTCTTATCAGATATCTAGCACCTTTTGTAATACGTAGCATTAAAAGCCCATATATTTCCCCACTTCATTGTTGATGTGCAAGTCGTCAAAGTGTTTCGAAAATGAATGAAATTGGAATATTATTGTAACATGAGAGGATTTGTTTCATGATTGCGATTTATCATTAATCAGACTTTCAAAAGTAATCGCAGTTATAACGTGGCATTTTCACAACAGAGTAACTGTGATATTGTCAAAAGTAATTGAAAAAGCATTCGCTATCGCAATTATGATGCGCTTGAAGAAATCCCACCTTGATTTGATTTTCAATTGTTAGGGAGGAAAGCTATGTTAGCAATTGCTGACTCGATGTATTTTCCTGTGTTTTTGTGTTGCTACAGTAAAGTCGTACAGTGCGCGTGAATAGAATGTTGTTTGTGTTGCTGTTGTGTTATGATCCGCAAGCAGGCCTGAGGTTAATCAAACAAAATCCGACTGATCTCAATCTGAAACAAAAGGATCGCTTGCTATATTAGCAGCTGCTGACTCAATAGATTTTACTATAAGAACTTGTTTTGAGTCGCTGCAGTGCAGTCTACCTAGGTTGATAAATTAACGTTAAGCTAAATATAAGAAATTATACCTGCTTCAAACCTAAAGTGTGATTAGTGAATATTTGTTATTTATTGAATATATAGCCTATTTAATATCCCCAATCTGTACTCCTGCCGTATCTCGTATACGTAAAGCAACAAGACCACATACAAAAATTCTTGAATTTTTAAGAGCTTTTTCTATACAATGCATTTGATCAGCAAACACTTTTGAAAGATATCGATTCATTGGAATGAGGAACAAGTTTTCTTTGTTCACAACATTTAAAACTCATGTATCAGTCAATCGCGTGCCTAACACACAAACACTAGGCGCGTTTTTCTGGCTGATAACAATCTAAACTCCATTGAATTGTCCGTAACAAAATACCACCAGCAGCGTCATATTGCCTTCAAATATTTCGAGTACGAAAAGTAGTAGTGGTGATGATGATGGTTCCTATTTCCGAGCTAACTTTGCAGAAAGTACAGCTTACTTCAATCAGTAGAGATGCTTTAACAAACTTGCAAAACCCGTGCTCTTTGCAGTGTTTACATGGCATCTTGTCCGTTCTTCTATTTATTACTGAGTTAGAAAAGAAGTGAATGAAAGCATAGCTTGGAAGTGCTATTGTACAGGTTAAAGATTTTGCACAGAATTTTGCTGCAGAATGCGCATTTTGCAAAGGAAAGTGGGAAATTTCTCGCAAAGTCAGTTTGGTGACCTATGTGAGCATAATATCAGATATAGAGAACATTGGCGTCTTGAAAGTCTAATTGATTACAAGCCACAATCATAACATAAATCGTCGTATGTTACTATATCATCCAAAAGTCTTGCATGTAGGAACCAGGGAAAATTAAACTCAATTTATAAATAAAACTTTGTCATAATTTTTGCGATGCCTTCAATCTTGTGCACACGTGGTCGACAATTTAGTGGCAATTGCAGAGGCCAAATATTAGTTTTGTTGATGTGAACAATATGCCTGCTCCCACAATTTGTTTCCCAGCAAGACGCCCCTCCTAGACATACGTCATTTGACGCAATTTGCTGGTAGGCTCCATCAGTCTAAGGTAAGCTTTTCCTTGCCTGTGGACCATGATTCTTATTGGAATTCCTATTGTTTATTTAGTGGTCAAATGAAGGCACTGGATCAACTTTAGGGTGCATTTCAAATCGTGTTGTTTCGAATCAATTGCACCCTATGATTTTTATGTGAGGCTTGAATAAGTAAAATCCCTTTATAAATTTTATTTGTTCTGGTGATGTTTAGGGATCCACATCCACTTCGAAAATCTCGGTTTTGTCGTTTTTTATCTTATTTCTTGAATTTTTTCGTGTGTCAATTTCATGTTATGTAATGACCACTAGTAACTAATTTAGGCGTTTTAAGCTATTTTTTATCATCTTTGCCTATGTTTGAGCCTTTCTAGAACTTACGCCGGCCTCATGGAGATGGTAGTTTTCTGCAGCAGAAACTTCAACTTTGCTCTAGATAGCCTGCAATGAAGCATGTCCATACTTGGTAATGCTTCACAACTATGGTGATGTCCATATTGCGTAATTCTCTACAATTATGAGAAATACTACATCTGGTGAATACTTTGCAGTGATGAGTGATGACTATACGTTTGGTATAAGTAGACCTGATGCGTTGATCTGAATTACGTCGTTGTGTCATATCTCACTAGTAGATCATTTTCATTAATCTTGGGCTGATCTAGTTTCGGTTGTCAGTCCTAAAATGTCAAAGATCCCAGCTTATGGATTGGGTCCTCCTATAACCCAAAACGATGGTGATATTAGGGGATGTCATTTGCCAATCTGTGAGCAAGTGCTGCGGTGCTATTTGTTCAAATGCTAAAATCCACATTGCCCAATCAGACTCAACGGCATTGTGCTTGAATTGTTGTAAGAGAATTATTACCGTTGTCTAAGAAAGCAGACATACCGTCCATGACAAAAAATAAAATCGAAGGGAAAATTTTATCTCTTCCCAAACAAAATGCAAACTTACGAGCCGTTCCAATAGCCAAGAGAAATTCGGAATCAACGAGAAGAAAATTATTGGATGAGGAAAAACGTCTCACGACTATGATTGCAATATGGCCAGCAAATGTGAAAAGTCATTTAGTCGATGAACACGATATGTTTTTTCTCAACTCTATGAGAACGGATCGGCAGGTGGTTATGGGATGCTATGATAACGAGCTAAGGACAAAAGTGAATAGAAAAGCTAAAAAAGAGAGAGCACAAATTCTGAGAAAAGAGAAGGAAGTAATGCGAAATCGAGAAGGAAGAAATGCGAAAAGAGAAGGAACTGAAGTAATGCGAAAAATGACTGTGGGATCCTATAACAATAAATTTAGGAAAAAAGTGAATGGAAAAGCTGAAAGAAAGAGAGCACAAGTTCTGAGAAAAGAAACGAAAGTCATGCGAAAATCGATAAAGAAGAAATGCGAAAAGAGAAGGAACTACAGCAATGCGAAAAATGACTATGGCTGTGGTTCCCATGTCATGAACCCTTTTGCCGATTTCACTGAAAACTTGGACCCCTTTAATAAAATCAGTCAACACTGTTACTTGCGAGTAGTCTTTACCAGAAAAGGTTATCGCCTGCTTTGTCCATTGTAAATCATCAATGTTCCATAGAACTTACCACGTAAGAAATTGACATTGTTGTAATAACAATGAACTTGTCTAATAACGAATGAAATTGTGCGTAACCTGCACTGCTAAAGGCGGGATAATTCGGCGTTATGTCAAAAAATGTGAAAAGTTGATTCACCAGGCATTGAAATATTCAGCAACACCATTGCCCGATTGTGAAATGCGCCACCAAATTTTCGAAATCTGGTGACATTTGAAACAGCTTGGCGACAAAATAAAAGGTTGGATCCAGATGTANATCTAGTAAAATTTTATAGTATTTTCTACTTTCCAGTGCATGAAAGAAATGTTTTCCAGACGAAATCCAGCTAANTATTTCTAGATTTTAACGTTGAATTCGGGGACACTGTTTCTATTGCTCGCCTTCTCACACAGGGTTGTAGAGTCGGAGACAAAAATTTTAGATGCCTGGAACTGGAGACAGAACCTAAAATTTGAGTTCCGGCTCCACATCCCTGCTCCGCAGGCATCATTACAGGTTAGTTAGCCCCGCCAGCCAGCAGGTTGTGGTCCACTTGCGACTTTTTTAGTCAGTATGAGAGTTACAGTTAGGGTGAGTGATATGAGGTTAAAAATTAGATTTAAGTAAGGGTTAGATTTGAAATTTTGTTTTGTCTGATCAACCTATGCTTCTGTTCATCAGCGTTGCGATTGGAGGCCCAAACGGCAAGTGCGCAAAGCCTCACACTGTAGCAGCAATCAACAACTGAAACTGCACCCCATGCTTACTTTATTATGGCTTNTTCGCCCCACTTACATATGGTGCTATTCCTAGCGCACATCTCTTCATGGTGAATCGCGCATGCGACGCTGCGACAACCGAGCAGCCTCAACATCAGCGCACTTGATGAGCAGTAGGATAAGCTTATTGATCTGCAAAATGATTCCATAGCGAGAGACCTTTCGGATTACAAGACATTTGAGGAATTCTGGATTCATATTTATTGGCTTGCATCCTAATGTTACACCCCGCTAGCTTTTGTCTTTGGTTTCCACATATATGTGCAAGTCCAACATCTCAACAATGCGTTTCATCAAAACTACACACATAAATCGTCTTGGAGTGGAGGATGATTGCAAGATATGTTCTATTAGAAACTTCTCGTATGGTTAAGCTAGTCAAGAACAAACAGTAGCCAATTTTCAGTTGAATTTGATTAAATGACAAGTTGCATATACATGTCCATTCATATGAGTCCGATCTTGCGTTGCCCTGTAGCTGGATTTATTGAGCTGCGCTTATTTGTAGTCTTTTGCCAGTTAGACTACCAACGTGGAAAGTTTGGCATTGGCTATTTTGCTTTCATCTTTTTCATACAAAGGTCATGGACCCCCTAAAATCTTCCTGTGGACCCTGGGGGTCCAGGAACCCCCGGTTGGGAACCACTGGACTAGGGGATCCTATAACAATAAGCTTAGGAAAAAAGTGAATAGAAAATTGAAAGAGGAGCTGAAAGAGAGACAGCGCATATTCTGAGAAAAGAGAAGTAATGCGAAAATGAAAATAATTTAAAACCACTGATAGTGATTTTTACAGCGACCAAGGCTATGAGACAATCCCGCAAGATGATTAGGAAAAGTCATACACTTGCTGGTACGCAGCCATAGATGTCTAGAACTCTGCACCCAGAGCCAGGAACCTCAGCATTTGTTCCAAGAAATCTGTTACAGTCTTCAAAACGAATTACTTTGGCTACATGTATCAAAATGACACCAGCTCAGCAGGCCGCTTAAGCAGAGGATATTGCGGTTAAAGTCGCTGACAACCCAGAGAAAATTTCTACGAACTTTTTGAATTTGCCAATTTGTGAATGGTCAACGAATGCCAGTTACGAAGCTGCCCAGTAGAAAATCCGATCATTAAATTGCACCCATGACCTTGCAGAACACGGTGTTCGCATAAGCTCTGGTTTTCTGTCTGCCGTAAAATCCAGCAAAATTATCAAAATGTTGTTCAATCTGTTGAAAGCCACGAGGTGAAAAGCAGATCTGAGAAGAAGATCTTCTAAAAGGAAAGTAAATCCGTGTAATACCTCTGATAATGAATCTGCGTGAACGTTTTCAGCCTGTTTGTGTCACTGGTATTCATATGGAAGCATAAAAGGAATAAAAATGGATTATTAAAATAAATAAATCGTTTTTTTGAAACATGTGAGCATCAGATTTCTGTGTGAACCCCCTAGAAATGTTCCGATTGACCTGAATTTTTCGTGTTTTTTACGTATCACAGTGGCATACCATGGATTATGTGCCAAAATAATCGTGTAAACTTTTTCAAAAATCCCATTTTCAAATGTCCCCTACTCAACATGTGAAACACATATGCTGCAGAAACGGAGGGTTTCAAAGACGACGCAGACGATGCCCCTATTATTACGGAATAACGCACATCAAACGCCTCTATTCCAATATAATGGCTGGCTTTTTTTCTGAAAACTCTGAAACACGAAAATGAGACGAGGAAAGTCCAGAAAACTAACGTGTAAGATTAGACACTATAGGCAGTCATGTAGTGGAGACCTAATCACTGACAGCGAGACTTAGTTAGAATTTCCAAGACGAAACTTGGCCGGAAAAAGCTGAGGCCCATATCACGAGTCGAATGACGGAGGTCGAGATTTGAGATAAAGAAATGTGGCAGGTAATTGGATTCCGCGCTCCAAATTCGTCCAGATTTTTCCATTTCGACCAAATTATTCGTGTTTCCTCATGTATACGTCCAAACATCAAAAAAGACTGGTTTTGGTCATGGATTTTGTGGGAGGCCCTGGCGGACAAAGAGGTGTAACAAAGGCCATTGCGGGCAGCTCATTATCCNTGATAGGACAACACCTGGAATGCACAGCGGACAANGAGATGTATTGGTGGTTATTCAAAGCAGCTATAGCTTCACCTGCTGTACGGGCATGCAAATGGAAATCACTTGGTCCGGCGAATTACTGCAAAGGATTTACTACTTTGTGAAACCACAGGTGAAAGATGCTATTCGAGCAAAGAAAGTAGCCTACGAGGCATTGCTTCACAAAAAAGCAGACTCTTCTTTGCATTCGTGGTACGTTGAGGCGCGAACATCCTCAGCCTCACGGTGAAAAATTCCAAAATGCAATCTTGGGAGAATTTCGGAAATACACTGGATTTCAGTTACTGGCAAACCAGCAAAATGTTCTGGCAACTATCGTCTTCACGGCAAAATATCTCATACAGCTAGATCCATTAATGATCAAAACGATGCTTAACTCAGCAATGAGAAGGACATCTTTGGCAGGTGTATGGAGTATTTCAAAGTTATTTTAAACCCAATCACTATTAAACCACCGGACATACACGAGGTACATTTGGGGAAGAAAATACAATTACAGCAGCAAACTTATTCCTGAATATGAAAGCACTGAAGACTGGGGGCTACAGATGGCGATGGAATCCGATATGAAAATATCCAAGCATTGAATCCAGGCTTTCTATGGCTGACTCGCGTGTGTCANGTAACCCGGAGTTCTGGGAGGGCGCCGAAAAATTGGTAAACTGGTGTGATCACCACATACACAAAAAGGGAGACCGGAGTGAATGCACCAACTACTGGAGTGAATGCACCAACTACCGGAGTGAATGCACCAACTACCGCGTCTTCTCTCTCCTTTGCCTCCCTGGAAAAGCGTATGCCAAATGCCTTGGAAAAGGATGGAGGGAAATAATTAAGCTGAAGCAGGATGATGCCTAGTGTTTCGTCCCAGCCGTCGCACTGCAACGCAAATTTTCACTCTGCAACACATTTTCGAGAGTAAAACTTAGAAAAATGCCAAACACGTTTGCACACGTTTTGTGAACCTCGAGAAAGCATACGACTGGATTTATCGTGAAAAGCTTTTGGGATTGTTGTTCGAATACATACGTGTTGATGGCCGGCTGTTATGGCCGTGAAGCCACTTTACTCTTGGTCAGAAGTTTGTGTCCGTGTCGACGAAGCCAAATCACAACCGTTAATCGTTGGTGTTGGATTCCGAATAGCGTGTGTGCCGTCACCACTCCTCTTCATAGTCTAAACGAATTGGATAGACCGTCACAGCCAAGTCGACGCGGATGTCACGGTGGGTTGCGGCAAGATCAACCGTTTGCTATGTGCGGACGATTTAGTACTAATGGAATCTTCTCAACCAGGCCTCCGACATGCGCAAATCCATTATCTGCTGCGTGCGACCAAGCTGGAATGAAATACAGCATTGAAAAGACCGAGGTACTGTTTCTCTCAGGAAACATTACAGTGTATGTTCTAAGTGAGCGGCAATACGCTGCAGAAGGTGGAAAAGTTGAGGTACCGTGGGGTTGTATTCAAAAGTGAACGAACGATAGAACAAGGAGGTTGATACACGGGGTGGAAAAGCAACCGTAGCTCCGCGTGAGCTTCATCGCTCTGTGGTAACAAAATGTGAGCCTACAAGAATCACAAAGATGTTAGTTTTCAAATCGGTGTTTGTTCCAATCCTCATCTGTGTTCATGGAACTTGGGTACTGACTGAAAGAATGCTATCCCTAAGTGCAAACGGCTGAGAAGGGATTTTTGCGAAGAGTTAAGGGTGTGGCAATTGGCGACAAAGTGTGTACCGTTGAAGTTCGTAAAACACTGAATGTCGAGCCATTTCACCTCCGAATAGAGAGATCCCAACAACGTCGGTTCCACCATGCGTCCAGAGTGTGTCGCTAAAGATTGGCGAGGCAAGTACGGATGGCCACCCCTTCCGCCCAGAGATCGTCGAAGGATCATGTGGCGTTAGTACATCTCAGACTTAGCTTGGCCCCGTCTTTGTTTGGTTTGGAGCCATCTAAACTCTTTGAGGTTGCTCTTGACCGTGAGGGATTTGAAGCCATCGTAGGGCTGTTGCCCACGCGATCTTCCCCGGGGGAAATTCGGGCATAAAAATGAATGAATGTGTTGCAACCTCTTCGTTGTGGCGTTACGTTGAATGTGTGATTCACCACCAACGGGATGGGCGCGAAGAACAACCTCCATATAAATGTGGCGCGAACAAGCAAGAAGCAATAATAGAGCGATCGCGGCGCGTGATGTCTATTGTTGCTTGTTGCCACAGTGTGAAGCTTTGCGCACATGCCGCTCGGGATTTCTGATCGCAACAAATGAATTCGTTTGAGTCAAAACGTTTTTGTACATTACCGTAATTACTGCGCAACCTTGCGTGCAAGTTTTTTTGTAGTTTTGAATTCAAACATTGACAGGGAGCAACATAAAATGAACGCACCACTCGGTTTGAGGGCAACGCTGCATGCAAACGTCACAAGATAAATGCCCATCATTGAGCTTCCTTTAGGATTGCACCTGTCCTACGTCATCATGTGAAAATCAAGAGGCAATAGATTTATTTCGTTGGGTGATCTCTATTGCTTTTTGATGATATGCAGCGCTTTTCAAACTTTATTTCGTTACGGCACACTATAATAAATACTAGATTTGGCCGCGGCACACCTACTTTATAAAA
>JGI24022J15233_10009718_pt1 | contig 10849 bp, 4 predicted proteins | sample Ectturendosymbi2_FD_15233 | JGI IMG/M metagenome (IMG submission 15233)
ATGTGGTTCAGAACTGTACCATAACTCACTCTTTTCAAAAATCTTAATTCTCTCTCTACTGCCGTTCAGTTATTGCCGCGCATTTACTTAGTGCAAAGCTGTTCAGTGCAAAGCTGAATCTGTTTCTCAATTGAACAGCAGTGATATCCTTGAGAGAGACTTTTTGGTTGTGCATGTTTCTGTTACGAACTACCCAAAAGGAATATGTATGTAAAACCGGAGTGCCCGCTTGCTGTCGCTGCGTGCCGTGTTGTCACATGCCCGTGGCATTCAGGAAATTGAGAAAGTCTGTAAACCCATGGAATTCCTATATTCTTCTACTCTGTGTGGCATCTTCTTGTTTGGGCATCCCGGGCTTCAATGTGGCCCATTCTCACGGCTGTACTCATTCGTTCGTGGTTTTATCAGCTTGTTCCCCAGTGTACACTATTACTCTCTACGTTGCATCAGTCAATGTGCCTTTTTTATATTTTGACTTTTTGCTATCGGTAGACGACACTTTCATGCTCCCGCCTGACATTGCCATGAAAGAAGGTTTTTCATTATGCTCCCTTGGGAGTGCAGGAGTGATTGGCGGGAGCTCATTTACACTTACTCTGCATCATGGGCCACTCGGCTCAATCAATAAATAATGAATGAATACCATTAAAACCACCAAAATCTGTCCAGTTACCTGAATGCAGAAATGAAGCAAAGTTATAATCAAACATGAACAAAGTGATAATGATGTCATTTGATTTTTTTGTGGTATGAACTGCTGAGGAACCGAAGTGCGAAATGCGTTATCACAAGTTTGTTGCAGGATCCTATCCCACCAATGATTTGCTTGGATGCAGTCTTGCACCATTTTCCTGGTCCATGTGGCCCTTTCAAAGGGAAAGTTTCAAAACATCTTTTTCACAACCTTGTCAGTTCACAATGCAATGTGCGATCATATGCAATAAGGTATGCTTTTGCGCGTAGTGGTGCAATAATGATAGTGATATCTTAATCATTTCAGAGTAGCATTACAAAGACTCCCTTCATTTCAGCTTCTGAGAATCTTTAAAAAATGGCATGTCAGTCTGACTGAATTTGCAGCCTGATGAGCAGATAACGAATTTCAATAAAAGGGCGTTGGTTGTTTTTCTTTGTAATTTAACTTCAGCTTAATATTCCACAATTTTCTGCAATATCTTTTTGTGTAAAGTAAAGATGCATGTTAGAAGTTATATGCTGCTTATCTCTGGCTTAAGTTGAGGACCTGTGCTAACGTTTTTACTGCTTTGCTGAAGGTGCAAGTTACTGCTATGTATAGTTGTCTTTTTGGCAGCAAAACTAATGCCTTAATTCAGTCGTGTTTAGGACACTTTCTGTGTTTGACGAACCTTGAAGTTGCTGTCGCTGTTCAATATTGAGGACAAAGTTTTGGGCAACTCTGGAAATTCAGTAATGATTAACAGTGTAAAATGGTTTTGCTTTAGCAGTTAAATATTGATTTACTGGCTGCTTGGCTGTTGCTTCTGTATGTGTAATCTGAAATTACAAGCATCGGATAAGTGTATTTGATAACTGTATTAAGAATTTCTTGCATAGAAAACACAAGATAGTTTCTTGAGTGCTGGTTTATTACATGCCTCATGATTTAAAAAATACAGATGCTGGAGCAAAATACCTGTCCTTGGAGGAGGTGGCAGTGAACAGAAGCTACACATAGCCCAATGGGAAGCCCAGTTTTTAGATACTGTTGCAGCGCTGGAATATGTTGTGCACCATTTGTATGAGCCCAATCATGCTGAAGGCAGGTTTGCTTGCGCTGTGAAAAAATATCGAAACGTGGTTTTATGCTAATGTAAGTGTGCAGCTGCTCGAAGTTTTTTGAACTTTGTTGTTGTGCATTCTGGTGAGAAAGGCTTGCTGTACTTGGAATGCAAGGACATCCGCATTTATTTATATACACATTTATGTCATGTAGCAATTATGCATTGTACCATGCTCAATGCGTCTGCGCTGTTGACTTTTTCTATAGTCTGTAAAATAGTAAAATCCTGTTGTTCTTGTTTTGTGCTTTGTGTAAATGTTAGCATATCGTGAATGATCATGTACTGTTCAGATGTTGCAGATCCATCGTTGAAAAGCATCTGTTTGTACTTCCCTGCTTTGCCTACCAAAGAGCCCGACTTGTCGTTCACTCTTCTGACCAGGTAACTTGTTGTTTAGTCTTTGATTTTGTGCTACTTTGTGTTGTTTTTTCTACCACATTGTTCAGCAGTTCATTTTAAACTCCAGAGTCCGTCTTCCTTTCGTCCATAGTTTTTGCTTAGCCTTAGTTAGATCATCAGTTTGTTACTTGTTGCAGAAAATGACATGCATCTCCGGATGGACAGTTTTCAGCTGATAGGAGCTTAAGGCACTTGCATGAACAGAAAAAATGGCCGTTGTGCACGTTTGAGCGGTAACAAGCAAGTATCAGCCAGCAACTGATACGGGCGAAATGTTATCCAAATTAATACCAGCCATTAAAATTGCAGAAAAAAGCATACCCAAATTGCCACAATACAATGTTAATTTACGTGCCTTATGTATAGATTTATTTTAAAAAAATTAGGAGCAACATTATAGCTCATGTGTTTGAGCCAAATAACTATATTGTTTCTATGGTTTTCGTGATTCTGGCACATAAACCAATTGGTCATAATGGGATCAACATTTTTCATGTATTGTGTTTCTTTCCAGGGTTGCTGACGTGCTTGCGCACATTAAACTTTTTTTTCAATATTTATTTGCTGGTTTATTCTAGCTGGTTGATACCGCGTTTAGAATACTGTTTTCTGTCGAGCCACTTACCATGCATACCTGGCGGCAACTTGAAACCCATGCATAATCTGCCTATATGAAGTTCTACCTACAGTCTCAGCAGCTTGAAGCAGGTTGTTACAGGGCAGTTACACTCCAAATTAGTTATCGTGCTGGTTTCAGTTTTATGGATTTCGTTGGTAGGTACCGTTGAATATGTCGGGCATACTGTTTTCACGATAACGTTTTAACTGATGTAACGCCTCACAAGCATCTTTAATTTGGACCTTGAAATGACGATTGCCATTGCCCGGGCAACGTCACCTCGCGCTTGAGCTGTTTCAGGCTGTCAGCAGGGCGACCTGGATAGCAGAGGTGTACAGAAGCCGGAGTGTAGCAGTGTACTCTGGCCGGAGTCTGAATTTCGAAAGTAGGAGTGGAGCCGGAGTTACTTTTTTCACGAAAAGTCGGAGCCGGACTTATTTTTTGAATAGCTTATAACGTTCAGTTTGAAGTTTAAGCAGGAGTCGGAGTGCAAAACTTACAAATGTTTCGGAGTCGGAGTATATTCAGCGTAAGTAAGTAGGAGTGGAGTCGGAGGCAAAATGATAAACTCCGTACACCACTGCTAGATAGACATCACGGTCAGTGGCGTAACTAGAGGTTTGAGCCAGGGGATGCAAAACGTAGCTGAAGGGGGCCTACTGGCGACCGCAGGGGTGCCACTAGCCAGCACACTCAATAAAAAATTAAGAAATAATAGTGAATCCGAATATCGTGGATGTCTATACCAGCTAAACAACGAAAGCACCTCAAAAAATCCAAAAAAACAACAACCTACTGAAAATCAAAAGAATACTAAATACCAAAATTTCAGCTGAAGGGGGTCCAATGTTTACATTTAGCTTGCCAGGAGGACGGTTCGCCCCCTTGCCCCCCCGTCAGTTACGCCACTGATCACGGCGGCCTCGCGTTGTAAGGTTGTGTTTCATTGAAACTTCGTATGTTTTGCTGTAAGTAAATAGTAGGCTATTTGCCTATTTACTAAAAACTGAGTGTTTACATGCAGGGTGGATGCATGCAGAAGAAATAGCAAAAGGTAGTTAATATTTTTGAAGGACAACCTGGTAGTCCTGAACACGCGTGGCACAATTTGGGAACCATTGGTTTAGGAGGATGGTTGGGTTCAACGTCATTTGAATGTTTAAATGACCCAAGCCTCCTTGGTGAGGCAAGCATCAAAAGTTTTTACTACTGATCCAAACCTATAACAAACAACACAAAGCACAACTGAATATATGGTACACCTGACCAAGAAAAACAGTGTACCAGTAGCTGCAAAGGTGACATGCTGCGTGGTTTTTCGCACGAAAACTGCCTAGTGTAAACCCAGCTTAAGAAATCGTTGTTAGGAGATAAGATGTCTGCCTAGCAGGGAAGCTGTTTTTCTTGCAGAGACATTTCGGTCATTTGTCCCATAACAGTATCACCGATCTATATTCACGGACGTTATGACCAAATTGACCTAATTTGTTTCGGTCAAAAAAAAAATTCGGTCCAAGACCGAAAAAATAAACCCAGAGGCGAAGATTAGGTTGTTAAAATCAACGTGGCGAATTCTTTCCAAGAAAGGCCTCCTGTCTACAGATCATGTTCAAAGCTTCTATAGGGAAATCACTCTGTTATTGTTAAGGAACTCAAGTTTACTAAGTTCACAATTGGTTAGATTCTCTACGAAAGTAATTTCGATTGTAGTGGTACAGATGATAGGCTTGTTTGCTACAAGGTAGACATTTTTAATACATGCTCACAATGAATCCGCGCACGGAGGTTTTTCATCAGCTCCTGAGTGGACCAACGTACCAGTCATACCACCGCTAATGATGAAGTGATATCTCTTCAAGGTATACTGCTGTTCCGCTGGCACAGTCGTCATGTTTATTCGGAATTGATGGCATAACAATTCAAAGAAAACGAAGAACAGTCAAAATTTGACTTGACAAAGCTGCTTTTTATGCACTTGGCATATTGCCCTGCACTTGCGACATTGTCATCAAATATTTCGTGCGTTTTTCAGATTCATTTCGCTCAGTGAATGCATCATCGAACTGTTGTCTATTGATTTCAATCTTCCAGTGACAATTCCTGCTGACCGCCTGTTCAACTTTTTGGTCAGCTGTTTCGATATTTCACCGAAGTCACTGGTATGAAGCGCTTTCGAGTTTTCATATTTATTGCTCTTCCAATCAGCCACATTGCTGCTCAATTGAGTGTCTTCATGACGTTTTTTTCTTACGTGTTTGTCATTAAAACGCACAGCACTGTTGCTGAGCGTTGCCGCATGCGTCTTTCCTCTTTCACACAGAAGGGTGCAAAGACGTGAATAGAATTTGCACAAGTTAGATAGAAAAACAAGAATCATGCTGGGCTGTGGAATCTACTCGTGTATTGTGCTTATCTCTTCCGCGTGTTACCCAAAAAGAAATTATTGAATGAAGAAACAACAGATGTGTTATAATTTTTGTGCAGGGTTGGACAGCCGAGATGCAACATCGTTCAGAATACGTTATCAACGTTCATGCATCGTGTTTGAAACTGTTGCAGAAGCTGATTGCCAAGTAAAATCAAAGTTGTTATTTGTGTTAATCGCCAATGTTACCATGTCAAACATTTGATTGGACGCAGTTGCTCACGAATTAATTTATTTGACCCCTTGTCAAGAAAGTTTTGCTCTGCCCTCAGACAAACATATTTTGCAGAGGGAAGGCAGTAGGTTCATGTAAGTAACATGGTCTAAGAAAATATTTTGATATTATTACCTTCATGGAAGCGATAACTCCGCTGTGTTTATTGCTAAAGATTAGCAGATAAACTGAATCTAACATAGGGTTATTTTCACATTCATATTTAATTTTAGTTGCTAATTAGTTGTTGCATGCATCAACATGTTAGTTTGTAGTGACCAGGTGATAAATTGCAACCATCTGTCCCTCTTGCTAATTTTCATAGAAAGAATCGGTTGTTATTGTCTTTTAAGGCCGTTTGGCTGATTGTGTTTTGCAGTTGAGAAGCACTTGTGATGTTGACCAATTGTTATCTCCGGCTGAATGGTACAGTGGGTTGAGCACGTACAACTAAAGCTGTTAGGCGGGGTGGTCGGGTGGGCCATTCCGACGACTTGAAAAGCTGTATTTGCCGTCTGTCCAACCTCGTGTTCTGCGTTAATGGATGGGTGCAAAGAAAGATTCACGCGTGGTTCTGCCGTTTACTTACCACCAGTGCAGGCAGGAGTGTGCAGAGGTCTGGTGATGCCCTGGACAACTGCTTGATTGTATTTCACCAATTTCTAGTAGTGAGGAATGTGAGAAACACAGTCATACGAAATACGTAAAAACTAGTGTTGACGAAAAGCAAGTTTTCGAAAAATTAAATTAAAAATATATCGATTTGTAGTATCGAGGAATGTGAGAAACACAGTCATATGGAAATACGTAAAAACTAGTGTTGACGAAAAACAAGTTTCGAAAAATTAAATAAAAAATATTTCAAAGTATTGTTGTTTTCAATGTGTTTGCGTTTAATCATTTGTTTTATTTTGTAGATCTGAGGCATATGTTTCCAAGCAAAATTCTTGTAGTAATGGGTATGATTGAGGAACGAGATATTGCATTTATGCATGTCAATAAGTATCATGTAGGTCCACCAAAAAAAAGATAGCACTTATGAGGAACGATCGGAGATAGAGTTGTCTGTTTTTTTCTATTATAAATAGTTTTTTTCTATTATAAATAAATACTGTTTTTTCTATTATAAGTATTCTATTATAAATAGTTTTTTCTATTATAAAATGTTTTTTCTGTTATAAATAGTACGATCGGAGATAGAGTTGTCGTTTTTTTTTCTGTTATAAATAGATAAAGTTGTCTGTTTTATCTATTATAAATAGTATCTGAAATTGTATAACCATGCAGTTTGATGCAGTGCTACCTTTTGTGTTCTTCTGAACTACAAACAAATTGCTACTTAATGGTATTATTGTTTAGCAAAAACAGATAAGGTAACTCTGTTTATTCAACTAGAACATATGAACTCTGTGACACAATTAGCATTGCCTCTAAAAATGACACGAACACCATCCTAACATGAAACGTTCTTTACTCGTAAATCCAATTTGGAAAAAGCAAGTTAAGATGTCTCGGTTTTTGTTCACTGTCCAGTCCGCTTTGTTTTGATTATGGCATTCATAGTGAAATGATAATAAATTTATGAATGATAAAAGCAATGCAGTTAATACTTTTCATCAATATGTCGCTGCCGTACTGCGTGCCCCTTGCGTAAAAGGTTTGCAAGGGGGCACGATTATCGCAGCGACATATTGTTGAAAGGCAGGATAACGGTAAATAAACTGTGTTCTGTTTTTTGTTGTTTGATTTTGAGGTTTGGTGAGGCGTGAGTATCAATGACTAATGCCACTGAGAAAGTTAAAGAACCTCTGCTCTAGAGATATTCGAGAAATATTTCGAATACTAAAAGTTGCAGATTAGCAATACGTTGGCAGGAATTGGCCAGCCTTCACATGGAGAAGAGAGATAGAGTGCAAGGCCTTAAGATAACGATGGCTGTACTTCATCTCTCTGTCGGGTGTTAGAAGCCTTAAAATACGAAGAAGCGTCTAGTTACAGTATTTTGATAAATGTAATATTTTTAAATTCATTCTTTGGATGCCAGGAGCCGTTGCCCCGTTCGCCCCCATCTGCGCGCCCCTGAGTGTAGGATTCACTACGACATGTAAGGAGCCGCGTGTAATCCGGTGCAAGCGAGCGAAGATGGACGCAGCTGACTGCTCGTGATCATAGGCGTAGTCAGGGGGCCCAAGGGGCCATGACCCCCCAAATTTTTAGCGTATATTCAATTTTGTGCGTGGACAGGCGGTATCTCAAAGAAAATGCTGTTGCTCACCTAAAATCAAAAATTTTGGCCACCCCAAAATTTTTTTGCCACCTCCAAAATTTTGGGCTGGATGCGCCACCGATCGTGACCGCCTGACGGGGTACAAAAGAGAGTATAATAGAACTAAACTGGAATGTTGTCACGCAACTGTTAGAACCAAACTACTGTTTGCATCACCAAGTTTAGGTTTCGGTAGAAATGGTCTTCAATTGTATAGTGTGAAAGTGATCCAAGTGTAAATTACAATCGGCCCCAAAAGAAAATTTGTTATTTTTTCAATTGTTGCGATTTTTTGCGGTTTTAACAATTTTCTCGGCCACTGCTTCAGCGCTGCGTTTTGTGCAGTTGTCCCCATTGGTTTTCTTCTCATCTTCGAGCCTCCACAATGAACCGAATATTCGTTGTGCTCCTCACATCGTGGAGAGACCGAAACGCACGTCCTGGATCGGACAAGCGTTACTCCCAACTGCGCATTCAAGTTTATGATACGCTCATTTGCTGGATTCAGGTGTCTCTATTTTTATTAATTTGTTGCCTCTTCTCAGAATGAGCTTGTGCTTCTAACAACTGTTGCAGTATATAAAATTTGCCCGTAAGTTTCGAAATAGTTTTTGCTAGCTTGATTATTGCCGCTTGCAAATCTCGAGTGTCTGGTTGCTCCTAACTGGTCTTCGGTTTGAAGACTTTCATTCATCGTCTTTAATCAACGCAATTGCGAATTTTTATTCAGAGCTGTGGTGCGGCAAGCAGGTTCTTGTGCGGACAAGAAAACATGGTAGCATCTCTCATGCGTTCTCTGACTGAAGATATCATACCTACCACNCAGAAAATGCTGGTAAACATGTTAGCAGTTACAATATAGTTCGTTGTTTGAAGTGTCGATGTTACTATTTTACAGTGTACACTCATGAGAGAAACGCCAAATCATTTTAAGGAAGATAAGACATTCCATACCAGATTTAATGGAAGGTGTTATCCTGTGTTTTAGAATTTCCTTGTTTTAATATATTTTATTGCTTTTTCAAAATAAGACCAACGAAAAAAAGTTTTCTCGATGTGGTTCTTGAGTGACCTNTTAATTTTCACCACTTGGTGGAGATTACAATGCGAGCACTCCTTTTGCTCATAGACCAATGCAAATCTGCTTGTACCTTCATAAATGCAATACATAGATGCAGAAAAATGGTTTATGCGTGTTTTGAAGGTCAAGAGATTCAAATCTGCAGTCAAAATGTCAGAAAAACAATAAAATTATTTAATATTTTCTCACACGTGAGGAGGATAAACGAATATCCTCATAAAGCCCATGTTTTTGTCTAAAAAATGTTGAGACCGGTTGCTGGCAAGGTTTGGGCTGTTTGCTCGGGTTCTTTTCGAGTTTTATCAAATTGTTGGCCATTACAGTTGTAAGACATATTGGTATAACCTTCCGCCAGTGACGATAACACTTTGGTTGCAGCCTTCAGCAAACGATGCTGCAGATGATCGAACAATCGGTGTGACGAGCAGCAAGCGGAGGAGGCGTAATGTGTCAGAGATGACCTTTTCTCAATCATTTGACCATCGAGCCAATATGCGTCTTTGCGCGAAGGCGTTGAAAGGTTGAAAACCTTCGTCTTAATCGCTGTGTTCTCAAAATTTACACTTCCGCCGTAATTTTTTCTGTGAAGGTTGCAACAAAATTTACAGAATTTTGTGTTTGTTAGGTCTCGTCAGTAACTATATTCTGTCTTTCCATAAAGATGTCATTTCCGTCTTTCTACTATATTTGCAACTAGAAATTTGGACCATTTAGTCAGCGTTAAACGCAGTTAATCTTTGGTGATGTACAAAACCAGCTGGTTTAATTGTCTAGTCTCCATGAAAGAAAGTGCTTTATTTGTAGAATTACTTCATTACGAAAATATATTGCAAATCGGCGTTTTCTTTGTTTTTGGTTTTCCAAAATCATTCGACGGGTTGCGCAGTGTTTTTGTTGGTCTCCGATAAGAATGATTGAACTTCCAAGCAACTTTTAAATTTTCAGCCCCGCTGCAAAAATGGTCGTGAATTGCCAGCGCGAAACTCTTGCTGCAGCAAGCCCATCAAATTATTGGGCTGCTTTGCCCACAAGGGTTTGATGTGTTAACGTGCCAGGATCAAACTGGAACGTTTTGGTCCGTGAGGAACTTGTCCAAGCAACCTGACAAAACGAGAGTTTGCGCAGACACTCGTCGCACAGTTCTGGTCGAAATGAATATGGCATTGGAAGCAACGGCGTTGAACCGCAAATGTTTGTTATGTGCAGTTCTCCGCGTTGGTATCTTTACAATGGCGTCCAGAGTTAATGCGAAGGTCCATACATCCCTGCGAGATGCTACCACGCCTTTGCTCTCGACCCTCTTGACAGGAGGCCAGCTTGTGCCTTACACAAAGTAAGCTGCATGATAAGATTGGAGGTTTACTGGCGACTGAATTTTATTTTACAAATGAATCTATTGAACAGTGAAAACAAGGATCGCCTCTGCGAGGTATGGTTCGTGAGGTCACTGATCTACTTTAAAAGACACAAACATTTAGTGTAATTGTTTTCTTCCTGGAAAAGAAATGGATCGGTACGAAGTACGCTGTTCTGCATTGATTAAGCTTCATATCAGAGCAGCAGTTACTGTCAATTTTGCTTGGGCGCAGTTCAATTTGAGATTGCGTTAATTATGACATTTGCAATTTTCCCGTTCCATAAATCGGCTTTTATAGTTATATTCTCGAAGAATAGTAGTCCTGGATGAACGGGTTTCGATGAAACAGATTTGACCTGAACGAGTATCGAATTTACAAGCTTGGAAACGTTATCTCAAATTGCTTGACCACAGGACTGCGAACGAATAGTTCAAAAGTGATCTGGAATAAAGCAGTGTGTTGATAGGTCAGGATCAGAAACCTCTTCCTGCACCCACTTGGGCGATATCAGGGTGCAAAGATGACATGCGTTTTACGTGTAGTGCGTTAGTGCTCGTGTCATCCGGATTTTTTCAGAAGCGACGAATGTCGGAAGGAGTTGTACCATCTTTACCTGGCGCTGGTGATGGCTCCATCCGCAACATCTTCGATCCCGCTCCGGTCAGCGATGAGCTTCTTCTGTCGC
>JGI24022J15233_10009722_pt1 | contig 10846 bp, 4 predicted proteins | sample Ectturendosymbi2_FD_15233 | JGI IMG/M metagenome (IMG submission 15233)
AAGCCAGGGATATGGATTTTGAAAGTTTTTTTTCAGTTGGACCAGTCCTGTCGCTACGGGGGGCTGTGGCTAAGACCACCAAATCCCCCCCAAACAAAGCTCCAATCCCCCAAATTGAAACATGAAACACGATAAATCAGTGGAGTTTATGTCAGCTATTAGAATGTCAAGCCCCCCGCACAACGCCAATTCCCCCTATTGAAAACTGTCTGGCGACGGTTCTGAGTTGGATAAGGATGACCTTGACCTGTTTGGTAAATAAGGTAGAACTTCAGTTAGGGGGCCAAGTTGTGAAAGGTGCTTCAGAGCAAAAAGGGGGTGCCGAAAGTCGGAACATTGTGTTTTTGAGTGATATCGTGGTTCGGAAAAAGTTATTGTCATTTGCTCTTCATTTCATTTTTAGGTAAAAATTGCGTAAAACCCTCACAAAATTTTGCGAAAATTCCCAACATGGTGACGCCGAAAGCATTTTTGTCTCAGGCGCAACTTCACCTCGGAACGCCAATGAGTATGCCCCTGATCGAATTGACAAATGCAAGTAGCCTACAATTTTTGACCAAATGAACCATGGAAAGCTCGTATCAGTGTGCCCGTTCGAAAGACAAAGCTTCTTTGATCAGTCAAGTGGGGTTTAATCCTCTGAGCAATTAGGAGCACAGGCTCTACGCTTCATTTGGTAACACGCTTATCGAATCCGCAAGATGCACCAATCACGACATTATCACAGTCATGAACTTGACCAATTCAATCCGAATTTGGGTGCTGCGATAGGTTAAATGACTGTCCGAAAAACTTGCGCTTTTGAGTTACGGAATCCGTTAGCTGGAGTATCAACAGCGTTGGGTTTACCACACTTGAATGAACTTACATTGCTCCCGTCAGGCATGCATTGGTGTTGGCTGCTATTGTCATATGATAGCATATGCACCGAGTCTACTTCTCATTTAAGCTTTCACTTTGTTGATAGGGCTGGATGCAATCGGCCTGGAGACGGTAACGCGCATGAGAAACGAAATTGTTTTCTGCAGCTTTGGAGTTAATCAACCGGTCAAAAGACGAGCGGCACGGCATCGAGTTGAATTATTGTGACACTAGTCCAAAAACCTTCATCTGGAATTACGGTTGTAATTACCGCTTAGTCCGTTCATTGTCAAGTACAATTGCCAATGTGGGTTATATCAGGGTGTTTTTTAAGGCGTTTTAAGTACCCGATTCGGGTCCCTAGTACTTCAAATCGTGTCCCTAGAATCAGAGAAAATTATCATCGGGTCCCTAAAATCTGAGAAAATCGGGTCCCTTGAATCAGAGAAATCCGGTCCCTACAGATCCATACCCGGTACCTAACATTTTCCTTAAAAAAACCTTGGTTATATTCAACCTTCTGATGGGGATAGAAAACCGCTGAAGATGTAAAGCGCGCGGAATCGCTTTCCGACGAGCTGGTTGCTGAGTGGCCTACAATCCAACATGAATCTCCCACCTATTGGGCCCTTGCAAACTCGGAGCAACAGCGAAGCAAAGTGGTTCTGACTCCTTCCTCGGAAAGGTTTTTAGTCGTCCTGCCAAATCGAGTTCGAAAGGTTTATGAATAAATCATATGGTCATGGAAGTTGTCCCTGTTAGTGGGCAAACGCCTACCGGGAACGACGAGCGTTGATGCCAATTCGCTTACTGTCTTTAACAGAGAGCCTTGCAACATGAATATTGCATTGAAGCAGTCGATATGCTGGAAAACCTGGTGAAGAATTTCACACTTGTCGCATAGAAGTTGACATTTTTTAGGAAACTAAATGTTTCACAGCACTATCCATCTGGCCAGTGTTCCAGTTAATAATGAATAGTTAAATTCGAGCCATGAAAAAAGTATTCTGATTTAAAAGTAGATCAACTCTGTCACTTAGCTTAGAGTCAGTTTCAACAGTGGAACCGATTGATTTCACTCATATTTTTGTAAACATAGACCCTATTTTAACTGCTGCGCTTAGGTAGACCAAGCCTGATTAAAAACGTTCCGTGAAAGCAAAATGTTAAGTGCAGTAAACGTCAGTTTGCATTTATAAGTCATGTCTGTGATCGATAACATTCGTAACACCCTCTCTGCATGGTCAAACCCAACCTACTAGAGAAAGTCTTTGTATTTGTCCTTCGCATCGCTGCCACACTGAGGCAATCCCGCAGTCTGTACTGATTGTTGGCAGTTTACAACTGCATGGCTAATAGCAGGCCAGAATGGCTAGTCGCCCATAACGGCTGTTAATGATATGTCCACGGCACACGAGTGGGCAATTTATTGATCGATTGTGACGTAATAAAGCCGTTCATTTTGCCTGTCGTGCTTGGTGATTTTCCGTGATGCCGGTCGGTTTCCTGAACCCGTCTCGTCCGTTTCTGCTCGCATGGAATGGATTTAATGGAGAGCTCGTTCTCTAAACCTCCTTGCTAACCCTCAAGGGCTATCAAGGGGAAGGGTTTGTGAGAATTTGCAAAACTGGGTCAACAATGTCAATTTGTTTACTTCAGGCCAGACTGAATCAACGAGAACCACGTTTTTGAGGGAGAACCACGTTTTTGAGGGAAGAAGAAGAGCACAAACAAATTTCAAAATGCTTGCGATCCGTGCGCACTGCGCAGTTATTCCCAACGTTGTGTTGTGTGCGTTGCGTCACTAACGCCAGTCGCTCCTATTTTCCAAAAGTCTGCACGCGTTTGCTGTCTGTATCCTGGCCGGCGTAAGGCGGTGAATTGTCACCTTCGTCAAATATGGGTTGATCGAACTTTTCAAGAGGTTAAAATTTGATCATGTGAAGTTGACCGCGCACCACCAGTGCCTTTCGACATTTTTTGTTGTAAAATGCATGTTGGCATACAGTAGTCCAGGCATTTCGCATAGGGTTTGAAACAGAATCACTCCTTTGCAACGGCTTTCATGATTATTTTTCGTTCGAACACATCAAAAGACAACGGGAAACGCGTAAGTAACCAGAAACTGCCTTCGCTCCGATACGCGAGCGTAATCCAGGCTTTGGTGAGCAGTGCAAAGAACAACCTAAAATCAACGCCGCGGTTTATGTAAAATGTGCCTGCGGGCCGTACTGTGGATATCCCTGGTCTAATAAGTCAACTTCCTGCATTTGATATGATAGGAACATTTAATGCTAAAACCTGAAAAGCAATACAGCAGAGATCAGCTCAAGGTTAGACGCCGTGGTGTTTCATAAAAGGGCTTTTTCAATGCTTTACTGCTCGTCACGAAGATTATCTGCTTAAGCCACCCGGAACACTACAGCATTCATTATTGTAAATCTAAGACGCCAGAGAAATTTTACGACTTTTAATGCTATTCGGATAATCGTTCTGCACTAAATAAATTGCAACAGGTTCGGTGAGTTAAGCTATATCGCGATCCGTCGTTTTTGCTGTGCAGTCATCTCAACGGCGCCGTTGCCTGGAGCCTGTCTATGTTTTTTTGACGGTTGGGCTGTGGCAAGTAGGAGATATTGGGCGTTATGCGTCATGTAGCTTTTATCGCTTCCCGTGTATTGTCCTCACAAGACCCGATTCGTAACGCGGAGACTGTTGAACACTTGCGCAGGTGCGACTTCGCTTTTACCCCATTGGATACGTGACTTTGAAAGCGAGACTGGGTGCTTGAGTTGCGCAATTATTTCCAATACCCTCTTTTGTTTTGTATACAGTCACGCTGCTCAGCTTGAACCAGTTCATTCTCACCGCGAGAACCACAAGCTGCGTTGTTTCGATGCAAAAAATTGAACGGTTCTTTTACAGATGCTTGTTAATAGATCTGTTTTGGCGTTGTATGTGATGCTTGACACTTATACCTAATTACTAAGAAGTCAAGGGTCTGTCTTAAGCCGCGTCGAGCAATTTTCGACGGACTCCGTCTTTACCTGATACCCAGTCTCGCATCAGATATCGGTTTAGGTATCAAGCGTATTGACTGGAACTCCACTTACTTAAAGATATTGCCAGCGAAGGATTACCGAATTGCCTTATCGCTACTACTTTTCTCAAGCGAAAACTCTAACACGTACGTGCTGTCGCCAGGTATAGTTTGTACCACGGCTGGGGAACCTATTCACTCAGGCCGCATGAATTGTGCAATATCGTTGGCGGGCCACAAAAAATGATAATTTATCTTAAGATTCCACCTACAAATCTTCCTAAAAAATCAGGAGAGGAGTAAAGAGCGAGAGAGACTTCACTTGACTTAGTGTCCAAGTAAAGTTTCTGCATATCATGTAGTTCGTTTTGACGCAATGCTTTGTTGTAACTTGGGTAACGAAAATTCTGATGTGGGCCATGTTAAGTGTTCAGGCGGACCGCATTTGGCGCGCCTGCCGCAGGTTTGCCACCCCTGACTTTTACCGACAAAAATCGCTTTCCAGTGGTCAATAAGGACCAACGAAGATTTGCCGACTCCCTATTTTCATAGCAATTTATGAGACTAGTTAGAATGACTTGTGACATCTGCAGTTACTGGCGTAGCAAGAGAAATGATATTTTTTCAAGATTTAATGACAATAAAATGACAGCTGCATCGTATCTAGGACGCGTGCAGCCGCCTCGGATCAGGTTACATGCTTGTGCACCAAGCGGAGATCATTCACTTGCTAAGCTTTCAGAAGTGCGAGACTTAGTTTATTTTTGTTGGAGATTGGTCTCCGAAGTCCTGTAGATACGCTATCTATTGGCGCACTCGATCGATCAATGGAAAACTTGCTTGTGGAATTTGTTTTTCTTTTTGACCACACAACAACCGCCAATGACAGTTTGAAGAACTGGTACCTTCATTGTTCTTCGTGAACGCTGAAAATGCGAAGTCTGCACTTTTTCGAAACAACTGAAAAACTTGGTTTTTCATTACAAAAGTATATGTTTTTTTAGAAATATGTATGTGTTGGCGACAAAGTTAAGCACAAACATTACAATCGTCAGTCACTAGGTGGATACTTTCTTGCGTTGGCTGATGTTGTTTACGATGAAAAAGTTTTCGTGCGTCTTGATAGGATTAGGAATGTACAATTCCTAGCTAACAAAGCGTTTGCTGCTTGAAAAATAAATTTTAATAGTCAATCACTTGTTGCAATTCATTGGTTGTTTTTGTGCAACCACTGTTTGAATAAACGCGTCTTTTCATTACCACTAAATAGTTTGTTCGGGCGTGCTGTTCAGAAAGCTATCGGCCTGCGTTGCTTCCCAAACCGAAAAGTGCATTCTTGAATTTTTGACAGACCAAACCTGATGTGGCTTTGCTCTTCCATCGCGTGATGCTCTTGACCATTGCTTGTTGATTGTCTGGAGTTCGCTGCATGCTTGAGCAGTGTTGACAGCTCAACACGCGTGCAATATCCTTACGGGAACGTCATGGAACCAGAAAAGCGTGAGAATTTCGGACCGAAAGAATCGACCTGACACTTGTGGAAGCTTAAAGCGAAGTTGGCCGCTTTGGTCGAGAACGATTACTTTTTATTAGTTTAGCGTCGTTATAAGGGTTGGAAAAAAACAGGCTATTCTCGCTTCGGTAAATGGTGACATGTGCATAAAAGTTGGCAGTAGGCTATTATGTCTCATTCTAAGAATCGATGTGAGCCACTGCACCAAGTTGATGTACCTTGTTGACGTCCTGCTGTGGTTGTCTCGATGTGTCGTCAGTTTACTGAAGAAAGCACCCAAGTGACTTGCACCAGCCTGACAAGCGGTGCGATAAGGCCGCCGATATGTTGACACCATGCTGTTTGTGCTGAAACGAGGTGCTTTATACGTGGTCTGTACGAACTGACGAATTTCCTCGTTTGCCTTCAATTCGATCGCTTGGAAGGATATCCAAGCCGTTGCGCGCTGAAGCGTTTTACATAACTGTTGAAAATAGGTGTCTTCATTGAAGACATGACACACGTGACGTGACACAGAGGTTAGCACTGATCTTCTTAAAATAGCGCGGGATTCCCCAATATTTTTGTCAGATTCAGTTAATTGGGAACCGCATGAGTTATCGTTGGAATAAACAGACATTTAATTTACGTTCGACGTTTACTCACGCAGTATCAGCCAATTTCTCGCAAGATTAATTTCATTTGGTGAAGCGCTGACGCAGTTTGCACGTGCGCGCTTCACCGTGGGTTACTGTTATTTGATGGGAGGAGCTGATATTTCAACCAATGAACCGTTGGCCCCACCCACAAAGACTACGGTAATGATGATGCAAGGGAATGACAATGTATCAGGCTAATCTTTACTCTTGTAACACAAAAACTGCTGATTCATTGTATTCTTTGCACGTTATTGACTTATAGCGTTGCAGATTTCGGTAAAAACTGTGGCACGCTGCTGACATCAGTTTCCATTCCCTGTCGCTTGATGAGGTTAGTTTAGACAAGCACTGACGTCACCATGCGTCAACGATATTGAGAACCCTTTCGTTTTTGCGTTGCAAGGATTAGAAATGTGAGTCAAAAGTTTGTTAAGAAGTAATATGTGTTCGGCTTAAAATACTCCAACATTTGAGTAAGAGAAATAGTTTAGTACGGTTCTATTAAACTTACGCGTTATATTTTTGTCGAGTTGCAATTGTTTCTGGTCAAAGTTCGCACGATTCTGCTTATGATAATGACAACTGTGTCCTTGGTATGTATAACAAAATGCGAAGTCTGGTGAACTCGGCTAACCGACTATCTTTTGGTTGTTAGGAAACGATCCATTACAATGTGCCACTGTTGCTCAGGCTATATGTTCCCGTCTCTGAGAAACCGATACTGCTGTTTTTATTCCACTGACGTTAGTTTGCACACTCAGGCGTTTTTGCTGATATTAAAGTAACTTAATTAAAAGTAGTATTTGCGAACGGACGCCTTGTGAGACCATAAGCTCTTATTGAAATAGAAAGGACCGTCACAGTTGGTGATTCGTCTTTCGAACGGAACCATCTTTCCAGGTTTTGTCAAATGTCATGAAAACTTCCACAAAGTATAGTGAACGTTCAATACTCTTTGTAGTGCTGAAGCGTTTTGAAACTAATTCGACTATCATTACTTTCACGGAAAACCACTTCGCAACCTTCATTGCGACAGACCTACCATCGTAACCCATTTCGGAATGTGTTCATTATTCCAGTTTTGTCTACTGCGCAATCCCCGGCCTCGGTGTTACTCAGCGTCGCGTGAAAGCAATTTGTGCCCAGCAGCCCAAGAGCAAGTCACCTGCGACACTTTCGACTGGTCGTAAATCCAGTTTGATTTGTATTCGGGTTTCCGTTACCCGGGGCATAAATCAACGAACCGTCACTTTGCGTCAGTGCTGTTCACTACAATGATGCCGCCACAAATGTATCAGCCTCGATAGACTGCTTGGAAGCGCAGCCCGTTGCACCTGCTCGTAGCTAAAGCTTATTTTTGTTAGAACTACCCTTGCGAAGTCTACAATTTGATTTGGGGCACGGCTAAGCTTGTGGGCGCAAGAAGTTGCGCGTGTCCAACCGCTCGCTACGCCCCAATGTCCCTGGACAATAGCGACTCCCAAAATTTGTCCCCGTGAGTCTATATTTGCTTATCGCTACACTCCTGTTTCCTATCGTCACACTGCCATCTGATCGAACGAAGGGCTCTTGATAATACAACGATTGACGTAACAAAAGGCACTCCCCTCGCAACGTTAACGATGTCTGGGCGTTAGTGCTGTTGTAACTACCTGTAGCGATTTCGGTGTTCTAAAGCTTGGGTGCAATTTTCCCAGTCGGCGTTCTTTCACGTCGAGAATACTGTAATACCACTTACAACATAACAGCTTCGGCAACACCCAAGTTCTGCGGTGCAGTCACTGGGTCGATTTAATGACGTTACTGCTCTGCGCGTGGGTGTATTGTTGAATGCAAACCCGAGGATCGTCGTCACGCTGCCAAAGTGGCATGCGAACAAATGTCTTCGTGCCTTCACGAGTCACGAGAGTTTATGACAAATAGCCTTCGTATAATTGTGCTGAAGCAACTCTTGATCAGCATCACATGTTTATCGTACAAAGTTTTGAACCAGCACTGATATCACACTGCAGTTGACACGTCTATTTCAGTTTCCCTGCAGCATTGCTTGTTGACGATTATCACATTAATCCAGTTGTGCTAAAGACCACTGAGCATGACTAATCTAGATTTCGTTTTTCTTTTTCATATTTGCGTCGTCGCGAACAATTCTCCGTTTGACGTGTTGCTTTGGAACAACACAAATCTGATCACGACGTGGTATGCAAACTTCAGATAAAGCAGGTAAAGCATTTCGGGATCGTTTGTTGTTGCAGTGAGCCTAGTAATGGCTGTGGTGACGATATAATGTGTTTTTTCATCGGAAACCTCTGCCGCAGTTTGCTGTGAATGAGCAGCAGTTCTTTTTACCAGGAACCAAAGCGCAATCATTGCTTGTGTAACATCAGTAATGGCAAACTATATGCAAATATCTTTGGTTTTATTTATAGCTTGGTTCTTGAGCTAAAATTCCTTATTGATCAGTCAAAGGATTTCACATGAGAAGTAGTTGACTGTCGAATCAGCATAGGCTTGGCTGTCATGAGAATCTTCAAAAATCTTATGACTTTGGTTTGTTTCAGTCATCCGGCAGTTAGGCTGTGGTATTGCGAAAAATATCAAACTAACATTTAAATGGTTTGAATTTCAGTTGCTTTTCATGAACCTTAACTTTATTCTCATCATATTGATTGATCCCCAACCTATTTTAGCAAAACTACACTGTTCGAAAGGTTCCCTGGCTTTCACCGGTGTTGTGGGTTGTCTGATTGGTTCAACAAAAAGTAAACCTTGATATAGTCAGCATTCACGGTGTAAAGTATCAATGTAAATTCTCACGCTTTTGCGCATCGTTTCGTGTCAGCAGGATTGGTTGTCAGTTGTTACAATTTAAAAATAACCCTAGGTAAATAGCTGCCGGCGGCAACAGCGNAAATCTTGCACCGGATTTTTTTCGTCCATCAATCGCCAGTTCANAGATAATACTCGCTTGATGCTAAGTAAAAGTTTGCGAGCGTGTCTTTCGTATTAGTATTTGACACAAGTCACTGACCCGNGCTTGGCAATCGCCCTGCGCCTCACCTCGCGTGGTGCCAAAGCACGGCATACAGAATCGAAGGTTTAAATAGCTAAGCACACGTTTTGTCGCTGATGGGACATTTCCCGTTGGCAGCCTTAGAGCGTGGAATTTGAGCTCCGGCTGTTGTGCAAATGATCATCGTTGATTTAATTCCAACGTTTGCTTTGTTTTGTTTCTACCATCAGTGAATTTTGTAGATTTGATCCTTCGCTTGAGCAAAAGTCTGCTGCTCTTCCTAATTCAGTGAACCACGCTCCACCCACCAAACAAGTTTTGCTTGTTGATCTTCATTACACGCCTGTGACGCTTAAACAAATAGAGCAATGGCCTACAAACGCGTGTTGCTGATATGAGTTGTATTTAGCCTAAAGGAACCCAGTCACGTGCTCTTGAAAAAGTCGAGTTAATACTATGAGTCACCGTTTGAATAAGAAGCGTTTCGTACGCCCAAGCAGCACGGTTTTGTGCAGCATTCGTCATGGGCTTGAATAATGGATGAAACGCGTTCGGGCTGACCTCGCAGGTGAACTCGTGACACGTGGTTTCCTGCCCGCTGCCGCGAAGTGCCTCACACGCACTGGACCTCGGCCCTACCACTTACGACTGCAGATGTTAGTGGCACCAAGCCCGGTCGGACTGTTGCTTTGGGCGTGACAAGCTCGTTTCCGCAAATACAGTCAAGTGGTGACACGCGCTGTCATACCGCTTCGGAGAACGCCAAGCTTAAGTCACCTCGGAAGCAGACACTTAAATTGAAGTTAGGAAAAGTAGTTGGAGTGCGTAGCAAAAATTCTTCCTGTACAATTTATCCAAGAACTGTCCGTACGTGTAATTGTTCATGGTACGAGACTGCAACCTTTCGACGTAGTGCAGACCATGAGACTTTCGTGACAGTTCATTTTGAGAATTGTGATAATTTTTGGCTGTTGCAAACACTTTTCATCAATTTCCAAGTGAATCGTTAATTTTTTTAAACATGTACTCTTAATTCGTGCAAGACAGAGACGCAGGTGTTTCGTTCCGCGTCACAGAACAGAGCTGTGCTTGTCAACATTCAACGAGAGCTGAGGGATGCGGGCGGCAATCTGTCATGTGCCGCAGTTCGCGAACGTGAAGGCAATCGCACATTTCTTGTTGATATAGGGCCTTCTGGGAAAGTTTCAGCGTGGCTGCAAGCGATCGCTCGCCATATGGCGAGCGATTTTGCTATTCGCCGTTGCGATCCGCCGCCCATCGCAAAATATTCGCCTCTCTGTGTCCCATCTGTCGAATTTTGCTCGGGCGTGCGATTTTCTTTCCAGCAGCTGACGTCGTGTTGTCAGAATGATAATACCTTTGTGAAACAGTTACGTCGCCTCAGCCCTGCTAGCGAAACTGCCCGGTAATAATTTCCTATCTTCTATCAGAGCAACGGATTTCGTTAAGCTTTCTGTTTTTCGAAAAAGAGCAGACGTTTCTCATTGTGCTGGACGTGAACTTAACTTTGCCACCGACAACTCTTATTTTTCTGCCTCAAAGCGAGTTTGTAGCTAGATGGGATTGCGATGCATTCATCGTTGCAGCGTTGAAAATTGAATGAAAAGGATCGCACTGCTACGAAAAAAACATGTTTTGTTGCAGTCAATGGGAATTTTTCCTAGAATATCCCGATGTTGCTGCCTCATGGAGGAACCCATTGCCACTTTGAAAGTACGGGAAACGGCGTCACCTCGCTATACACCAGACGACATCACTGA
>JGI24022J15233_10009724_pt1 | contig 10845 bp, 10 predicted proteins | sample Ectturendosymbi2_FD_15233 | JGI IMG/M metagenome (IMG submission 15233)
GGGAAATTTAACTGAAGAGGCCCACTGTCCTGGCTACCGTAGGCGACCCACTAGCTCCGGGTCCGAAAATCGCGGGTCTAGACCCAACCTTCCAATCTGGGTCGGGAAATAATTTAAAATTACCTTTTCAATTTGCCATTCTCATTAGACAGAATAAATGCAATCAGTTACTGTTTTATGTGCTAAGTTTCATACAACTTTATGCAAGAAAATTTCTACTTTCAATAGTAGTCTTAGCATTGATATTTAATCATAAAGTATTTTCCACTAAAGTATATGCTCACGAAATGTTTGGTCCCGAGAATTTTTAACTACGTATTAGGGTTGCACCAAAAGGTATTTGCGGACCCCGGCACTGGCCAACATTCAGAAAAAAGTTGAGAAATGAGAGCGAATCCGGATGTGGATATCTATTGCTAGCTAAAACCCGAAAATACCTCGAAAAACTCACAAAAGACACAACAACTTACTGAAAACCAAAAAATACTAAATATCAAAACATAAGCTAATTAGGGGCCCTGTTTTTACGTTGGGCTTGCCGGGGGGCGGCTCGTGCCCTTGTCCACCCCTCTGTTACGCCACTGGCGATGTATGTGGCAGGTATCATATTTTTTAAGTGATGACTATGCCGTCAGTCTCACAACGTTGTCTGTTCAACTGCACAAATATGCAAAAGAATTGTATGGCAAAATGTATTCATCCAAACACTGCAGTTAGAATTAAAAACTAAAGCCTTTTTGTACTTGCATGGCACGTGCTCTACTAATATGAAGTAGATGCCCTGCATCATACTCGATTACCTCTGTGTACAATTAATGAAGCACATAAATGCAATGGTTTCTTTTGCCAAAACTTTCAAATGAGTCAGTTATCTACTCGTCAACTCTGACAAAATAAAACACGAAGTAACTAGAAACAGTTTGTGTTTCGTATTATGAATAAACGTTTATTAATACACTTAATAACAAGGAAGTACAATTTAATTAATAATGTTGTATAATTGTGAAGCTTCTTTTCCCAAAGTTTTTGAGATTTTGTATACATGTTTGACAAATCAACACTTTTGGGGGTGCGCTTGCACCCCATGCAACCCCAGCTGCTGCACCACTGTTTCTACACCATAAACAAAATGCGCAAAGTTCGGGCAACAGTCACAAAAATTATGCTTCGTTGGCACATCAATGCTTCTTTTTCTTTCATGCTTCTTTTCACAAAGTATACAGTAAAACATGTGGCTTACCGCTGTCAGCATTCACTGTCTTGCTGCATTACCAACCAGATATGTCTGCTTTCAATAGTCACATGCGACATAGCGCCTTCTTCCGTAACTTCATGTGAACACTAACGATTCGTTGCCATGTTATTGTTACGCAATAAAGACCAACAGTAGAACATTCTGCTCACACGTTTTGCAGCCTCTCTCTACAGGCAAAGGAGCGGACATGAGTGAAATGCAAGCTCATCACTGCATGACATCAGAACAGTGAACCTGTCTCTTGTGCAATATGAGTATATTACTGGCAAATAAACTGTCATTGCAAGAATTAAATCAATTAATCGAAATAATCTGCTGCCTTCAGGTTTTACAGGAATTAGTGGCTGCTAGACTCAATTTCCAGGGGGAAAATGCCCATTCCCCCCCTCCACTGCGGACGCCCATGTGCGCAGGGCTGCTATTTTCTAATTTCACTTCCCTTGATGACATTGCCAGAAATGGCTGGTGGGAACATAGGTTTGTAGGCATGGTAGTTCTACAGATAGAAAGGCTTCTCTTCAAAAGGACTTATTTTGTAGATCTTTGCATACCAGCCCATAAAAGGATCTCTGATAATGATACCGCACATTTCCTTGCTGATCTTTTCACTACGAACTATTCCATCCAAGCTGCTGGCACGTATAAAAACGCATTTGCCCAAACAAGCTATTCTCAGTCGAGCTAATTAGCTTTTCATCACTGCCCCCAACTGCGTAAAAATCATTATATGAACACCAACAAAGCCTTCACTTACAGTTCTTTCCCAAAATAGATAACGAACTGATAATCCCTGTCCGTTCTTCTGTGACATTCCATTTTTCACAAGTCCATGCCAACTGCACTATTATCTCCATCGGGTAGTTCTACATCTGGCGGATGTAACTCATCAAAGACAGTAGAACATAACTTGATACATTGTGCAAAATACGCTTAAAAAAACAATTTCAGACAATTTATTCAGTAAATGAAGATTATATTTCGTTGGCTACAAATTTTAAAGGATAGTAATGCGATTCCCTTTGGTCTAGGCTAGGATATATAAAGCCAAACCTGCCGAAAAATAAAAGATGAAGAAATGAACAAGACTTGTATAAAAAAACAGACTTTAACAGTGTCACTTCGTCAATAACAAAACATAAAACGTTTAACTTGATTTTAGAACGAAGTTATGGTCAGGCCATGAGCTGCCAAATAGCCGTGTAGTCCTTTGTAGGACACCAGACCTTATTACTTGCTTGAAATTAGTTTTAGGTGGACCTTTACAGTGGAGGTTTGTCAAAACCTTACAATTAAAAAGCAGTGATGAATTTTCGCTTTAGGACTGCTACAAATCTTGCTATCTCCAAAAGTTGTAGTTGGAAAAAATTATAAGTTCAAAATGCCGCTTTACGGAAGTGAGAGATAGTTAGAAGCAGAGTTTTGAACTTGGATGACCTGACATCTTTCAACTTATAGCATGGCTTTCATCACAGCATGACAACGCACATCTTGTACAACAGGTCAGAGAGTGAACTTTCTCCACGCATTTCTATACAGTGCGGATAGAGATTTGACGTGAACTCAGACAATGAAACAGATGTGAACTCAGACAAAGTTTCCCAGGGGATTGCACCTGTGCGTATTCAATTTCTTGTATCGGGACTTTCCCTAAAAGCGCAGAAGACTTTTGCTTTCCACCTATATTTATCAGCTGCAGAACGACGGGGATCGTGCAACAGAGTTAAAACTTCAGATGGTGTGATCTACTCTGGTTATACCTCTGATTGAAAGTTCAGAGTGTTTGGCAAATGGATACTTTTGCTGAACTGGACGACAGAAAGAAGATTGTGGCACTGCTGCGCGTTCTATTGGCGCGATGCACAGAACAGGCGGTCACGCCGTACTTGACGGCGTATCGGAGAAAGTTGCAAACACTTGTCAATCGACAAAGTAAACGCGTAATACAGGAGTGCATTGTGGAAGCGGTCCACAGCATGACTACTCCTAAGCCAGGTACGCTGGGTAGCAAATTCCGGGGCGTGAATGTAATCTTTTGTTGCAACGACATTGATCAAGCTTAGCAGCAAATTATGCTAGTTATCCTTTTTGAAAGCCTTGATAATAACTTAAGGAGGTTGTAAAAACTGTCTTCAGCAACGTCAAGCAAAATACTGCAATACAATCGTAGTGACTTGTAGCGTTTTTCTGGTTTTCCTTCAACAAATCCACAATAAACAACTGGCACATAAATAGGCGGACGGCGAAAACAAAAGCAGTTGTTAGTAGCTGTTTGGAAGTGGAAAAACAATATTCTATGTGATAGAATAAATCTGTGTGAAAATAAAAGGGAGGTAAATGAAGGAACTGTAATCGTATTTAATGACATTTTGTCAGAATGTGCTCTGCGTGGTTGCCAAGCAACGAAATATAAATATTGCTTTCCGGTCGATCTCATTTTTTTCTGTAAAATAAGAATCAAATGAAATATTCGAGAGAGCGACATGTTGAGAGCGATTGGCCTGTCTGTGAAAGATTTATGTGCTTACGCTTGGACCTCATCGTCAACATTACTGATAAAGTTAGGAGTAACAGTAAATTTCCAGAAACTTCCAACTACAGCTCGCAAACTACCTACAGTAAAAACTAACAACCAGTCGTAACAGAGTCTGGATCTTGGAGCTAAACCTGACACTTCGTAGTACCTGTGACGCTGCATCGCGTCGCAAGCGCGTAGTCAGGAAGTGCTTCATAAATGCAACTACGCACAAACAACGGCAGAGTGACCTGGTTGGGCGGGGAATCTCAACTGTTGCTTACGCGTTGCACTGGTGGAAATTGCGTTTCTGCCGTTACGCGTTCGAATCTCCCACGCAAAGCCGCTGTTAAACATCCCAAAAATAGCTGATGCGGAGAATACTCTTGCTATTAAAAATACTTTAATGCTTTGTAATTGGGCTTTTCCTATGAATCTTCATGTTTGTTTTGGGAATATGTTTTAATGCAGTGACAATTTCTGGTATCTGAGTTTATCAGTTAATGCAACCCGTATTAAAAGATCGCTATACAACATGGCTGCCAAGCGCATTTTCACCGAGTGCCACGTGAGCACCAGAGCTTCTTTCAAAGGGCCAGTTGTATTTTTTGAGACAGTGTAAATGTTTGTAAAATATAAATCTAGAGAAAACAACAATTGCGAGCTGATAAATTTCTGTCTGAATAAGAGCTGATGGTACATACTCAATGGGCGTAATATACACGTAATGTATATTCTGGTAAGATTGTAAACATATAGAGATAGAGATTATAATATCTTACTCTTGTTTGTGGAAAGATTTCTTTCGAGAGACACCAGTAAGAAATTGGGCGAAAGAAGTATAACATTTTACAAAAGTAAATCGACGCACACAATCTTGTAGAGGTCGTAGCACAATCGAACTGTTTTGTGGAAAACGTAATTTATGGTCAGTGCGTACAGTTAACCAGCATAGACATATTTCAGTAGAGATTGCAACTCTTTTCTGCGAAATGCAAGTCTTGCATAAAAAAAAATTGGAATCAGGGAATAAAACAAAATTCGGAAAAAATAAGAGGGGGACAAACTGTTATTTCTTTATGGACAATGCAAATAACGTTACTTGAATTGAAATTGTCTGAACTTGAAACTAAAATCCTTTCCTTACATAAAAAGAGTCTATCTGGACGATTCGAATGCATTTGTCAAGTTGTGAGCACTATTACTTTAGTGTTTTTCTTGTTTTTTTCTCGAATTTGAAACATGCTGATAAATTCATTTCATTTTCATTCAATTACTCATTTTCACAACGGTGGTTTCTCTGGTAAAAGTGGCGACCGGCGGGGCAGCTTCCCTGCAGGACTTGAAGTACTTCACGGTTTTCAGCTAATTCTGATACTTCCGCCAGTTCCACACCAAGACGCCACCAAGCCAGGCCCGGCATGTAATCGCGCCCTCTGGCCCTGATCGACTTTTGCGCCATTTTTGTGTAGAACTCGCCTGGCCGATTTTTTTTTGGTGCATTCTGGTCACCTAGTCTGGTCATTTCATGTTAATATGTGTGACATCAAACAATGCATTATATTTTTGCAATAACCACGATAAACCTTACAAAATTTTTGAGTTTCAGAGGCGTACGATGAAGACCCAGCATCAAACAAAACTGATGGTGTACCCTGCCAAAGCGGTATGCAGGGATTGAAAGATTCTGAAATGACTGCACTAGCGTGCATGAACAAGATCAAAGGTAAGGAAGGCTAACAATCTCTTTCATGGTACTTCTGTGAAGTATCAACGCATGTGATCTTACAATTATTTTGTGCAAAGCAAGCGATGAGATTTGCGATGAAAATAAGACTGGACATGTAACGTTTGTTTCGATTGCAAGTGTGTTTTTTGATTGATACTTAACTTTCACTTAAGTGCTTTTCTTAGAAATCATTTCAGCTTGCGATGGAGATGTATCAACTTTGGAAGCTGCTTTTTCTCCCACAGGTAATTGCAGATGATGTTTATTTATACGATTCACCATACTTTGTATTAAACTAACGCTACAAATGCATTACACATTTGTTTAACTCTTAAAGCAAACGGATGGTATGGTTTTCGGTCTTAATTTAAAATAAAGCACAGACAATCGTTTGAAATAAAGCACAGATATTTAAAATAAAGCATAGACATTGTATAGACAATCGTTGCTGGGTAGAAAAAAGCCGGTGGTCTTCGGGTTTTATGCGACGGTTTTAAACAGTGTTTTGTGTTGGGGCGGTTCAGTTTCCTGTTACGTCCATTCGTTGTCGAAGGGGAGCTTATCCTTTATTTACTTGCTATTCGTTTACCTCCAAGTGATGTAGTGCGAAAGGAAGAGATGGGATACGCCCGATTGAAAGACTTGCTCTTGGTAAAATTGAAATGGCTGAGAAAGAGAATTCGAAAACAGTCAACGCATGAAAAGACTTGTTTTAGTACCTTTAATTAAAAGTAAGGAGCAGATGGAGGCGTTATATCCCCGTAATCGATTAATTGCACCTCTATTTGCAACCTGACCATAATATTTGCTAAGTTTCAGTGATTTTGTGAACACCTCCGTTTCAAAACCTCCAACGTAGCAACAGTTCGCTACTAGCTGTACTTGTTTTGTAGCTTCCCACTCATCGTCGAACACTCATGCTTGGTCTTGCGTCATGTTTCTACGCGTGCTGGTGACGTGCATGGCCGAAGGTCGGTTTGAGAAGGCAGCGCTACTTCAAAAAGAACTTGTTGGGTACATTGAAGCTCACGTTCAAACGGATGCAGCATCCCTGGAAATGTTTGCGCTCAGCCTCACGATGGAAAACAAGTTGCTAGAAGCGATTTCTTTTTACAAAGCTGCATGTTTTTATTATTCAAAGCGAGCTACCTTGCGAGAAACCGTAGTTGGATTTTCGCGATGTTTGCACGCTTTCGCCGAAATTAACAGTAGACTGGCTGAGAACCAAGAGAGCTATAAAACATTGGCAAAAACCTACGTTATGCCATTCCTGTACAAAATATTACCCGAGATATTTGTTTCGGAGGGTATCGATAAACGATTTAGATGCCTGGTTGAAGCAACGTGTCTCTTTGCCCTTTCCCTGAGTGAAGGAGTGCTTTCAGAGTTTGATGCGAAAGTTGTCACTCTGAACAAAGCGATCAAACGAATGAAGGAAGCTTTTGGAGAAAAAGATGCGAGTAGTTTGACACTGTATGGAAGCTTGCATTTAGAACTTGGTCAAGCCTTTTTTAAACTGCTCCAAATCGGTCCCTGCATCAAGTGCTGCATGCAAAGCAGAGAAGTTTTTGAAAAAGTCGAAGATACCGTTGTTGAAGTAAAGTTATTCAATATTCTCCGCGCCGAGGAAGCCCTTGCATATTGCAAGTCAGTTTTCAGTTTTTATGAAATGTTTGAAAGTAACCTTTGACGTATGCGGTCATCAACAGACTTGGCACTAAGTCAAAAGCATCACTTGATACTTTTGAAACACACGTGCGTGAAACGTTGCGAAAACAATCTCCCTGCATTGAAACCAGCTAAACAATGTCCAGTATTTTTTTAGATTAGATGTAGATATAAATACTTTGCATGGATGTTACGGACGCTTTTGCATGCTGGGCAGCTGGGTGAAAAGGAAATTGCTTACCTCCGAAAAGTGTTTCCCGTACCCAAATCAAACAAACGTTTAGTGCTTCTGAAACAAATCACATTTTTATCGTAATGTACTGCTGTATTCAATACAAAAATTTAATAACACAACCAATACCTCGATTTGCATGCGCCAAAGCAATTGCTGATGCTTATGCCACAAAGTAAAAGCTGAAGAGGCCATTTTAGAAAAAGTCATTTTATTATTTGAAATGAGCTTTGGAGACCTTTTTCGAGAAGTGGAAGTGATTATTTAAAAAGGTATTTAAAAAAATTCGATTCAACTGGGAATACCATGTAATTACGTTGAACGCCTTCTCTTTGTAAAAAAATTACTTACTTGAAATATGCTGTGGTTGTGTGTATATCGTCTCATTCCAAAGCGTTTGATGTCAAGACAGTCACCGAGATTAGCATGAAACCATTTAACACCATTTTCACAAAATGCAAAGCAACTAAGACGAAGTACTTGTAAGAGGTTTGATTTGCATCAAAAGGTCATTGAAAGGATATTAAATACAGTGAAGTCTATTTTTGACATATACGTTTCATGAAAAAATTGCTTTAAAAATTTTCTAGCGTTCGTACTGTGCATTGTGATTATTCTTGCGGCCATTGATGAACATGATTGAGTTTATAAAAAACGTGCTTGTACGTGAAGAACACGGAGTAAAAAAATTCTTATCGATTAGTTTTCCCTTGCAGTGTACGCTTTCGTGCTAGTATTCTTTACAGAGAACTATCCGAAAGACAGCAAGGTTTCTAATTGAAATAATTTTGAGACGTTCTCAAAGATTATGTTAAAAAGTTGGCCAAGTACTAAACACGTTCAAAATTAATGATGATTGCAAAAATTTAATGCAAATACGACTTCAAATTCACTACCCTGGTTTGAGCACTCTCTTTGAAGTTTCAGTCATGGTCAGCGGCGTCTATATCTCGCATGCCTGAGGCATGTCACGTGGCTGCTCTCGTAGTGACGTACTGGTGGTAAGCCAATGACAACGCCGCTCGTGATTTTTTTCTTTGCACCCACCTATAACGCCGAGCACAAGCCTGAACAAGCGCAAGTACCAGTTTTCAAGTCTTCGGTATGATCCGACCTGGAATCGAACGCAGCCGACCAACATTAGTGGCGCGTACCATCAGCTGGTACAGAAATTTGGCTGCTTGCCAAATAGGTGCTGTAGAATGTTGGCTGCTGCAAAAAGGCGGTAGGCTATTTGGCAACTTGCTTATATGCTCAGCATTTTCGTACTGATGCTTAGTCATTACGAACTGAATCTTTACCGCTTTCACTCCTTTGCAACTTTCATCGAATTAGTTATGTGAATTGTGTTTGTACTGATGTATTTTACAATCTATTGCTGAAAAAGGTTTATTTCCTGTTTTTTGATCTGTTACGAAATGTTGAGTCTTCCAAAGCAAACGTTATTGAATGAGGAAGGCTGGCACACTTCACAATCTAAACAAACTGCGTTGGTGTGTGTTGAATGGATGCATTTTTCTTGGGATCATTAATGATATGTGGGTTGTTTGACGAAATTGGTAACCTGAATTTAAAGAACATATTGTCAGTCAACCCTTTGAAATTTTTAAACATTTACTGGTCAATCCCACGCACTTTTTTAATTTCAAGCAACAAGAAATATTGGGAAACATCGCCGGGCAAAAAACTTCTATTCGAGTCTCTTTAACAAAATAAAGCCAAGAAGATCTTGCATGGATACGTCATCTATTGTGTTGCTCTACAGTAATTTATTACACAATGTCATTTATAANGTTACATAGCACTAATACCTTCACAGCGAACCTTCATGTCTCTATGGTATATTGCTGATTTAGTTCCCGCGNCTAAGTAAAAACGNCAAATAATATAATATGTTTTTTTGTAATTGTGGCTTACTGTTAACAAAAGATAATTGTAGCAACTTCGTAAAACGTTTACGTAAGCAAGAGACGCATGTTTACCGTATATTTGAAAGCTTTGATCTTTGGTTAAGATTCAGCTTTGATCTTTGATAAAAATCATCCTAAGCTGCTGCTCATTCTTTTCATTTAAATCTGCCATAACACATCCTCATATACCTTCTAACGCAACCCTGTCCAAAATAGGTTTGTAGGAGCTGATGGCACTGGCGTAGCCAGCCCAAAAATGTGGGGGGACCAAAATGGTTGATTTTAGCCGAATAACACTATTTTGTCTAGAAAAACTCATCTCAAAGCACAAAAATGACTATTTTTCTAAAAATTCGGGAAGAGGGGTCATGGCCCCTTTGGCCTCGCTTGGCTACGCCTATGCTACTATCAATACTAACTTCGAAGCAAAACAAAAAATTGCCTTTCTCAGACCGAATTTGTCGTAATGTCGGATAACAGTTAAAATTAAAACTCATGAATAGCGCCTACAAGCAACCACATTGTTGCTAGTTTTTCAACAAAAGTAACAATCGCCCTCCGCCAACTTGTATTTAGTGGAGCAATAAGAAATACAATGTTTAAATCGAAGAACTGAAGACTTCCTGCTAAGCCTGTCTCGATTACATAAAAAGCATAAAGATGGAAGTTTCTCGTAACATGATGAATGACATGATTGCGATGGTTTCCTACGTGGTGGAACAGACTCCATCCCCCTTAAAATTGTAATGTTTAGCCAACCGTTTTCTCCAAATTGTTTCGTCTCTCAGAGAAAGAAAAAGCTTTTCACAGCGAAGTCATGATCGCATACAACAGACCTATCACAGTTGGTCAACGTCTTACAAACAACCGAACACTGCCAGACAATGAATCTTCCAGCCAGCAATGAAGATATTCAGGGCAAGGCGTACACTGCGCTTTGTGCGGTAATTCTGGCAGACGTAACAAAAACATGTTTCGTGAGTTGAATGCCGAGCAGTCAAAAGGCAGATTGGTCCTTGAAAGGCAAGCGCGAACTTTGCGCCGGTTACGGATTTCATGTGGTCACTTGCGGGTTTTGCGGGAATCAGTACGCAGGAGAGACCGCTGATAAATTCTCGTAACGTTGAAGATCACACTGCACTTCGTGGAACGCATTTGATCGGGTGACCACGAGCACGTGGCTTTAGTACAGCATGTCGTGCTGGTTCGTAGAGTTGAAATCAAACTAAAAATCGGTGATTGTTTTATTCTGCTTCCTCTTTCAAAACAGACCTGTTCATATTGCAGACCACCCATAACAGACCTGTCCATAATAGACCCGTTCATAACAGACCAGTCCATCAGCTCATAACAGGCAACCTTCATAATGGGTCTGTTATAAATGTCTTGGAACTATAACATATGCCGTGCGATAACGCTTTAATAAATGCTAAGTACTTACACAAATCGGTTAAAACAGTGGCTCTTACCCGAGGGGCACGTCTCCTCAGGGGGGCATCAATAAATTTCCAGGGGCCGCAAGCTCTTACGCTCTCTACA
>JGI24022J15233_10009726_pt1 | contig 10844 bp, 9 predicted proteins | sample Ectturendosymbi2_FD_15233 | JGI IMG/M metagenome (IMG submission 15233)
TTCAGCAAAATACTACCACCTAATGGTTGGCGCCCAGGGCCAGGCAAAGTGGGCCAAGGTGGCCTGAAAGCCCTCCACTTATGACGTCACTCANAAAAAACCTGTAACCCCCAAGCAAAAAATTTTTTTTCGAGTGCAGACTAGAAGANTTGCNGCATCTTTTGAGACTTTTACCAGGTCTGTAGAGCATATNGGACCGGAGAAATTCCCGCGCAAAGCCACNTGCGTTTAGGTGTTTTTTTTCAAAAATCCTCGAAACCACCGGGTGCCAAAGTGTTAATATAAAAAGTATTTCCCACTTTTACTACATTGCATTACACAAGAAAGGAAAAAATGCCCACCTTAAATTTTGAAGTTCCCTGATCATCATGGAGCATAAAAGTTAATTTTTGACAATATAAATAGTATCATTTATCTTGATTACTACTTGAATTATATCTGATGATGCCTATCAAGTAGAAAAAGCAAAATTTATTCTCTCGTAAGATCATTATGTATACTAAGTATGTATAATACAATAAATATACTAAGCTAAATGTACTTTATTTTATTACTGAAATGTAAAAATCTGGTTATATTTTCCTTTCAGTAAATACTGAAATCAGGTGTAGTATTGCTTAATTTTGTCAAGGAAACTTTGTTAGCAAACCAAGCACTTGAAAAAATTAAGATGGCCAGATATTTTCACCAAAACGAAAAGGCACTAGACGACCTTCCAGTTGGTCTATAATATGCTGAAGTAGGTAAGAGGCATTAGATTATAAAACAGTAGTTCAAATAGGCTGAAGCAAAAAGTTTGGTATAGGAACCAAATATAAGTGAATTGAAATACATTAAAATTAGGTGAGAAAAACCGAAGTACTAATCATGGGGTTGTAAATTTCATAAGACAAATATTTTTCTCCAACCAAGTTTTTCAAAATAACAAACAACATAGTTCATCATTAGCACATACCTTTTTCAAAGCAAACATATACTTGCTTGTTGCACCAATTTAAGTCTATTTCAGAAATTGATCCTGAATTCTCCATCAAATTTTGAACAAGACAGTTGTAACATGATAGCACACAGTTGTCACAATTTGCAAGAGTAATGGGACAACCTTCACACAGTAGAAATTTGAATGGATTTATAAGATGAAAATTACTAAAAGATGTTTTACAAATAATATTTCAACCAACACAAACAGAGGTCAATCTTTGAAATTGTTTTGCTGTTGTTTATCATATGCCAAGTATATGAAAATGAGATAAAGTAAATGGTAGCATCTTTAGTTAACTGCAGCCTGACATTGCAAAATAAAATTTAATATAAAATACCTTTGATTTTTTTCCAAAAGAAATGATAATCCATTGAAACAATGAGAACTGGTAGCTTCAGTTACAACATGGCATTGAACAAGCACATCAAATTCTATGTTATTTAGGAAATACACATCAATGAGTTGAAGCAATACATCTGTGACTTTGGTCACAATCTACTTGATCTTACAGTTGATAAACCACCAATGTCAATCTCTGCAAGGGGAAAAGAGCAATTGAAGGACAAGGNTGGTGAGTGAAAAAAGCATGAACTGACACATGTCACATTCAACCACAATTCATTATCTTTATTCATGAAATCAAATGATGTGCATTATGCAAATACTTGGATACTTTGGTCTATTTTAGCCACACATTTCAAGTTTTTCTACTGACCAAAAAGCCCTCCTTGAAATGGTAATACAGCTCATGCAGAGTTGGATCAATTACATCAAATCAACTCAGTTATAATAACAATAAATCCTTCAAATTTTTGAATTACATTACAATTACTCTGTGCTAAAAATCTCAAATTACAATTATTCTTGAACTTGTAATTAATTACAAATATTTTGAGTAGAACAAGAATACAAAAACAATGCATGCAGATATGGTGGATGATTCCAGAAGTGGTGCTAGGAAAGCTTGCACATTAGTTATCTTTTACAGTTAGAACATTTTTGCTTTTACCTTTGAAAGCAAAAAATTGAAAAGTACATACAAAAATAACAAATAGAAAAATTGTGTAGATAGTGATAACACAAACAGCACAAGAATCACAGAAGTTAAACAAACCAAACAAACAAAAAACATGTTGAAGCGGCAAGTACAGAAAAAGAACAGAAGGAGACACAAGGAAAGGCACAATAGCTGTCAGTATTTACTTTCACCAATTGTTCAAACAAGGAATTGATGTTGATTATAAACAGATAGGCTGTGGCAAAATACTTAACAACTAATTCTACTGCAAAGATATTACCTTCCGCGAATTCTGAAACAAAACGTTCAGTGCAAGCGACCACTTATACTTGAACAACAAACTGCCAGAAGGAAAATGCATATGTGTGTTAATTTTATATGTTCGAATGCTTTTTCTGTTCTGAATATACGGCAGCTGGCACAGCAGTGCAAAGTGTGCTTCCCACCTAAACCTAGATGAATGACTGTAAACACTGCAATGCTGAATTGTTTCCTGACTGTGAATGCTTAACAAGTAGCAACAACCACTGTGATAGCAATCTATCACTACCTCTCTCACAGTATGCTACACATGCTGACTTTGTGAGCCATACTGATAAGTTGATGTCAAATGATCTCTCCTTGCTACATTGTAAGATAAGGTCTTTGTATAAAAATACAGAGAAGCTTGAAGAAATCGTAACTCCATGTTCAAAACCGCCAGATATTATAGCGCTGTCGGAAACCAGAATTAAGGAAACCTCAATTATAGCCACACTTCCTGGCTATAATTTCATTAACGAAAATTCCCAAACACAAGCTGGAGGTGTAGGTGCCTACATAAAAAAATAATTTGAAGTATCTACAACGACATGACCTCCAGTTCAAAATGTATGGATGTGAAAACATATGGCTGGAAATATTAGGAAAATGTCAGAAAATAATAATCAAAATAGTGTACAGACACCCTCAATATAACATAGAAGAGCGTTCTTAATCACTTTCTGAAACAATCACAAAAAATGACTATGCGTATTATGTATTAGGCCATATTAACATAAATCTACTTAATGCAACCAATGATAGCAGAATACAAAAGTATATACATACTTCATGCAGTTTTGGCTGCTACCTAATTATAAATAAACCAACCAGAGTGGTAAACGAAACAGAGTCATGCATCAACCATATATATACAAATAATTTATCTACAGAAATAAAGCCATATATTATGCTGCATGATATTAGTGATCACTATCCAATTTTTTGACTGTGAGTAAAGCTCGATTAAAAAGAGATGTCAAACAAACATTTTTTAGAGATACAAGTAATGTTGATATCATTGCTTTTGATTGCGATCTGCACGAAACTTTAAATTCGTTACCGAAGCAACAATCAGAATGGAATGTTAATGAAAAATTTGATTTTATTGTAAGGTCCATGAAAAGTCTTGCGGATATACACATGCCTGTTTGGAAATACACAAGAAGGGAATATAAACCGAAACTAAAGCCATGGATAACACTTGTTCTATCAAACATAGAGACTACTTGTTTCACGTTTACAAAAGATCAAAACCACTTACAGTTTGCTAAATTTACGAACAATTCCGAAACCGCGTCACTCATGTCAGGGAATTAGCTAAGCGCAAATACTACAAAGAGCAATTTGCCTAAAACAGCAGAAACTAAAAAAGAACTTGGACATTAATTAATGCCATTTTTGGCAAAACCAAACCATCTAGTTTTCCTCAAAGATTAAAAGTTGATGGACTAGTTTACTCATCCACAAAATTAATTGCAGATGCATTAAATCAAAACTTTGTTACTTTGGCTCAGACAAATTTCACTACTACTGGCCCATCTAAAACTACTGATACAAATATAAAAAAATATCTTCTACCATGCCAAGTTAATTCTATCTTTTTATTACCAACCACTCCTGAAGAAATACTTACACTAATTAACGGATTAGACTCTAAAAAATCATGTGAACATGATGATACTCCGGTGCCCACTTTGAAATTGTCAAAATGCTTATTGGCACTTCTATCAAATGTTAGAAACAAAAGCATATGTGACAGTGTCTAAAGTAGTACCAATTTTTAAGTCGGGAGATAGCGAAATTCCTACTAATTAGCGACCGATATCAGTTTTAACATACTTTTCAAAAATGATTTGAAAAGATACTGTACATAAGACTTAATGATTATTTTACCAAAAACAACTTGTTGAGTCAGCAACAATACGGTTTTCGCAACAACCATTCCACATCCCTGGTTATTACAGACTTCTATGAAAACCTTCTTCAGAACCTCGATAAAAAGCTTATATCATGTGCAGTTTTCTTAGATCTAAAAAAAGTATTTGACTCAGTGAATCACTCTATTTTGCGAACAAACCTCGAGCATTACGGCGTAAGAGGAAATGTGCTCAAACTAATAGTCTTATCTCTCCAATAGAAAATAGTACGTTCAAGAGGGATATATTAAATCATCTTTAAATTCAATTGTTTCTGGGGTCCCTCAAGACTCAGTGTTAGACCCATTTTTTTTTTAATAATTATAAATGACTTACCAAAGTCAAATTCCATGAAAAGTATACTTTTTGCTGATGATACATTTTTAATTGAAAGCGACAACAATCTGGGAAAATTACAAAGTTGGTTAATCATGAAATGACAAAAGTAATGGATTGGCTAACCGCAAACAAACTCTCACTAAATATTTCCAAAACAAAACATACGTTGATCACAAACAAACATGTGAGCACTGAATCCCTTGTAATAAATGTAAAAAGTAATCCTATTGAAAGAACTTTGACTTACAAGTACCTTGGTGCAATGTAGATGAAAAACTGACTTGGAAAGAGCATTGTAAACAGTTGTGTTGTACTGTATCCAAAGATGTTGGTGTAATGTATAAAGTCAAACATTATGTGAATAACCAAGTATTACGTATGTTGTATCACAGCTTAATAAACTCACAAGCACAGTATGGGATTATTGCCTGGGGAAGAGCAGCTTCATGTCATTTGCAGCCAACATCAGTTGTTTTAAACCGCACCATGAGATGCTTTACAAAGTTACTACCATTCATAAAATGCAAAAAATTCTCCAACTAAAAGATATATACAACCTTGAAGTAGCAAATTTATGTACAAATATACTACCTCTCAGTTACCTGCTACGTTTAACAATTATTTCAAACTCATTACAGATGTTCATTCATACAAAACAAGACAAATTAAAACTCGACAATTTGCTTTACCAAAAGCACGTTCAAACTTAGGTGTTAAAATGATAAAATATAGTGCAATAGAAATCTGGTCAAAAATTCCTCTGGAGATAAAAAATAAAACGTGTTTGGCACTTTTTCTGACAGAGTATAAGAAATATGTACTATTCAGCTACTAGAACCATATTTTATGTTTTTATTTATTGTTGTACATAAAGCAAGTGGATTGATTTAATTATGTATCGCTATTACAGTGGAAAGTGTCAAATCATGAAGTATCTCTGTCATGTATTACATTGTTAGGCTTTTGTTGCGTTCACAGAGACTGGTTGCATCAAACCAGTGTATGAAGTTGTGGGATGCCTACAAAACAAATGCATTTCCGTTCTCATGCATGCATTGACGAGTTCTTTTCTGCAAAGCATGATTGCGCAACTGGTTTTGAACCTACTTAAATCTCGTGACGCTATTACGGTGTTGCAGTGGTCTATAGCTTTTGACGCATTTCCTCTTTGTCATTCACGAATATTTTTGAATGTACAAAAACAGTAAATGTTTAATGTGACAAATTTGAACTGTTTTCTTCTGGTGGCTTGTCCTTGCCTGCAACGCATTTTACTCCAATTTACCATATAACTGCTTTGCACATATTATATTTTATACCCAAAGCAAAAGACTTTTACTAACTATTATACACTGTTCCCTTTGCACTGTAAGCAGCTTCGTCCTTGGGAGGTCTGCAGCCTAAATGACCCTTGGTCCTTCGCAGCTTCCAACCCCCTCACGCATTCTATACATCAATGTACTTGGAAGTCATTGCAGTTCTTCATTATAATAATTATGATGGCGTCATTCATGCGTGTGTCTTAAAAGCTTGTATTTCATCAAAGTACAGTAAATGCATTAGCGCCATGAAGTGTACACTCTATACTACTGCAATGCATATATCCCTGTGTTCTTTCATGTATTTGTGTTTTTTTCTCTTTACTGCGATGCATGTTTAAAGACTAGCACTTTGCGTGTGGGAGTGAAGACGATACACAATACAATTCAGTTGTTCAATCACAATTTAACTTTCTCAAATATGTTTGAATTATATGCTTGAGAATCATTAGGTTGCAAAAAGGATCTGCACCTCGTAAATTTCTTCTTGTAGTGTAAAAGTTACCTGCAGTTAAGAAATGTCTTTCTGTCGAGGCTGATGATCTTGTTTGTCCCAACTAGTCCTTGGCTAAAGCATCGAGAGTGGGAAATTCTTCTGTTTTTTTCTTCCAGTACATTAGTGGGTCTTCGTCAAAGTGTATGATTTCTTACTCCAAGTACCTCCCCATTTCCCTTAATGAAAGCCAAATAATTAAGTGTTTTGCAAGGTTTTCTTTTTTATCATCTGAGCTGGTGGTGCTACTGTCTTCTTCATACTGATCAAGTCTGCTTGCCATATGAGTTATCTTCACTTCCATAACTTCTTTTTAAACATTATCTTCAATGTTTAAACCTTGGTTCAAGAAAGTATGCAAGTCTGTTATCTAAAGGTCTATGAAATGTCAACAACCTTTTCGAAACAAATCTTGAAGGTTCACTGCCAATTATTTACAATAACTGAGATTTGAATCAGTTGTTCCACAACAGGAAAAACACAAGAGATACAATATTTTTTCCGTCAACTTGTTGCATTGTTTCCTTGGAAGGCACTAGCATGCTCACAAGCTCACTTAACACCAAAAATCTTGAGTTGCTGTTTCATCCTGTGACAGGATCACAGTGATCTTTGAAGGCACGTATGGCAACGCAACAAATTGTGAATCAAGGGCATCGGAAAGGGGGCAGGAGGGGCCAAAGCTTCCCCTGCTAAAAATTATTAGCAAAAAAGGTTGTTTTTTCAATTTCAAAGGTTGTTTTTTCAATTTCGAGGGGTAAAAAACAAATTTCACCACTTTTGGCCCTCCCCTGGAAAAAATTTTGGGAAAATCCCCTACTGACCCCCCTTGGAAAAAATCCTTCCACTGCCCACACTGTGAATCCCATCTTGACACATTCTTTACTCTTCCCCATATTATTTTATTGCTTTGTATATATGACGTAGGTAGCATTTACAGATTTTCTCACATAGGCTAACTTACATGTTATTGGCTGTTTGCCAACAGCTTTCCAATGTAATATTTTGAAAACTCTGAATCCTTCAGGCAATCTTTCATGTAAAATTGTTTTGGGTGAGCAAAGCTGCTTACTCCTCGTAAATAAGCAAACAGAGTATTTAATTTTTTTAATCTGTGCCGTGAAAAAGTCAATGCATGCTAATAAAAATCAGAAAAGCAATTGAAGACTTGTACATTCTGCTAATTGGTGTGAACTACGTATATCAGACACACAGGGTTGACAAAAGGCATGGTGGGTCAACTGGTCTGCTCAGTTGTTGGCATAAATCAATGTCAAAATGAAAATGTTTCAAGGAAAAACAAAGCGGCAAATGCAAAGAATTTGCACATTACATAGAAGTTAGTAACAAAGCACAACATCAAAGAAAAATAAAAACACAAGTGGATGAAAAGCATGCGCATGTAAAGTAAACCAAATATGATAATGTATATCACAAAAGAGCAAAACCAACATTGCCATTATAACCTAGAAGAAACATGCAGTACTTTGGTTTGAAATAAAAAAATATAGTTAACTAGAATATTGTAGGACTTATTTTTAAGTTTTAACTAAGCCTTTACTAGGTTAAACTCTATTTGCTTGCGCACTAAAAATAATTTATTTTACTGAATTACTACAAGTGTTGTAGTCATAAAAAACATTTTTTGGTTTCTTGAAGTTTCTTTTATACCTATCCTCTAGTAAATCTGTACTCACACTACAAATATAGTTATCATGCAGATCCACTGAAAGTAGAACAGACTTACAAAGGGTCTATTTTAAGGCTAACACCATTGGATGCACTACCCCAACTGGTTATGGAATGTTGCAGGCAAGGTTCCAAGATCTACTTTTTGCCAAGGNACCGAATCTAGTCGAGAAAAGAGTCGAACTCTAAAACTTAACAAGGGGCCAAATAAGCGCCAACCATTTTTCCAAATTTATCAGCAGTAAGAACAAGAAGTCATATGAACTCATATTTTTTAGCAATGTATTAAACAGCAATACTCCCCAATCACAGTTGAAGCTCAACAACAAAACCAGTACATATTAAAAGGTAGTAAGACAACAACTTAATTTCCATGTGTAGCCCTAAGTGCTAGTAAAGCGATCAACAACAAAATGACAATCGAATCTGAACAAAACCAAACCACGTGCATGTTGGGAAGCACAGAGCCAAATCTAACCTGGAAAAGGGCCAAGAAAGATCCAAACGAAAATTTTGGTGCTAGCAAGTGTTATTTGGGACCGAGTTTCTGAATTCTGACGCCAAAAGGGCGAACCACCAGGAAACCCCAGTTCATTGCTAGTGTGAAATGTTTTGCATTCGCCACTTGTGTCCCTTCAATAGGGTTTTACATTAGGGGAATCCCAAGTTTCACCTTCGCAAAACGGAAACCAGAGATGGCTAGCAGAGATGAGCGGACTGTGAAATTTTTTAGTCCGAATCCAGTCCTGTCTGCAAAATTTTTGAAAATCGTCAGTCCGATCCAGTCCTGATCCGCCAATAAAAATCATAGATTTCTATTTTGCCTCATGAGGCAAAATAACTACAGTAGCTATTTTGCCTTTAGCCAAATACGATTGGTTGAAGGCAAAATAGTTCCAGAAGTGCTTTTGCCTCATGAGGCAAAATAGACACAGCCTTTTGGTATTTCCAAAATGTAACAAGGAAGTGTCTATTATTAGGCATCAGAAAGAAAAGCACTGCTGGAGTTATTTGGCTGCTAGGAGAATCCGATTGCTTCGACTGGTCAAGTGACAAGGACAATACACTTGCTTGGATTAGCGTAAGGTCCTTGTTACACGACCTAAAACCCAAAACCTAAACCTGGAACCTAAACCCAAAACCTAAACCCAAACCTGAAGCCAAAACCTAAACAAGAAACTTAAGCCCAAACCTAAAAGTTGAACCTAAAACCTAAACCTAAAAGTTGTACCTAAAACCTAAACCTGAAACCCAATCCGTACACTTAAACCCTAAAGGTAAACTCTAAACCGAAACCTAAACATACCCACTAAACGTAAACCCTAAACCTAAACCCTGAACTTTTTGAAAAAGTACATTAAAAGCATTTCTATCAAAGGTGTAACCTCTACAAGTTAAGCCAAAGGAAATAGTGAGAGCAGAACCAATGAACAATCGCACAGCAGGCATAGACACTAAGCACTCATATGTTAACATTGCTACTACTGTAGACCCCAACGTTATATGTGAACAAAAGTGGATACAGTTCGAAATGCAAAATAGTCCCAGCAGAGTTTTTGCTTTTGATGGCAAAATACAGACTACCATTTAGCAAACCTGTGAAATCAGATCACAACTAAAATTTTTGATATTTTCAGAATAATCACATTAAAACAACAAACATTTTCTCAGTCCGATCCAGTACTGATCCGCCAATTTTCAAAAAAAATGCAGTCCGATCCAGTCCTGATCCGGCAAAAATTGGCTTCAGTCCTGATCCAGTCCTGTTCCGTGTTCATCTCTGGTGGCCAGAGTCACTTTTTCAGACTCCGACTCCGCCCCTGTTCCAAAATATTTGAATCCGGATCCGGGTCCGGCTTTTCTTCAAATTTGAGAATCCGACTCCTGTTCAGACTCCGGCTACAATCAATGATCCAACCGTAATTTACCCATGTTTTTACCTAAGAAATGACCGCACAGACTCCTGCTATTGCCGAAATGGAAAAGTGATTCCGGATCTGGGTTCGGTTTTTCACAAATTTTTGACTCCGGTCCGGGTCCGAAGGAAAAACGCAGAATCCTGCCGGAGTCGACTCCGGTAATCCGGATCTGGTCCCACCTTTGACGGAAACCCAAATGCAATACAACAAAGTGGATTTTTATGCTGGTCTCTAGTACTAGACAGCCTGTGTGAAACGAAGGCGTGGCCCGCGGTTTAACCTGTTTAATTGCGTTTGGCCCTTCAGTAATAAAGGTTGCACAGTGCACACCCCTGGTATACAACAATATGCGAAACCGACAGTCTCATTAAAGTTCATCAAAGAGAACAGTTGTTCGCAGATATAAGCACTAATGAAGATTGGCATGGTCCTCGGTGCCATTTCTTGTATTTGGGGATAGGTTGGTCCAACGTATTGATGTCAACATTTTCAATTAGGTTTAAGAAAAATGTTGCACTTTTAACTTAATTAGTTCCATTTGACATTTTTGTGGCACCTCTTCAGCACTGAAGAAAGAGTTACTGATAATAGCAATATCACTTTCCAGATCTTTTCTAGAATGCGTTAGAAATTCTTGAAATCTTCCTGGAATCTATGCAACCTCATGATTTTGAACGGAAGAGGTGGTTACCGTTGGCTTAGCCTATAATTATTTGGTCGTAATGTCACGTTATGACTATAAGCAAAAAAACTAAGTCTGCTATATCGTAAAAAAACGTAACTCTGTCAAACCTAATGCAAGCACAAAACTGATATGACGCGGGCCACAAAACGGGGCATGGCGGGTCGGATTTGACCCGGTTACC
>JGI24022J15233_10009731_pt1 | contig 10843 bp, 3 predicted proteins | sample Ectturendosymbi2_FD_15233 | JGI IMG/M metagenome (IMG submission 15233)
TTGTTTTCAGACCGAAGTCTGACCATCTCACCATCAGTTTGTTTAAGGTGATTTTTCATGTCCTCATATTGTTTTTCAAGACATTCTTGGCTTTTGCGTAGTTCACGAATCTCTTTCACCAGTTCTTGTAGTGAAGATTCTGTGGACATACTGTTGCTGTCCATCATATCTGTAAGCTTGTCAAGCTTTTCAGCAATACTTTCCAGATCATCTCGCGACGTTTTTTTGCTTCGTGTAGTCATATTGATTGATACAAATTACACAGGTAAGCTTTAAACAAAAACTAACAACCTTTGTTGAACTCTGGTGCACTGGATTGAACTTTAGTGAACCGCTATTCTGTTGTCGAAGGGTCAACCCGTTTTTAAAAGCTCCTATTTTTGTTACTACGTATCACTAGACTCACTGCGTTACTTCTGGCGGCCAACAGGAAGGCTAGCTGGAACAAAGCGATAATTACCCACAAACACTGTGCTTGCCCATGTACTACCTGGATTTAACCAACACATATGGGCAAATAGTCTCCTCTGAAACATAACCATAACAAAGGAGGAAACCCAGTCACTACAACTGCGGTTCATCGGACAGTGATGTAAAGCAAAGATAAATCAAAATATTTAACTGGGTGCGAAGCTCTTTTGAGGTGTAAGAACTACAGGTTCATTGTGAAATTGATTGCATTGCTGAACAGCTGATTGAGCTGCAAAGTCGACAGCTGTAGTGTTTGACTCAATTTTGAGTGGATATCCAAACCAGAAATCTCTCTTATCTGAGTCGACAGGCAACAAAAGCTCTTTTTTTCCAACTACATACCGTTGTGAAGCTAACTATTTTCAAACCAGCACCGATACCAATTTCAACCAGAAGACGACACCAGATGGGCCTTGACAACCACAGGCTCTTATTTCAACAAACTTGTGAAACAAACTCAGAGATAAGATTTTCATTGAAATTTGTGAATGTGGGCGATGAACCGAATTTGCTAAACTAGTGTTTGTGTCATTCTCGTAGCCTTAGTTTATCACGAGTGTGCGAAGATTTATACTGCTCCGAAAATAGTCCGTGTCTTAAAAACGTTGAGAAACACTGGTTCAGGCAATAAGACTGCGAACTAATGCTCGGAACAAGCGAAAGATTTCCTTAGTGCAATAGAAGTAACTTCAGTAGACAAAAACGAAATTATTGGGAAACGGTCTTGACCCTCTGGATTACTATCGCTCAATTTTTGTCACGTTAATACTAACGTCGGGTGTGCCAGACCCGGTTATCAAAAATAAAAGCAAATATACTTTCCTTCAGCTGAAGTTTATCACAAAAACTACACTGAGAAAATAAGTCTCACTGAGCAGCCTGAGCACTAACAAAGTTACTTTACTCTAATATCACACGATTTTTGATGAAAAGTAAGTAGACCAAATACAGCGAAGGTGTCATATATGCTTTAACTGAATTACTATAAAAACAAATAATGGGCGTGAAGAACTTCTTTTGTATACTGCTAACAAGACCGTTGAACCATGCGCTGAGTGAGTTTCAGCTCTTTACAGCGCCTGGTGCTTAGCCCCCTCTAACCATGTCGTGGGTTCAGCGTGCCCATGCCACCTCACACTAACCATAACGCCGGGTCTGCTGGACCCGAAACCACTACTTTTGCAAAATCTAAAAGAGCGTGGATGACCGCAAGCGCACCTTTAACATGTCACACAAAAAATGAAGCTACTGAAGCGTGGAGAGCGCTCCGAGGCGTGCTTACGTGGGTTTCACGTGGTAAACTCATTTGACCCGGGTCTGCCAGACCCACGATGGCATTCCCGGGTTTTAATGAAACATTTCTATGTCAAATTGACAAACAAAAAAGGACATAACCAGCATTGCGTAATATGTTAAAACGGGTTCTCTCATGAAAAACGCTCGACGTTCTCTCTTGTTACCAATTTTCAAGATTGCTTTTATCTGCCCTTGTAGGCTCACATGGTACCCACTGCGAAATATTCATTGTTGGAAGTCTTTATTTTCTTGTGGATATTGATATTAAAATGAATTGACTGGTGATAGTAGCAACCGGAAAACTTTTCCAATTCATCTTAAGCCTGTGTGGAATGAAAGCAGCAAATTTTGAAAATGCGCAGTACACAACCGAAATTGCGTTGCAAACTTGGTATAGGATTTTGTTCGTTTAAGGCCTAGCTGTTTGTGAGGTCGTGTGCACGTTGTGCTTTAATTAAAGCCCAATAAAATCTTGTGCGTTTCCAATGCGTACCCCTACGACACATTGCATTTACCTGAAGCAGCAATAATTTCAGTACAGACTTTGTTTATATAAACTTTTAGACTTTGTTTTAATAGACTTTGTTCGAAAGCTTGCGCCGGAAAGGAAATTATTTTATACCAACAGGAAATGAAAATCAAACCTTAAAGGAACTTTTCGAAGTCCTCATGGATTATTTGCGTTTGGCGTAAAATTAATGAATGTGTAGCGAACACTGAGGTTGGGGAGCAAAGTTTTGGGGCAAAAAGGGCTTTTGCCCAAAATAAGCAAATTTACTGGAAATGCCTACCATAAGCCTTGCAATTCAAAATCCTGTCAGAAACCACTCTTTACTAGAGGAACTACATTTTAAGTCTTAAAGAAGCGCAAACCACGCAAGAAACTTTGAATGCAATAAATTACTGAACGACGCAACAAAATCACGTTTTATTCCAAGTACCATCCTACCCAGGGCACATGCACTTACGATTGAGTTATTTCTCTGTAAACAGCCATTACGAAGTTTTCAAACGTCTTTAAAATATACAGCATTCTGCACATAGAGGATTATCGAACGAAAACTATTTCTGTCTAGAAATCGAAGAGCTCTCTTAATGTTGCGTTGCTTCCAAGCGTACATGCACGATTAGACAGACGATGTTGCTGCGGTTGAGGCCAGCGTTTCTTTCGCGTTGTCAGTTGCATCGAACCTTCAACACAGTCGACTGCAGGGCGCGTCTCTTTTTCCAACCGTACCAAACAATTGCTTTCCACGAATTCCTCATTCTCCCGTACTTTCCGTTGGGACTCGCACTGTAGCAGTTGTTGTGCCACCAACCACCGGCGTCGTACCGCGACGCACAGTTGACGGTGGAAGCTCTGTGATTCAAGGACATGCCTGGCTGACAAAACTCATCGAGAAAGTTTGGTTGTTGGTTGAAGCGAATGGTTAAATTGAGTAACATACTCTTTCAGGGCAAATTGCATTTGGAAATCGTCATTCAATGTTGATCAATACAGAAATTCAGTGGTGGATCCAGGGGCCAGTTTGGGCCAACTGTTCCCAACAAGGCCAACTGTTCCCAACAAAGGGCAGTTTGGGCCAACTGTTCCCAACAAATGTCTGCAGCGCCACGTTGAATGGCGACACTTTGGTATAAACACGCCCCTTTTTGTTGTTTATTGACGTAGGAACAGAGATTGGAAATGGCTATTTTAAAACAAAACTGTCACGAACTTCCGCGTGCCTTTAGCCCGCTATACCTCGTAGGCCCTCTTGTGGCCGATGTTGTACTTGCTGGTTGGGAGCACTGGGTGTGGCTGAAACACACGAGGTTTTGAGGAGGTTTTTCGAAGTTAGTGCACAGGACTGGAGAAGGCATACTTTTTGGTAACGGTTTTCCCCGTTTTTAACGGTTTAACCCGTTTTTTATCGGTTTTCCTACGGTTTCCACGGTGCTTGACTGATTTCACGGTTTTCCCGGTGTTTATCAGTTTTCCCGCATTTGACGATTTCGCCGATGCTTTGTCCCTTTGTGATGTTTGTGTTTTAGTCCGTGTGCTGTTTTGAGAGTTTTGTGTTCTGTATCAGGCTTGCCGTTTGTTTTTTATACTTCTGATTAATAGAGGCTTTGTCCTCGCTGTGTGCTGGCAGCTCAGAGTTAGTAAGTCAGGCAGGTCTGTTCGTTGCACTGTATTCTCAAGAACGTTACGGGACTGCAGATTAGCAGGGGTGCGTTCGCGGTGTGAAAACCATTAACCAAATCTTCCCAAATCCCAGCCTTCAGGTCAAGGCCTTTGGTACCATAGGTTTTTCCTACATAAAACAATGTTTTACACTTCGTTGAATTCACCAATTACATGGCGGACTTGTACCCAGCTTCTATTATCGAATAGTAGCAGCAACAGCCCACTGTTTTTTCGTAATAACACGCTGTTTCGTTATTTCTCTTTCGCGTGAGAACTGCCCAGCCTAACCAGCAGCGTAACTGACAGGGGGTAAGGGGGCGAGCCGACCCCCCTGGCAAGCTAAATTGAAAAACTGGGCCCCCTTTCATTGACATTTTGTTATTTAGTATTATTTAGTTTGTTGTTTTTTTGAATTTTTGGGATGTTTTCAGTTTTTTTTAGCTGGTATAGACATCCACGACATCCATAGCTTCAGTATTATTTTTTAACTTTTTTCTGAGTTTTGGCTAGTGGGCCACCTTCAGCCAAGCTCTGGCTCAAACGTCCACCCTGACTCAAACGTCTAGTTACGCCACTGAGCCTAACTCAGATTAGGTAATCACAAACGCAGACTCTTTCGCTAGCACAGTCCTGGACTTGTTGGGCTGTGCAAAATTGGTCCGTTTTTGTAACAAGTTTATTTTTAATGGATGATGGTAGCATTGAAAGGACAAACAGTAGTGAAAATAGGACTGCAGTGTGGAAAATTGTAATTGACGCAAGATTTTAGAAGCCTCCACAGCCAAATATCAGTGTAAAAGGCTGTTGCCAGTAAAGGCCGTTAGTCGTCTCTAAAAAGCTATAGTTGTACGTTAGCAAATAATTTGCCACTATTTGGCAAAAACATAGTGAGCGTTCTCCATTAGCTCAAGGAAATATGACTTAAAAATGCAATTACTCAACACCTCACTCCGCCAACGGGTTCAACGCAGCAGAGCACTGAATTGCTACGTAGTAGCAAGACGCGTCTCCACAAACCATGACACGCAGCTCTCACGCAGAAACGTTGGCAAAGTACCATCTATCAACAGCTTAGTGGAAAGAATAATTGGTTTGACGCGGTCATGACAATTTTTCCTCAACCTTTTAGTATTTGCAGTCCCAAATTTGGGGGATGACGGCTCCTTTCGCCCCATCTGGCTGTGAACCTGGCTGCAGTGACAGATGGCTATGTGTTTTTGATCTTTTTGTTGCAATTGCAAACCCAGAGACAGTTCATACCGGCCACCAAAACACTAATTTGGCATGGTCAGCGAAATCTACAGCCTGCAGTGAATCTACAGCATTTTTCAACAGCCTTTTTAGGGGCAATACCGTGCTTCATGCCGTCAGTTGCTTACTAGGATGTTTGTCTCAGCTATCAAATGATAAGAATCAACCAAGCACAAGTTATGCGTTGTCACGTCATGATTGTTTCAACGTACTGACCAATATTGACTTTTTTGCATTCATTCCGATACGAACGCATGCTTGTGTTTAGAATTCTAGACGTCTACAGTAGTTGAGGAGCTAGGCTAACTGCTTAGAGAGCACACTGAGTAGTTTCAGACTAAAATTAAAAGCTTTATACTCAGCTTCAGAAGTACTTTGTACTTTGATTCAGGAAAATTAGGATCCACAAACGACACACAATTGAAAATTAAGGAGGCCACACACCTGCCATGTCCAGGGTAAGTTGGTGGAGTTATTAAAGGACATAATATTCCAACTGGAATTTTCAAAACAGAATTTTTGTCATTTTTAGATAAGAACAAGAAATGAATGCCCAGTCATTTCTGATTCAGCCGTTCATAAACTCTTAGCATATTTGTTTGAAGCTGCATTCTCAAAATTGATAACCATCAGTCCAAAAACCGATCCTTTCTGAAAAATGTTGAGAATGTCTTTCGTTCTGCGTTGTCATGTATAAATCTACGAATGGATGATATGTGTAAAAATCATCAAGCCCTTCCATCCCTTTAGTTGCGCTTGATAACTTCTATAAACTTAATTATATTTCGTTAAATTTTTTTCGCCTTAAAGTTGATATTACGTGGTAGTTTTATTACTGTATATTTACCTTCCGAGTATTGTGTGCCATTTGTATGATTTTGCCATAAACAAAATGCCACTTGAGCTTTGTAATGGGATGTTTACACGTATCATTAACAACTAGGCTATCCATCAAGGGGTCCATGCCAGTAACCAGCTTGGGACAATAGGGGGTGAAGAGTTTTCTGAGAGGGGACCACATCTTTAAACAATATCCAGTAGTTATTAACTATGTCCAACACATTTTTCCAGGGAGGTAGAAAAATATTTTCAGGGGTCTTTGCCCCCTACGCCTCCCTTAGTTACGGGTCTGAGGGGTTTGCACAAAAAACTTTTCTCTGCCCAGGTAACTAGTGTTGCGGCTGACCCCTCTTTCGTTTTTTGTTGATTTTATTTTATCCTTAAATGTTAGAAACCTATGCTTCCATGAATTTTCCTGATTTTCAGAGACTAATGGAATGGTGCCAGAATTATTTTACAAAAATGTACCTGAAAGCCTACATAGGGGTACCATACCACCCATGGTTACCTGATATGTATCAAATTTCGGACACCTTCTAAGTTAAAATTTTCAATGCAATTTTAAGTGCAAAACGCATTTGGCCAGATATGACCACCGATACCTTATATGTAAAGAATCTTCCTACACCATGACTTTATATGAAAAACAAGCGGATATCACACGTACATGACGTTCTCTACGCACAAACAAAAAATCCCCTCTAAAAAAACGTTTTTTGGTGGTACCCTACATGAAATTTGTATGTTATGTATGTTTCGCTGCGCAGATAAAATTTTGTTGCGAAAGTGATTAACGATGGACATATGGAAGTAAAAAAATAGTTTGGTATGGAAATAACGGATGTCACGTGTCCCAGGAGCAGACCTGGAATGCTATCGCTCAGTTCTTGTCACGTTAACGATAACGTCGGGTGTGCATGACCCGGTTTTCAAAAAATATATATATACTTTCCTTCAACTGAAGTTTATCACAAAAACTACACTGAAAATATAACTCTCACTGAGCAGTTTGAGCACTAACAAAGTTACTTTGTACTCTAATATCATAACGATTTTTAATGAAAAGGCAAGTAGACCAATATAGCAAAGATTTCATATATGACTGAATTGAATTACTCATTAAAAAATTACGGGCGTGAAGAACGTCTCCTTTTGTATACTGCTAACAAGACCGTAGAAGCATGCACTGAGTGAGTTTCAGCTCTTTACAGTCACCTGGCGCTTGATGGTCAATACAGCGTGTGGCCACTCACACTAACTATAACATCGGGTCAGCATGACCCGAAATCACTACCTTACCCCTACACTGCAAAATCGAAAAGAGTGAGAACGACCGCACGCGCAGCAATCAACAAGTCACACAAAAAATGAAGCTACTGAAGTGTGGAAAGCGCTCGGACGCTTTCTTACGTAGGTTTCACATGGTCACCGCATTTGACTCGGGTCTGATAGACCCACGGTAGCATTCCAGGGTAGAAAATAGGAGTGGCATTACACCATCCGTTACCTGACTTATTAAGTATTTTCGAGGTCACCTGAGCAAGGTTGGGTCGTAGAACGCAGAAGTTTGAGAAGCCATGAACGAGGCCACTAACGCCAATAAATCTGGCGTTGCGGCAGCGTTTCCTACTGTGACTACACTTAATCACTGAAACATGACTTAGTGAAGGCTTCGACATAAACCCACTCGGGTGAAAGCGCCGCAGCCAGGAAAAACTAAGAATCAAGAAATGAAAAGAACAAAGGTGGTACTCTCAAACTTTTTCAGTGAGCTTGATAAGGTATGACCTGGAGGCCAGGACATGCATTGCTGGTCCTGACAGAAAACCATTCATAGACTTGTGAACTCCCTAGTCAAGTTCATTTCCAGCGCCACCCCTCCTACACAAAGATCCTTACTCTACTCATCACATACATTGCGGAAATACTAAAGGCGTTTTGTACATTAGAATAGTTTATTACATTAATAGCATTTATACCAAATTGCGACATATGTTGCCTAGTATATGTGAAATTGAAATTAATAGGAAAAATATTAACCCTTCTGCAAACCTGAGATAGTGTTACACTTTTATCTTCCCATAAACTGCATGATCGTGTGTTTCATTCACTTTCATTATGTTCATTCCGTTTTCTAGTGTAATATAACCTAGTTTCCTTTGGAAACTTGAGTGAAATGCATCCGTCTAGCGATCGGGCCCTGGGCCAGGTAGCATGAGCCAAAATGACATCACTCACAAAAACCCAAAACCAAACATGTTTTTGGATTGCAGACTAGAAGACTTGCCGAGTCTTTTGAAGGTTTGTACAACTCTCTAGCGCAATCGGCGGAGGAGTTATGTAATTAGTAAGACAACCGAAAACTGCTTGATTTAAGCTGTACGATATATTCCTACACCGGCTGCGAAGGTGATTTGATTTGGTCTAGTCGGCTTCATGTTTGTTTCTTCAAATTAGCAGTCCAATATCGAAATATGTGAAAGGGTGTTAAACACTTGATTGAAATTCTACCTTTGTTAGTGCCATTAAATTTATTTTAGGGCAATATGCTTTTAGGTCCAGTGTGGATCTATCATACGATTATGAGATCGTTTTTCACGATGGCCAGCTAAGCTACCTAAAATAGGAGTAATGTCATAGCAATGCCTTTCATTCATGTTTTGTTTTTGAATTGCCACTTTAGCAATAAATATGTTATCCATGTCCATGTAACTGTACCAGCTTCGTCTGGAAATGTGATTGTCATTTAGCTATTTATTAGGCTCCAATCTTGGGACTTGAGCTGTCACTTTCAAGTGTAAGAAGAAACATTTTACTGCTAGCGAGGCAGGGAATACAATACGGTTCGGACACTGTTTTTCATTACTGTTGTTGTATTTATATTGTGTTTCTTGATGGCGCTCTATAACCACAATGATCTTGTAGCGCCACGACTAAGTTTGCACAATGTCTACAGTAGTTTAATTTGACTCGGTTTTGTCTTGTGGTCTGGATATGTTCCCTGCAACTCTTCTGGACACCGTGCGCATGGCAAGAAGGCTGCAGTACCGATTTATAAGGTCTTGGCAAGACCCGGCCGAGAGTCGACTTCTCGACCTACCAGCCCCGACGCGGACGCACTTTGTTTTTTTCTGATCTGCGGCAGTCAAAACAGTGTCAAACACTGGCGCGTAGCATGCTTTAGGGCATTGCTGCACAACTCAGAAACCGCGAAGGGCCAAATTAATCAAAAAATTATAAGCCGAAGTCGGCTTTTTGCAAAATTTTCTGCAATTGAGAAGCCGCATGCGGCCCGCGGGCCGTATGTTGTGCAGATCTGCTTTTAAATACTTATTGTAGGTATAAGACATGTGTTTTCAGTTATGTATAGCTTGTGGCAAATGAGGTCAATTTTTGGACCCGCTTCAAATATTTTGTGACTTAATGATATAAAACCCTTTCACACTGCGGTTATTCCCTGAAAGATCGCAAAGATGACCAACTAAAATAGTCACTTTCTTGGCCTACAAAAGGTAAACCACATTTTTGTGATAAGCAAGAGTTACCGCAGACAGCCTGGGGTATTTAAGCAAGTAAATACTTTTTGCCGCACTCTATTTGACTGCCTCCTCAAATGTCTGGTCTGGATCCGCCACTGCAAATGATATTAAACACAGTCTTACACTTCCGGTTTCATTTTAAGTATAGTAGTAAAAAAGAGACAGCAAATTGATTTGTCCACAAACGTATTCAAGGAAAGTATCAACTTGGATAGTTTTACTGATTACACTGGTTTTGCAGTTGTGTCGGGAAAATACAAACAAAGCTTCCAAAAAGTTGATGAAGGTAGGCAAACACTTTTCAATCAACTCTCTTACTTTTTATTTTGAAAACATGTTTTTAGCAACTAGAAACAGACTGGTAAAATTGTCTTCAAAAAAATATGAGATACAAGGTTTGCAAGCAAGAGCACCACTTGCTTTGCTTCTTTTTCATTTGCCAGGAAACTACATATAGCTAAATACAGGCAAACATAATGAAAACAAGAAACTAACTTTGCATTCCTTCATTCATGACCGCATCTCCGTTTCTTTTCGAGGAGACGTGACCATGACATCAAGCACTGACGTGCTACGCCTACGCGCACCGTACCTGTCATTATCGCGGTCGACGGCTGTAAACTGCATTCCATTTATGTTTCCCCCGGTTGTTGAAGTCGTAAGAGAATCTCCGGCTGTTCCTCTGTAACCACCGATACTAAGGCGAAATTGACTTGATTCACTTTGGACAGAAAAGATGCTGGAAACGGAAAAATATTGATTGCAAGATTTCCGAAGTTATTTTGTGATTAATTTTCATTTAATTTCGCGTCAGCTGTGCAACATGGAAGCGTTCGGAACAAAACCTTCACGCTGTACGCAAATGTCTTTCTCACATCTCTTTCCGCCAGGTATGCTCTATTACTCATTTGATTTGGTAGCACCTCTTAAATTGGCTTTTCACACGTAAATCGCAGACATTTAGGTGGTAATCGGTCAAGATTTCTGCACCCCTTTTTGAAACGAACATCTGACACTGATTAGAACAAGTCAGCTGAAACGATGCAGAAATCAACCAGTGGCTGTTGCCCCAACGAATTCCTGCACCTGACGAATTTGCGCATTTCTCGGTGTTGGAAAACAGTGTTCATAATGCAAGGTATGTTTTTGCAGGACAGTGCGGCAGAAGCTTTCCGTTGTTTGTTAGCTTGGCATCAGTGGCGTGCGCAGAAAATTTCCGAGGGGGGGACAAGTGTCATCACAGTCGTGTGACGTCACAAATCAACTTTAGCGGAAG
>JGI24022J15233_10009734_pt1 | contig 10840 bp, 8 predicted proteins | sample Ectturendosymbi2_FD_15233 | JGI IMG/M metagenome (IMG submission 15233)
CCGCTCGTTCAACCTCAGCGACCCGCCCAAAAACCGGACCACCAGCGGCCCGTGCCATCTCTACTTCATATATCAAAAATCTAGAAAAGGCATTCTGGAAAGGATACAAAATTTTTGAACTATTCTAGAGTACCTAACTATGCTAGCATGCTCAGTTGCCTACCCCTAGTTGTACACGTGCATCCTTGCAAAAAGCACAAGAAACCCACTTGACCGAAATTAAATTTGAAAAAAGAAAACACTGAACAGTGTATTTCGACATAGCTTGAAGGTTAAAACCAGTTAAGTAAAAGTGATGATCTTATACAGGGGCGTAACGAGGTTAGATGGCACCCAGGGCAAGAAGTCTGGCGCCCACATGTTCGAACTTGAGGTCTTTCGGAAGCAGATGTACTTATTGAAGAAAGTACTTGTGACATTGTTGGGACTTTTCGGCGCCTTCACAGTGTTTCGGCGCCCCCATAGTGATTCAGCGACTGGGTAATTGTGCCCTCTTGCCCCCCTCGTTACGCCCCTGATCTTATGATAACGGTAAGCGGGTGTGCTTTTTCCCTAATCTCAAAGCAAATTTCTCTAGATCAGGGGTCACCAACGTGGTGCCCGCGGGCACCAGGTCGCCCACGGTCCTGTTCTATAAATAACATTAGCATGATCAATGTCATCACATTAACGAATATCAATACTAAAATAATTGAAAGTAACTTGAGCAAAATTTTTATTTCAGAAGTGTGTATCAAACTAGTAGCCCTTCGCATTAATCGGTACACAGGAAGCAACTCATAGTTTCAAAAAGGTTGGTGACCCCTGCTCTAGATCAAGTCTGCTTGTTTTTCATTTTGCATGACTATATTTTCATTCTACAGTTTTGTGAAACATCCACTATTACGAGTATGTTTGAAACTTTAAAGCCCGCGCCGGCCACTATGATAGCCGGTACAATTCTGACCATAACTCACCATGCCGCTAGAGCTAGAGAGCTGTTGAAACCCTCTACGTCAGCGTTTCTTAACCTTTTTCTACCTCAGCACCCCTTTTGGTCACACCTAAACAGTCCAGCACCCCCTACCATTGGCTAACACCTGGTTACTATCAGGATAAAGTACAGGCAAACGTATTCCTTTTACCGCCACATATGTGACCTTCCCAGCATCCCCTGAAATTGATTTCAGCACCCCCTGGGAGTGCTAGCGCCTCAGGTTAAGAAACCCTGCTCTACGTCATAAGTGGGGTAGTTTCTGCGTTTTTTGGATGACATTATCGGCCCTGGGTGCAAACCCAACGAGCCATTCTTTTGGCTCATGTTTGTTTTGGAAACTAGGCTATAATCCGAGTCTTTAGAAGGTTTGATCGATTTTCTAGCATTTCTGGATCCAAAATTGTGGCTGAAAAACCCAAATTTTGGGAAAAATAAAAAAAGTTACACAAAAGGCCCTAACAGGGCAAATTTTGGTCAGCCATAACTCAGCAGCAGATTGAGCTAGAGAGCTGTTCAAACACTCTAAAGACTCGGAAAGCCTTGTAGCTTTGGATTTCGGGTTTTTGTCGATGACGTCATAATAGGAGTAGGTTTTGCGTTTTTTGGATGACGTCATCGGCCGATTCAATGAGCCGATTTCGTGGCTCAATTCAATGATTCAATGAGCTGATTTCGGGGCTGATGGTTGTATCGGGTTAAGGCCATAGCTTCTTAAAATTCTGTTTCCACAATTTGTAGTGACAGATCCAGCGGTTTCACTATTCCTTTTTTTTTATTCTTACACAGTATAAAGAAAACGATGTTTAAATTAGGCTACTACGTTCAGCAGACCTGATACAATGATTACTGTATCTCCATCAAAATTCAATGTTTCCGAATCAGCCACAATAGGTGTCAATGCATTTGGCCAGACGAGCGGGTGTCGAAAACTTTTTTGAGCTTGGTCTCTTGGCAGCAAGAACCAACCTTGAACTTGGAGAAAAAAACAAACAGNAATCCAATTTCGTCATAGAATTGGATCAACTTCAGCAGTTCTCTCGGCAAATCAATGAGAAGCAGCTACAACCTTGTGGGTATAACAATGCACNTNTGGANTTTGTTTGTCCACTGCTTCTTGGATTAAACTTTGTAGGCNGCTCCTCCTTTGTCACCACTCACAGCAATCGCTCCAACGTAACATTGGGTCAAAAATTGAGAATCTTCGATTGCGGAATTGGTTAGCATTTTGAGAAGCTTACTTAACGGCTGAGGATTCAGTTCGTCAGTAAATCGCATTTTTATAGAAACTCGAAGGCCATTCCTGACATATCTGACAGACAGTANCACGCTTTCGATTGCGGTTCACTTTCTACACTTTCTAAGCCCATCAGCTAAAAGACCGAACATTCCTGGNCCGCATGATTTAACATCTTNGAATACAATGTCAGTTTCCACTGAAACCATTTCGTTTATGATAACATCTTGAATTTTAGGCGAAATACACTTTACATTATCCGGCACGGTTTGCATAATTTTCAGCAATTTATGATCCTTCACTGGAGTAATTTCTCAAAAAGTTCTGTTTTTGTCCCCTGATCACATTCACCACGAAAGCTTATCTTAATTTGTAGCCAAAAACTGAAACACCTCCGCTAACCTTCGNAAGTAATAACTATTCTTTTACAGAATCNTCAATGAAGCCATTGTACTCACAGTCGAGTTCGAATCTGTTCGTAAGCTAACCTCAGTCCAGTTTTACATAGNACGAACATGTGTCAGGCATATACTGTATTGCGCAATTGGAGTCCCTTCATTTTATCTCTGCTGCTCTCTTCCAACCTTCGTATCCACTGATACTAAATGTCGTTTATTTGGCGCAGTAGAAACGCTTTCCAAGCATGCGACATACGAAGCGAAATGCTGCGTCCCTTTCACCGGAATATTCTAATCATGGAAATTAACCATACCAGTCAGTGTTGAAGCATCGATTGTCGTGATCCCTCGGAAATACGGGGCGGAAAAAATTGTCTTGAAAATAACAATTTGCCCTAAAAAGGAACAATTTGCCCTGAAACTAACTTTTTTAGTTTAATCCGAATGGGGCCTGAAATCTCTTGTAAATCTGTTCTATACAGTTGAATTCGTTTATAACGGCTTCGTCTGTAACGTCAACTTGCCTATACCGTTACATTTTGTTCGGTCCCAATGACATCTTTTACATGCGTTTTAATTCGCTTATAACGTCAATTCGGTCATAACGTTCTTTATGCAATCCCATAGAGGTGCTGTTATAGGCAAATTCTGTAGTTACCTTGCTTGTTAAATGAAGGGGGTGAAGTTTCTTGCGTGCTGTGTTCTCCCAGACAAGAAACTACGGTAATTGCCTTTACTGATGCAAATATGTACGCGACTTCGATGGCGCAACCTAACGGTTGAAAGCGATTTACTTACCGACTTCCGATTGTTCGATTTTTACAGAAAACGAGTGCTTGGTCCAGATCAAAGTCATTATAACCAGTCACGACTTTGATCCAGATTGCACATTACACTAGCCGAAATTACACGGATAACCCCAAGTGAATATACACCGACTACATTATATTGAAAAATTTTTCACCGTTCAGGATTTTTGAGTGACTTGCTCTTGCCCTGAAAAACAGAGTTTGCCCTGAAAATTTTCACTGTATTGAGTATATTTTTTACCATTCAGGATCTTTGAGCAACTTTGCGCTTGCCCTGAAAAACAGAGTTTGCCCTGAATTCACTGTATTGAACGGCGTTCCCACACCTCTTTTTTTGCACTACACTCCTGTTGCTGTCGTTGCCATTAAAATAGACTTTCACAAAACGCTTTACCGTTTCTACACCACCAAACAAATGCCTCATGAAAGCACGCGCTCCATTCGCATCCTTTCGAAATCTTATTCAAGTTAAGGTGTATACGAGTTAGGCACAGGTGTTCTTCCTCTCATCTGTTACAGCTTTTTCTGAAATGGCGCATAAATACCTGCTATCGTGGTGCACCTCATACACCTGAGTCTGATTTGGTCTTGAACTATCAACTACGTTTGTCGTTCTCTCATTAGTCTGCGCTGGTTGAACTGAACTCATTCCTCAAATCTTTTGTCTGAATTGTTTTTTACAATTCGGCTATCAGAAATGCTTTTTCTTTTCAGAAACTGCCTAAATGCTCATTTTCGCCAGCACTTTCTACAAATAAGTCATAATATAAGAACAACCAACGACCAGATCAACATTAGCGATGAAAAAGCAAGAAAATTAGACACTCTCGCAAAACTGTTTTATGCAATGAGAAATAGACCCGTAGCTTGACATGACTATCGGACAACTTACTAAAATTAGAACACCACACAGGCTTAAAAAAATTGAGCAGATGAAATACGAAAATTCGCCACAGCAAAAATAGCTTTGCACTCAGTATTCACTCAGAAGTCAGTTAACTAAACCTTAATGATTAAGACTTGTTCTCACAAGTCTGCATAGCATTCTAACAAGCCACGTAGCTTTATACTGTATAAGAAGTCTGTATGCATAATCGTACCGGTAGTTTGATTAAGCTATTCACTCACAGTCACATTGGTCGCAGCCACAGTCTCAAACTAACAATAGATTTTTTGAACTTGTGAAAGCATTGCTGCAGAATCACGCACGATTCTTTTCACACAATATAAAACTATGTGTCTTACGCTATCAGTAACCACTGTCTCACTGCCTTACCTGACAAAGACGCCTGAGTCGCATGCTGCAAAACGCCTAACTATAACGTAACTTGAACAGTGTTGCCACTCTACATTAACAGGTTTCCCCTACAATAAGAATGAAAAATCCCTACATTTCCCTACACAATCTGAAACAAAAAACGCAATCTGCAATCATCTTTAGCTACAACATCTCGCCCTGAAACACGATATGCTATATACGTTCCATAATTAAGAGTCCAAGATCAAAATTACATGTGTAAAGCAAGCATCATTAGACTTACAGAAAGCACCACTGCATAACCACTGTCATTTTTTGTCAAAGAAAATTATCTCAATATCTTCTAAGATTAACCAGCATCTTTCGCAATAAATCCTTTAAGCATAATCCCTTGCAACTCTCCAGCTGATTGCAATTCACAAGGAAAAGGTCTCATCAGCGATAGCACCAACAGCTTCAGAATTTTCAAATTTTTCAAAATATGCTTTCCTTATTTTCCCATGTAAATTCATAAGTCTTTGGTTGACTTCAAAGTAACCTGGAAAATTCTCACTGGACTAAGACTTAATTATTGCTTCCAAAGTGCACACAGTCAGACTCAGCTTGGTTTTGTTGTTATTCAACCGGGAGAGAGTTCTTTCAACCTCATCAGTGCTTTGATATGAGGTAATGCAGTTATACACATTGCATAACAACTACTTTTCACTGTACAGTATTGTACTTGTACTACAGTCTTTGCAAATTGGAATTAGACTGGGCTACACCTAACAGGTTAAGCCTTGGCTTTCACTCAGAATGCAATTCTAGCCACCAGAAAGCTTGGCCACACTGCAGTCCTCGCGTCAAAAATAACCCAGTACCCCTAGGTTTCACTCAATTGGTAAAAACACATTTTCCAGTGCGTTTTGCCAGCGCACTAATAATAAATTGTTGACCAAACACATCCATGAAGTATCACGAACATAGAAACAAAGCGATAAAAATCCTAAACACAAAGATCCCTACAAAATGGCTATTTTTCCCGTGGGTATTCCCTACTCCCGACAAAAGCCTAAAAATCCCTACCGTTGGGGTTTTTCCCCACGAGTGGCAACACTGAACTTGAAGCGAACCTTTGAAGATTCGTTGTCATGTTATTGTTACACAATAAAGAATAAAGTCAACAGTGGAACAATGCGCTCTCCAGTTTCGCAACCTGCTTTTGCAGGCAAATGAGTGAACTACAAGCTCATCACTGCATGACACCAGAAGAATGGACCTGGCTCTTGTGCAGTGTGAATGCCATATCGGAAAGTAAACCGTTATTGCAAGAATTAAATCAATTAATCGGAATTAAGCTGCTGACTTCAGATTTTCTACAAGTTTTTGGTTCTTAGCCCCAATTTCCTTGGGGGACAAATGCTCGTTTTGCCTCCCCTGTGGACGCCCATGCGCTGCGCTGTACCTGGAGTAGATCTTGTTACTTCTGTGGATCTTTCCTATTCCGTCAGACATAAACCGGACCGTCATTTCAATAGCTAAGAGCTCACAAAAAGCAGACTAGTCAACACGCTACAGCTGACAGGGTAGATGTTAGACTGGATCCGTAGGCCAATCCCGAGAGTGCTGCACTACAAAAAATGATAATGGTAAGTTTGATAAGGTTGTGGTTATAACGTTGTGGATAACTTTGTTCTTTCAATATGGCAGAAGACGTACAGTATATGTTGAGGCGCAGGGACCGAGTTTGCTAAAAAACTTTGNGGGGGACAAACCGTTATGGTTTGCGTTTCTAGGACGTCACCATGTTCACTCAACCNTAGAACGACCTTTTTGCAAAATTGGCGAAATGGGGGTNAATAATGGAAATTATATAATTTAGTGAACATGACCCAAGTTCCCCCTGGCTACGCTCATGGTGATGGNANAGCAACTGGTACTGTNCAATGGTGCTATATCTAGCACTGCGTTTAATATGAAAACACATTAATTCTGGGAGTTGGGCTTAAACAGATATAATTATGCTCAAAAGTTGTGATATCAATTCAATCAAGTTGGTCAGTTCCGAAATATGTATTGCTAATAACCACAAGATTCTCACTAGGAACCACTAAACCAGTGGTTCTCAAACTTTTCATAAGCCGTGACCCCTTCAAAAGACTCTCAACACATCGCGACACTTGGGTTATGTAATATCACGGCAAGCTTACCTAGTGAAGGCCTCTGCTCGTGGTCCCCAGAGAACCGCTCCGTGGCCCCGTCTAAGAAACCCTGCACTAAACCATATAGATAAAATAAAAAACAAGCCACAAGATGTTTGGGAGGGGCAACCGTATTCTCATTGCAGGCTACAGACCAGCGCAGAAATTCGTGATTGAGCGAAGTTTACATACACACTGATTCGGTGAATTTAAATTAACCAACACAATTATCAACAAATCGTGATAATTCAGTTCAGATAGTGAATCTGTATACTCTGTCTACAGATAATTATCTGTTTTTATAATCCATTGATGATGTTATAATGTTGATTTTTCTTATTTATTCGCTGGCTTTATGCATGTTATTTGCAACAGTAATGTAACCATGAAATATGTACAACTACGTTATTTTTTATCATAAAATATTCGGCGGACTAAAGATATTGTGTCCCACCCTGTCCAAAAGTTGAGGGGGAATGTCCCCCCCGCCCCCCCTTAAACTCGTCCCTGTTGAGGCATGAGTTTCCACGGTAAATTAAGCAAGATCGCAGTGAAGTATGAAAGTAAATTTAGGCCAAGATCTGGTAGGGGGCAAAATTCTAGCAGGAGAGCAATAACCAACTAAATGCCCCTCTTGATTATGGGCCAATGATTATTTTCCACTGAATTTTTCACAACACCTTCATGCTGTGACTAATCAATCTTTTGTGAAGTACGAAACCACGATGAATGCTTTTTCAGTCGCTGACCGTCGAGCTGAACGGACGTGTTTTTTAGACAGCTCTTGTTCAGGAACTTTGGAACAGTTTCTTTGCAATTTGTCAGGTTTTTTCGGGTTTGAGGCTTTGGTGAATGTTTTGGATTTGCCTCTGATACTCACGGAGTTGTGTTTGAGTCTTGTGCATATTGACTGTCAGTGGTTCAAGCAAGTTAAAGTAAAAAAAGTATGGAAAAGAACAGTGCAGGTCAGGCGCCCACTGGAAACGACGCTCTACAATATCGGACCTGTACAATCTACTGCAATCAGTAGAAAAGAGACTTTCTGAACGCCTTTTAGTAATTGAAAACCTCTTATGGAACGCTTGCAGCTGGCTGAAACAAGTTTAGAGCATGCATGCGACACAGTCTCAGATCTGACACCTGATCTCAAAGGTGATGAGAAAGAGTTGGGAGAAATGCGCGAGAACGCAAGGAAGTCTGAAATAGTCTCTGAATTGCGATATAAAGAATATAACCTTCTCTTTCATGGTCTACCTTTAGAATCTCTCAAGGAGACTCCAGAGCAAAGCGAACATGTGATACGCTCATTTCTTACCAATTCCTTGCGATATTCTGAATTTGACCTTGCAAAAATATCGTTTGCCAATGTTAACCGACTTCCAAAACACAAATCGGCTTTACAACCCTTCAATTCAACTTCTTCACAGGCTCCAGCTATAGTAGTGAAGTTCGTCCAAAATGAAAGACAAAAATATGGTTTTAAAACTGGCACCAAGAGCAAGACAGTTTCGAAAGAATATTACAAAACATCTGCCAAAGTCCATGCAGCAACAGCGCAAATCCCTTCTAAAGAAAGTTTCCAAACTATTTACTTCGGGTAAAAGGATAAGATGGAAAATTGAAGGTGCGGATTATTGCCTTTACGCCAACGGTGAGAGGGTATTGCCCGATTAGTTTTAATTATAAGAAATGGGCACCAGAAACGGCAGGAAGTCGATCTAGGCCTCTACATCTTCATATTCCATGCTAGAATACAAACAAAGTTTGAGCCAAAATTTCGACTCATTGTCCGGGCGATGACGTCATAAAAGAATAACCAGAAAAAGCAAAACCTTCCCTCATTCTAACGACACCCACCGAAAACCCCAAACCCAATTCTCAAGCTTTTTTTAAGTGCAAACGAGAAGACTTCACGAGTCTTTCAAAGGTTTGAATAACTCTCTATCATGTTCTCGTGGCGAGTTACCACTAGCAACAATAGCCGCCAGTGGGAGACTCATGCTTTTTCTGCAGTTTTTGGATTTTTGTGCACAACGGGGTTTTTGGGCCATAACTTTGGTTCCAGACATGCTAGAAGGTCAGTCAAGGGCTCTAAAGACGCGGATGATTGTTTAGTTTCCACAAAAAGTTTGAGCCATAAAAATGGCTCATTGGATTAGCGCCCAGGGCCAGTTAAAGTGGGTTAAAATTTCAAAAACATGCCTTCTTTGTGACGTCACCAAGAGAAAACCCCACACCCAAATAAAATACTTTTTTTAAAATCGAAACTAGAAGAACCCGTGGATTGCTGAATCCGTGGATGGTTTGAACAGCTCTGTAGCTATAGTAGCTGGCGAGTTATAGCGTTTAAAGCGTTTTAAACCATCGCCAAAATTTTGGCAATCGCGGGACTTAAAGTTCAACTATTTTTTCAGTTCTTCATGTTAACGAAGCGTACTTGCTTATAACAACACTAGAAAGTTAGATGAAATCGAACTCCTAGCCATAGAATAAAATTTTGCTGTGGTCTGTTTAACTGAAACGTGGTTAGATAATTCGATCGATAACGTTACTGTTCATCTTAATGGCTATGCTGATCCTTTTCGTCTGGGTCGCGATCGACATGGCGGTGGCGTCTTAGCCTATGTTAAAAATGATATTTTTGCGTTCGCCGTTACGATTTTGAATCAAATGATGTTGAAATAGTGTGGCTTGAACTTAAAACAACAAATTTTCGTTGTTTTTACATTGCAGTATGCTACCTTCCACGAATTTCTAACTCTCTTCTCAAGCAAAAGTTTACCGACTCCCTATCTACTGTATTAGAGTCGCTTCTAGTTGACCCTGACTGCTGTGTTCTGATTTTTGGTGACTTCAACGATCATTCTGTAGTCGAACCGATTCAGTTTCAGTCAAACCTTTTTCGTACTTTGTCTGCATGTGGCTTTCATCAATTTATCGACACTGCTACACGAGATCGTACGATTCTTGACTGGGCTTTAACAAATGTAACATTGGCAGTCTTATCTCACGGAGTCCTAGACCCTATCAACAATTTAGATCACGACCTCATTTTTATTAAACTAAATTTTTCACTTAAACATCGCGTAGTTTCTAAACCGTTTTGTGTGGGGCTATAATCATGGGGACTTTTTAGGTTTGAACAATGCCCTGTATGTTACCCCTTGGGAATTCATTATCATACATTCTCCCAATGTTCATTCAGCTCTTTCAAATATTACAAATGTCATAAACCAAACGCTTAAAGCTTTTATTCCCACAAAAATAGTTCATCCTTCTAACAAGAGCAAGCCTTGGTTTACCCGCGAGCTCCGACTTCTAATTCGAAAAAGATCTCGCTATTACAAACGCTGACATAAAACCAAAAACATAAACCACAAACTTCTATATGATGAAACCAGAAACCTAGTTCAACACAAAAGAAAACTGGCGAAACAAAAATATAACGAGCGTTTCATGAGCAAACTAAATGTTGTCAATACCTCTGATCCCAATTATTGGAAGCTTTTAAATAAAAAATGGAAACCGAGTAGAAAACATAGTTACCCATTAAATGTCAATGGAAGACCTATACATGATAATCGTATTAAGTGCAATCTTTTCAATGAATACTTTACTTCCATTTCAAATTCTCCAAGCAACGATTAACAAAAATTACCACCTTTTCATTATCTTACCGATCAGTGATTACTATCTCCTGTTATTGAACCTTTCGAAGTTTTTCAGGTTTTAAATAGCCTGAATCCTAATAAATGCAAGGGATTTGACAATTTTCCTAATCGGATGCTTAAAATTTGTAGTCAGTCGCTCGCTACTCCCTTCGGCCTTCTCTTCAATTTTATTTTCTCCTCTGAGGAATATCATACAGTTTGGAAGACTGCTACTGTGATACCTTTTCTTAAAACAGGTTCTCAAACTGAAGTCCAAAATTATCGTCCAATTGCTTTGTTACCTTCTCTCAAAGTTTTTGAGAAACTTTTACACA